>Ga0181607_10002336_pt1 | contig 16733 bp, 14 predicted proteins | sample 041ome_9_FD_132420 | JGI IMG/M metagenome (GOLD analysis project Ga0181607, IMG submission 132420) | Coastal salt marsh microbial communities from the Groves Creek Marsh, Skidaway Island, Georgia - 041413US metaG (megahit assembly) | ecosystem: Environmental > Aquatic > Marine > Intertidal zone...
CTCATGGCGATTTCTTTCGGCGCGCGCTTGGCGGTGACCGCCACCCAGAATAATTTCGCCGCGCTGGCCGGTGGCGGATTTTTGTACGCGCCGCATATGGCACCGATAGATGCGTTTGAAACCGATCCGGTTGCGGTGGCGCGGCGCTTTATCGGGGCGCCGTATTTCTGGGGCGGCCGCGAGGCGACCGGTCTCGATTGCTCGGCCCTGGTGCAAGCGGCGTTGATGGCGTGCGGCTTTGCCTGCCCGCGCGATAGCGATATGCAAGAAGCCGCTCTCGGTGTCGCCCTGGGTGTCGCCCTCGGAGGCGGGGCCAGTGAAGAGGCCAGTGATGAGGTCGAGACACCCGCTTATGGCGATATTGTCTTTTGGAAAGGCCATGTCGGTTTTATTTCCGGCGATAATTTACTGCTGCACGCCAATGCGCATCATATGGCGGTAGCGGAAGAGCCGTTTGACGCAGCTTGCGCGCGCATCAAAGCCGCCGGCGGCGGCGCGGTCACGTCGATCAAGCGTCTTTAGCCGTCTAAGGCGGCGGCCAGCAATTCTTGCGTATAGGTCTCGCGCGGTGCGGTGAAAATCTGCTCGGCGGCACCTTCTTCTACACAGACGCCGTTTTGCATCACCATGACGCGGTGGGATAGCGCGCGCACCACTTTCAAATCATGGCTGATAAATAAATAGGTCAGACCTTTTTCGGCTTGCAGGCGGCGCAACAGGGCGATGATGTGCGCCTGCACGGAGCGGTCGAGTGCGCTGGTCGGTTCGTCCAGCACGATAAATTGCGGCTCCAAAATAAGCGCGCGGGCAATGGCGATGCGTTGTCGTTGGCCGCCGGAAAACTCATGCGGATAACGCGCCGCCATTTCGGGGTCGAGCTCGACCTCGCGCATAATGTCGGCAAGGCGCGCGGCCACCGCTTCGCGGTTGAGCTGCGGCTCGTGCAGTTTCAACCCCTCGGTAATGATATCGCCGACACTCATGCGCGGGGAAAGCGCCCCAAACGGGTCCTGAAAAACGATTTGCATATGTTTGCGCAGCGTGCGGCGGGCTTTGCGCGAGACGCCGATAATATCGCGCCCGTCAAAGCGCGCTTTGCCGTTGGCCGCTTGCAGCCCCAAAAGCGCGCGTCCCAAAGTGGTTTTTCCCGAACCGCTTTCGCCGACAATGCCCAGCGTCTCGCCGCGATTGACGGTGAAAGAAATATCGGTGACGGCTTTCACATAACCAGTGGTGCGGCGCATCAGGCCGGTTTTGACCGGAAACCAGACGCGCAAATTATCGGCCTCAATAAGCGGCTCGGTGGTTTCCAGCGGTGGCGCGGTGCCGCTCGGCTCGGCATTGATAAGCTGGCGCGTATAGGGATGCTTTGGGGTGTTTAAAACATCATCCACCGCACCGTCTTCGACAATATCGCCGTGCTGCATCACATAAATCCGCTCGGCCATATTCTTGACCACGCCGAGGTCATGGGTGATGAGCAGCACCGCCATGTCGAATTCAGCTTGCAGCTCTTTCAACAAGTCGAGGATTTGTTTTTGAATGGTCACATCGAGGGCGGTTGTCGGCTCGTCAGCGATAAGAAGGTCGGGCTGATTGGCCAGCGCCATGGCAATCATGACGCGCTGTCTTTGCCCGCCCGATAATTCATGCGGCAGGGCGCTCATGCGTTTTTCAGCATCGGGAATACCGACACGGTTCAGCAGGCGCAATGTCTCAACGCGCGCGGCGCTACGGCTAAGACCTTGATGTATTTCAATAATTTCAGATATTTGTTTTTCGATGGAATGCAGCGGATTGAGCGAGGACATCGGCTCTTGGAAAATCATCGAAATGCGATTGCCGCGCACCGAACGTATTTCAGCCTCGGGCAGGCCCAATAAATCGGCACCCTCGAACAGCACTTTGCCGCTATCGTGAAACGCCGTCGGATAGGGCAGCAGCTTGAGGATGGACAATGCGCTGACCGATTTTCCCGAGCCGCTTTCGCCGACCAGACCGACCGTCTCGCCATGGCGGATATGAAACGACACGCCATTGACGGCGATGGATTTTTGCCCGTCGCTGATAAAGCCGACCGAGAGATTTTCAACTTTGAGGAGGTCTGTCATGCGCGCCTCACATCAATGTCTTGCGCGGGTCAAACGCGTCGCGCACCGCTTCGCCGATAAAAATAAGCAGCGACAGCATGGCGGCAATGGTGAAAAAGCCCGACAGGCCAAGCCACGGGGCTTGCAAATTGGCTTTGCCCTGGGCCAGCAATTCGCCCAATGAGGGCGAGCCGGGCGGCAGGCCGAACCCGAGAAAATCAAGCGAGGTCAAAGTGGTGATGGAGGCGTTCAGGATAAACGGCATGAAAGTCAGCGTCGCCACCATGGCATTGGGCAAAAGATGGCGCCGCATAATGGTGGTGTTGGAGACACCCAGCGCCCGCGCCGCCTCGACATATTCGAAATTACGCGCGCGCAAAAATTCGGCACGCACCACGCCGACCAGTGCCACCCAAGAAAACAAAAGCAGAATGCCAAGCAATATCCAAAAGCCCGGCTCGATGACGGCGGCGATAATGATGAGTAGATAAAGCGACGGCACGGATGTCCAAATTTCGATAAAGCGCTGCATCGCCAAATCGGTCCAGCCGCCGAAATAGCCCTGCACGGCCCCCGCCGCAATGCCGATAATCGACGAAACAATGGTCAGTGCCAGACCGAACAGCACCGAGATACGAAAGCCGTAAATCAACCGCGCCAGCACATCACGGCCTTGGTCGTCTGTGCCCAGCCAGTTCTCGGCGCTGGGCGGGGCCGGAGCCGGGCGGTCAAGATTGAGATTGATGGTGTCGTAGCTATAGCGCAGTGGCGGCCAGATGATGAAACCGTCCTTGTCGCCGCGCTCGCCCTCAATCAGCGCCACCACAAAAGGGTCGCGATAATCCGCCTCGGTGGCGAAATCGCCGCCAAATTCGGTCTCGGCATAGGCCACGAAAACCGGCATATAGAAGCCGCCCTCATGGCGAATGAGCAGCGGTTTATCATTGGCCAGAAATTCCGCAAACAGGGTGAGAAAAAACAATATGCCGAACAGCCAGAGCGATATCACGCCGCGCCGATTGGCTTTGAAATTGCGCCAGCGCCGCTGGTTGAGCGGCGATATGGTGAGCGCTTTGCCCATCGCGCTAGCCTTGCCCCCGCGCTTCAAAATCAATACGCGGGTCAACCCACATATAAGTCAGGTCGGAAACCAGCGTCACAATGAGGCCGATGAGACCGAAAATATACAAGCTGGCAAAGACCACCGGATAATCGCGATTGATAATGCTCTCGTAAGATAAAAGCCCCAAACCGTCGAGCGAGAAAATGGTCTCGATGAGCAACGAGCCGGTGAAAAAAGCGCCGATAAAAGCGCCCGGAAAACCGGCAATTACAATCAGCATGGCGTTGCGAAAAACATGCCCGTAAAGCACGCGGGATTCGTCCAGCCCTTTGGCGCGCGCGGTGACGACATATTGTTTGCGTATCTCGTCGAGAAAGGCATTTTTGGTCAATAGCGAGGTGGTGGCAAAACCAGCAATGGTCATGGCCAGCACCGGCAGGGTGATGTGCCAGAGATAATCGCCGATTTGGCCAAGCGTGCTCAGCTCGTCAAAATTATCCGAGGTCAGGCCGCGCAGAGGGAACCAGTCGAAATATGAGCCGCCGGCAAACAGCACAATCAGCATCACCGCGAACAAAAAGCCCGGTATCGCATAGCCGACAATAATCACCGCGCTGGTCCAGACATCGAAGCGCGTGCCGTCGCGCCGCGCTTTGGCGATGCCCAGTGGGATGGAGATGAGATAAGTTAGAAGCGTCGTCCATAGCCCCAAAGTGATGGAGACCGGCAGTTTTTCCATGATTAAATCAACCACCGGAATATCGCGGTAATAGCTCTCGCCGAAATCAAAGCGCGCATAATCGGCAATCATTTTGAAAAAGCGTTCATGCATTGGCTTGTCAAAGCCGAACTGCGCTTCCAGCTCGGCGATAAATTCCGGATCGAGACCTTGCGCGCCGCGATAACGCGAATTGACCGCCGCTTGGGTCGCCGCATTGGCGTTCATCGCGCCGCTATCTTGGGTGCTGGTAAAGCGTGACGTTGCGCCGACATCATGGCCCTGCAATTGCGCAATCACCCGCTCCACCGGCCCGCCCGGTGCGAATTGCACAATCGCGAAGCTGATGGCCATAATGCCGAAAATGGTCGGCACCATGAGCAAAAGACGGCGGAGAATATAGGCGGCCATAGATTATTTTTCCTTCCACCAAATGGTCGGGAAGCCGAGATCGTGTTTGGGCATATTGCTCGGGCGCTTCAGCCCTTGCCAATAAGCGAGGCGCTCATGCGGGGCGTGCCATTGCGGCATGATGTAATGATTGGAGATTAAAACCCGGTCGAGCGCGCGCGTCGCGGTCACCAGAGCGGCCCGCGATTTGGCGAAGATCAGCTGCTCGATAAGCGTGTCCACGGCCGGGTCTTTAATGCCGACATAATTGCGCCCACCCGGCCTGTCGGCCGCCGCCGATGACCAATAATCGCGCTGCTCATTACCCGGCGATAAAGACTGGGCGAAGCTCATCACCACAGCGTCGAAATCATAATTGGTAACGCGGTTTTGATATTGCGTCGGGTCAATGGTGCGCAGCTTGGCGTCAATGCCCAGCTTGGCGAGGTTTTTGATATAGGGCGCGACAATGCGCTCAAACGCCGGTTGCACCAGCAGAAACTCAATGGTGAAGATCTGACCGTCTTTTTGCAATTTGCCGTCGACAATGCTCCAGCCCGCCTGCTCGAACAAGGCGCGGGCTTTTCTCAAATTGGCGCGGATATTGCCACTGGCATCGGAGACCGGATTTTGAAATAGCGGGCCGAAAGTCTTGGCCGGTAATTTATCGCGCAGCGGTTCCAAGAGTTTCAGCTCATCAGCTGAAGGGGGGCCGCTGGCGGCCAGCTCCGAGCCCTGAAAAAACGAACCGGTGCGGGCATATTGGCCGTAAAATAAATTCTTTTTGGTCCATTCGAAATCATAGGCCCAGTTCAGCGCCTCGCGGACGCGGATATCGTCAAAACGCGGACGCCGCAAATTGAAAACAAAACCCTGCATACCGGCGGAGTTTTCAAGCGTCACCGTCTCCTTCACCATCTCGCCGCTGGCCACGGCGGGCGTGTCATAGCCGGTGGCCCAAATGCGCGAGGAGAATTCGCTGCGGAAATCCACCTCGCCGGCTTTCAACGCCTCAAACGCCACTGTGTCGTCGCCGAAATAGATATATTTTATCTCGCCAATATTGTTTTTGCCGATATTGACGTTCAAATCTTTGGCCCAGTAATCATCGCGGCGTTGATAGGTGATGGCGCGTCCGGCATCGACGGCGCTGATCTTATAAGGTCCTGAAACCGGCGGTATTTCCAAAGTCGTATCGGCCAGCGAGCGCCCCTCAGCGTTCCAATAATCTTTTTTGAGAATCGGCAACTGGCCCAATATCATCGGCAATTCGCGGTTTCCGGTTTGGCCGAAGCGGAAGGTAATCTCATGCGCATTGGGGCTGTCATAGCCCACCACATCGGCGTAATAGGCGCGGTAAAAAGGATGCGCTTTTTTGAGCGCCGTCAAAGAAAACGCCACATCGTCGGCGGTGACGGGGCTGCCGTCAGAAAACGTCGCTTTTTTATTGAGGCGGAAACTGACGGAAGAATAATCATCGGCATGGCGCACCGCTTCGGCGATGAGGCCATATCCGGCGCTCGCCTCATCCAGCGAGCCGGTCATCAGCGTGTCGTGTATCAAGCCCAAGCCGGTGGCGGCGTTGCCTTTAATGGTGAACCGATTGAGATTGTCAAACGAGCCAATAGCGGCGATGCGCACCGCGCCGCCTTTCGGTGCTGATTTATTGACATAGGGAAATTGCGCGAAGCCTTTCGGCAAGTCCGGCTTGCCGAATAATGACAGGCCGTGCATCCAATCACCGGCCCGCGCATTAAACGGCAAAAGCACAAGGGTGAGCACACAAAGAACACGCATCAGAGGGGACATGATATCTCCATATCAAGGCAAAATAGGCCTAACAGGGCTTTTCAACAAAGCCGGATGAAACGCTATGGAAGCAAAAATAAAGGCCGCGGACAAGTTGCTTGTGCGCGGCCTCGAAGCTCTTGGACGGGCTTATTTCAAGCTGTCGAGATAAGCGATGATATTGGCGCGATCCTTGGCTTTTCGAAGGCCGGCAAAAGCCATATTGGTGCCGGCTGCGTATTTTTTCGGGTTTTCCAAAAACCCGTTCAGCGCTTCATAATCCCACGCACCGTCCATGCCGGCCAGTGCGCCGGAATAAGTAAAGCCGCCATGTTGGCCGATGCCGCGGTCAACAATACCGTAGAGCGCCGGGCCGATTTTATTGGCCCCGCCGGGCTCGAAGCTGTGGCAGGAAACGCATTTCTTCGCCACTTTCATGCCTTTATCGATGGAGGCCGAGGCCAGCATCTCGGCTATCGGCACAACCTCTTCGGCGACCGCGGCAACCGCAACAGCGCCTTCTTCTTCAACGCCCTCGACCACATAAGCAGTGGGGTCGGCGGGCTCAGCTTCGAACATAATGCCGCCAAGGTTTTGCACGCCCAGATAGACAAGCAAGGTGAACAATACGGCACCGGCGATTTTATTAAGTTCAAAACTGTCCATTTTTTCCCCCAATGACTGCACAACATCACAAACAGCAAGCCAATTTTCGGCTGGTGAATTTCGTGCGCAACATACGCAATTTGACCGCCCAACCCTATTGTTTCCGCTTGCGGCCTAGCGTCGCACAGATTAGGAAAAGAACCAGTGAGTCGCAACCATATCGAATTGGCGGAGCAAACAATCTATGGCGGGACAAAACCCGATAATCCTCATTCCGGCGCGCCTGGCCTCAACACGCCTGCCGAACAAACCTTTGGCGCCGATCGGCGGCTTGGCGATGATTGTGCAGGTTCTAAAGCGCGCGCAGGAAGCCGATTGCGGCCGCGTCGTTGTGGCGGCGGCCGAGGCCGAGATTGCCGAGGCTGTGGAGGCGGCCGGCGGCGAAGCGGTGCTCACCGATCCGGCGCTGCCATCGGGGTCCGACCGCATTCACGCGGCGCTGCAAGCGGTCGATGAAAAGCGCGCCCATGATGTCGTCATTAATTTGCAGGGCGACCTGCCGACGCTGGAGCCGGTTTTGGTGCGCCATTGTCTGACGGCGCTCGATGGTGCGGATATGTCGACATTGGTGGCTGAAATTAGCGACCCGCAGGAGCGCGATAATCCGAATGTGGTAAAGGCCGTATTATCGTTCGAAACCGACAAAAAAGCCCCCCATTTGGCGCGGGCGCTTTATTTTACGCGCGCCACCGCGCCGTCCGGTGACGGGCCGCTCTATCACCATATCGGCATTTACGGTTACACCCGCGCGGCGCTCGATAAATTCGTGGCACTGCCGCCATCGCCGCTCGAGCAGCGCGAAAAGCTCGAGCAATTACGCGCGCTGGAAGCCGGTTTCACCATTCACGCGGCGCTTGTCGACACCGTGCCGGTAGGCGTTGATACGCCCGAAGACTTGGCGCATGCTGAGGCAGTGTTGCAAAAACAGGGACAAATCTAGATGCGTAAAATAGCTTTTCAGGGCGAGTTGGGTGCCAATAGCCATATCGCCTGCGTCGATTGTCATCCCGAAATGGAAGCCTTGCCTTGCGCCAGTTTCGACGATGCATTCGCCGCTTTGCGCGATGGCAAGGCGGCGCTGGCCATGATGCCGGTGGAGAACACGGTGGCGGGGCGCGTCGCTGATATTCACCGCCTATTGCCGAGCTCTAAACTTTATATTGTTGGCGAGCATTTCATGCGTGTGAACCATTGCCTGTTGGCGCTGCCGGGGGCTGATGAGGACACACTTCACCACGTGCACAGCCACGAAATGGCGCTCGGCCAATGCCGCAATCTGATAAGCGAATTGGGGCTGACGCCGCATGTCGCCGCCGACACGGCGGGCAGTGCGCGCGACCTCGCCGCTTCCCAACAGGCCGGTCACGCAGCCATTGCGTCTAAATTGGCGGCGCAGATTTACGGCCTCGATGTGTTGCGCGAAAACATTGAAGACAGCGCCAGCAATACGACGCGCTTTCTCATCATGTCGGCGACCCCTGATGATGCCGAGCCGGATGAAGAAAATGTCATCACTAGTTTTATCTTTCGTGTGCGCAATGTGCCGGCGGCGCTCTATAAGGCGTTGGGTGGCTTTGCGACCAATAAGGTCAATATGACCAAGCTGGAAAGCTATCAACCAAACGGATTTTTGGCGACGCAGTTTTACGCCGATATTGAAGGCCATCAGGAAAGCGAGCCGGTGCGACTGGCGCTGAGGAATTGAATTTCTACTGTTCGGAAATGGATATTCTGGGCGTCTACAAAGCCGCGCCCGAACGCTCCGCGCTGCAAGACCAATAATTTTTTCGACTAGTTTCCTTCGGCGAAAGCCTGCATCAGCTGGTGCGCTATCGCCATTGCCGGTGGCACGCCCAGCGGGCCGTCGCCGCGCATGGAGGAAATCACATCGGCGCGAGCGACCCAGCGCGCTTCTTCCAGCTCCACCTCATCGACGCTGACCTCAAGCGAGCTGGCTTCGGCCATGCAGCCAATCATTAAAGAGCTGGGGAAAGGCCAGGGTTGGGTGCCCAGATAGGTGACCGAATTTATTTCCAGACCGGCCTCTTCTTGCAGTTCGCGTGCCACCGCTTCTTCAATGGTCTCGCCCGGCTCCATAAAACCGGCCAGGGCGCTCAGCATGCCGTCGGGCCAGCCGCGTTGGCGCCCAAGCAGACACTGGTCTTCATAGGTTGCCAGCATAATGACCACCGGATCGGTGCGCGGAAAATGCTCGGCACCGCAATTGCCGCATTGGCGTTTATAGCCGCCCTCCAGCATTTGCGACGGCGCTCCGCATTGGGCGCAAAAGCCGTGGCGCAAATGCCAGTCCAGCATGCCTTTGGCTTGCGCCAATATGGCCAGTTCGGTGCGCGGCATATCGCCGGCTGCGGCCAGCGCGCGCAAATCCTCAAACATCCCCATGCCTTTGAACGGCCCCATATCCTCGGGATTGCTCATATGGCTGATATCGGCGGCAAAAAACGGCTTACCGCGCCGGTTGAGGCCGAGAAAAACCAAAGTCCTATCGGCGCGCTCGAAATCAAAAGCATCCCCAAAAGCGGCTTTTGGCAGATAGCCGACATCGCGGCCATCGCCCGGTTGTATTTCGGGCAGAACCAATGGCTGCAAATTCCACAGCGGCACAATCAGCGCATTGTCAGAGGCCAGCTGCGCCGCCAACCAGTCGGCTTCGCCGCGCAAATGCCCAGCGCGGTCGAGCGGGTTATTGGCAAACATGATGGGGTTTTCGGCCAGAGCCATACAAAATCTCCTCAGACGCGGGGCCGCGGGCCTCTCTTATCGAACGGCCCAACAGTGCCATTGCAATCTATCCCCGTCAATCGGCGTGCGTTGTTTGAAAGGGGCTGCACCGGTACGCGCGCTCTGCTATAAAGGAAAGGAGAGATTGGCGGCAGACGCATCCCTCGCCAACCGGGTCAGATCCGGAAGGAAGCAGCCCTAACGAGTTCGGTGCGGGTTGCCTGTCCAGTCTCTCACCTCTCATGCCGCGGACTGCACCGAGCCAATTAAAGGTCGGGGTCCCAAGGCGGCGATGATGATAATTACGACAGCGCCGGGGCGATAATGACCGAAGAAACCAAAGACCAATATCCCGAAGAAGCTGTCGCGACGTCGCAAGACGCCGAACAAGAAAACCCGACACAAACCGAGCAGGCGCCCGAATTTTCCGATGATGCGCCAGGCTTTGACATGCTGGCCGAGGCCGATAGCGATAATAAAGTCGAAACCGATGAAGCCTCGCCAAGCGCGACCGGCGACAGCTATAAAGTGCTGGCGCGCAAATATCGCCCGCGCAATTTTGACGATTTGATTGGCCAAGAAGCCATGGTGCAGACGCTGACCAATGCGTTTGACAGCGGCCGCATCGCGCATGGTTTTATGCTGACCGGTGTGCGCGGTGTCGGCAAAACCACCACGGCGCGCATATTGGCGCGCGCGCTCAATTATCAGACCGATAGCGTTGACGCGCCGAGCATGGCGTTGACCGAAAATGGGGCGCATTGCGAAGCGATTATGGACGGCACGCATGTCGATGTTATCGAGATGGACGCTGCCTCGCGCACCGGCATTGGCGATATTCGTGAGATTATCGACAATGTGCGCTACACGCCCAGCGCCGCGCGCTTCAAAGTCTATATTATTGACGAGGTGCACATGCTGTCGAAGCCGGCCTTTAACGGCCTGCTGAAGACGCTGGAAGAACCGCCTGCGCATGTGAAATTTATTTTCGCCACGACGGAAATCCGCCAAGTGCCGGTTACCGTGCTGTCGCGCTGCCAGCGTTTTGATCTCCGCCGCCTGACGTTGGACGACACGCAAAAGCTGCTGGCGCGCACCTGCGGGTCGGAGAATGTATCGCTGCCCGAAGAAGCGCTGAAGCTCATCGCCCGCGCGGCCGACGGCTCGGCGCGCGATGCGCTGTCGTTGCTCGACCGCGCTTTGGCGCATATCAATCCGAATGATGAGAGCGGTATCGATGAGGCGACCATGCGCGGGCTGTTGGGGCTTGCCGATAGGGCGCGCATTTTCGACCTGTTTGATTTGGTCATGGCGGGGCAAGTCCCCGAGGCTTTGGCCGAGTTTGAAGCGCAATATGTGATGGGCGCTGACCCGGCGGTGATATTGGCCGATATGGCCGAGCTGACGCATTGGCTGACGCGGCTGAAATTCGTGCCCGCCGCGCAGGAAGATATTGCTTTTTCGGCGCAATTACGAAGCCGCGGGGTTGAGGCGGCGGCGCAGTTATCGACGCGGATTTTGTCGCGCGTCTGGCAGGTGCTGCTGACCGGCACGGATGAAGCGGCGCGCGCCGGCAATGCCCGCGCGGCGGCTGAGATGGTGCTGATACGCCTCGCGCATCTGGCCGATATGCCGTCGCCCGAAGAGCTTATCAAACAATATGAGGCGACGCCCGCTGCGGCTCCTCCGCAAGGTGGCGCGCCCGGTGCGTCCTCTGGGGCATCTGCGCCTTCTGGGGCATCATCACCTTCTGCGTCTTCTGGGTCATCTGTACCATCGGGGCCTGTTGCCGCCGCCGCGCCTCAGGCTGCTGCGCAGGCTCAAACCGCGCCGCTATTGCAAAATTTTCAAGCGGTGGTCAATTTGGTCGCCGATAAGCGCGATATCGGCCTCAAACACGCGCTCGAAAAAGGCGTTCATCTGGTGGCTTTTGAAGCCGCCGCCTTTACCCCTCAAGGGGGCGCGCGCGCCGGACGCATCGAGTTGCGCCTGGCCGAAGGCCAGGACAATATCGCCCAAGAGCTGACACGCAAATTGCGCGACTGGACCGGTCAAAACTGGGTCGTCTCGCTGTCTCAAGAACAGGGCGCGGCGACATTGGGCGCGGTCAAGCAAAGCGCGGCGGAACGGCGCGAGCAAGCGGCGCTCAAAGACCCATATGTCAAATCGGCTTTGGCCGCTTTTCCCGACGCCGAGATTGTCTCGATTAGCGAGTTTGACGCATCGCCGCCCACCGATGATGGTGAGACGCCGGATGCCGATGCGCTGGATACAGACGGCTAATGGCCGGCGCGGAAATTGAAAATCTGGTGAAATTGCTGGCCCGTCTGCCGGGGCTGGGCCCGCGCTCGGCGCGTCGCGCCGTGCTGCAAATGTTGCGCCGCCGCGACACCCTGCTGGACCCGTTGAGCGATGCTTTGCGTGTGGCGCAGGAGAAAATCGTCACGTGCGAGACCTGCGGCAATATCGATACGCTGTCGCCCTGCATGATTTGCGCCGACCCGCGCCGCGACGAGACGCTGCTGTGCGTGGTCGAGGATGTTGGCGATTTATGGGCGTTGGAACGCGCGCAAGCGGTGCGCGGGCGTTATCATGTGTTGGGCGGCACATTGTCGGCATTGGACGGTATCGGCCCTGAGGAACTCAATCTCGCGGGTCTCAAACAACGCTGCGCCGATGGCGTGGTGAGCGAAATCATCCTCGCCACCAATGCCACGGTGGAAGGCCAAACCACGGCCCATGTCATTACCGATATGCTGGCCGATTTGGGGCTGACGGTGACGCGGCTGGCGCATGGGGTGCCGGTCGGCGGCGAGCTTGATTATCTCGATGACGGCACATTGCTGGCCGCCATGAAGTCGCGACGTTGACCTAAAAGTGGCGATGTTATTTTTCTAATAGATCCGGCGTGTCGTTGTTTGCGCCATCGGCTTCAACCTCGAGCGAGGTTATTTTTTCGCCGCGCGAGTTGATTTTGCGGCTCGAAGTTTCGATCTGCTCAATGTCCTTGCCGGCGAGGTCGAAATGACCGCGCAATTTGCCAATGCGCTCATCGAGGCGCGTCACATCGACCAGCAGGCTCTCAACCTCTTTTTGAATAAGCCCGGCTTGCTGGCGCATTTTCACATCGCGCATAATGGCCCGCACCGTGTTCAGCGTCAGCGACATGGTGTTGGGCGATACCGGATAGACGCGCAAGGCGCGGCATTTCTCCACCACATCAGGCGCGCGCAAATGCAGCTCGGAGAAAATGCTTTCCGACGGCAAGAACATCAGGGCCGCATCGGCGGTCTCGCCGGAGATGATATATTTCGCCGCAATATCCTGCGCGTGTTTCAGCGTGTCAGCTTTTAATTGCGTCAGTGCGGCGCGGGCTTGCCCGTCATCCTCGGCGGCGCGCATTTTTTGATAGGCTTCGAGCGGAAATTTACTATCCACCACCACCGGCCCGGGCGGGTTGGGCAGGCGAATAATACAGTCGGCGCGCTTGCCATTGGACAATGTGTGCTGAAACGCATAGGCGCTGTCGGGCAGGCCATCGGTGACGATATCGTTCAATTGCGCTTCGCCAAAAGCGCCGCGTGCTTGCTTATTGTCGAGAATATGCTGCAGCTCGACGACTTGGCTGGACAGCGCGGTAATCTCTTGTTGCGCTTTATCGATAAGCGATAAGCGTTCGCCCAAATCACCCAAAGATTTAGCGGTTTTCTCGCGGCTTTCGGTCAAATTATCGGTCATGTTCTTGCTCACCTGACCCAATTGTTCGCTCATGGTACGCGCCAATTCGCCCTGTGTGCGTTGCTGGTTTTCGGCCAGCTGGCCGAGGCGTCCGACCAGATTGTTTTGCTCAGCGCGCATGGCGTCGATTTGCGCCAGCAGTTGCGCGCTCGTATCATTGTCTGCCGCACCACGGCGCAGCAGTGCCGCCACGGCAATCGCGCTGCCAACCAGCCCGATTAATAATGCACCGATGATAAACGTCCATTCCATGCATGCATTGTGCGCCGATTCGCCGGTAGCCTGGCCTTTGTCGCGGGCGCGCCCAGTGCTTGACGCTGGTGCGCGCAGGGCTTAATTCAAAGGTATGACGATACGCCCGATTATCGAAGTGCCGGATGCGCGCCTGAAGACTGTTTCCCAGCCTGTTGCGGAGGTGTGCGATGAAACGCGCGCGCTGATGGATGACATGCTGGAGACCATGTATGACGCCAATGGCATCGGCCTTGCGGCCATCCAGATCGGCGTCGCCAGTCGCATCATCGTGATGGATATTTCGCCCTCGCAAAAAGACGCCGATAAGGAGAGCGATGACGAGACGGGCAGCAAAGACCGCTATGATTTGAGCGGCTTGGAGGATGAAGGCCCGCGCTTTTTCGTCAATCCGGAGATTGTATGGACCTCCGATGAGATGAATAATTATCAAGAGGGCTGCCTCTCCGTGCCGGGTTTTTACGACGATGTCGAACGCCCGGCGCAGTGCAGAGTGAAGTTTCTCGATTATGACGGCAAGGCGCAGGAGATCGAATGCGACGGCCTGCTCGCCACGTGTATTCAGCATGAAATGGACCATTTGAACGGCATTGTCTTTCTCGACCATTTATCGCGGTTGAAACGGCAAATGATTGTCAAAAAATTGCAAAAAGCCGAGCGCGAAAAGGCCGAGCAGGCGGCGCAAGCCTGACGCGCGGGAAACGCCCTCATGTCGCGCTCAATCGTCTTTATGGGAACGCCGGAATTCGCCGTGCCGGCATTTGAGGCGGTCGACGCCACGGATAATATTATCGGTGTTTACACGCGCCCGCCCGCCAAACAGGGGCGCGGCATGCAGCTGACAAAATCGCCGGTTCATGCAGCGGCCGAAGCACGCGGCTTGCCGGTGTTCACACCCACCAGGCTAAAAGACCAAGACGAGCTGGCGCGGTTTCAAGACCTCGCGCCCGACCTTGTTATTGTGGTCGCCTATGGCATGATTTTGCCGCGGCACTGGCTCGATGCGCCGCGTCAAGGGTGCTGGAATATTCACGCCTCGCTGCTGCCGCGCTGGCGCGGTGCGGCTCCCATTCAGCGCGCCATTATGGCGGGCGATAAACAGACCGGCATCGCCATTATGCAAATGCAGGCGGGGCTTGATACCGGGCCGGTGCTGCTGGAAAAGCGCCTGGCCATTGCCGCTGATGATACGGCGCAAAGCCTTCACGATAAGCTGGCGGTGCTGGGCGGCGAGGCCATTGGTGCCGCTTTGGCGGCGGATGAGTTGACCCCGCGCGCGCAGGCCGAGGACGGCATCACCTATGCCGAGAAAATCGATAAAGCCGAGGCGCGGCTCGATTTCACGCGCGACGCGGCGACGCTGGACGCGCATATTCGCGGTCTGTCGCCTTTCCCCGGCGCGTGGTTTGAGGTGGCGGGCAAACGGGTGAAAGTATTGGCTGCGCGACCGATAGAGGCACCGGGCGCACCAGGCGCGGCGGGCACGGTTGCTCCGACCGGCGCCATTATTTATTGCGGCGCGGGTGCGTTGGAACTCGTAACCGTGCAACCGGCCGGCAAAGCGGCGATGAGCGGCACCGATTTCATGCGCGGTCGCGCCTTGGTGGCGGGGCAAAAATTGTGACGCGCTATCGTCTGACCATAGAATATGATGGCACGCCTTATACCGGCTGGCAAAGCCAGCGCGAAGGCACGGGTGTGCAGGATGCGCTCAGCGCTGCGCTCGACAGCCTGAGCGGTGCGCGCGCGGTGTTTTTCGGGGCCGGGCGCACGGATACGGGCGTGCATGCGCGCGGCCAAGTCGCCCATCTCGATATTGCGGATGATAGCGCCGCATGGACGCCCGATAAGCTGATGGCCGGTCTCAATTATCACCTGAAGCCGCAACCGGTGGCGGTGATCGCGGCGGCCATTGCGCCGGATGATTTCGATGCGCGCTTTTCGGCCATAGCGCGGCATTACCAATATCGCATTCTGGCGCGTCGCGCCGTGCCGGCGCTCGACCGCCAGCGCGTCTGGTTTGTGCCGCAAAAGCTTGACCTCGCGCCGATGCAAGCGGCGGCAAAGCAATTTATCGGCAAGCATGATTTCACCACTTTTCGCTCGGTGCAATGCCAGGCCAAATCGCCGGTCAAAACCCTGTCGCAGCTTGATGTGGCAGCGCATGGCGATGAGATTATCGTCTCCGCTTCGGCGCGGTCTTTTCTGCACAATCAAGTGCGCTCGCTGGTCGGCGCGCTGAAACATGTCGGCGAGGGCAAATGGCACGTCGATGAGGCGGGCGCGGCTTTGCAGGCGTGTGACCGCACGCTATGCCCGCCCGTGGCCCCGGCTTGCGGCTTGACGCTGATGCAGGTGGATTATCCGCCCGCCGTTTCGCCTTAAGCGAAATAGCCTTCAAGCAGTTTTTCGTAAATGCGCGCCAACTGGCGAATATCATCGACCAGCACGTTTTCATCGACTTTGTGCATGGTTTTGCCGACCAGACCGAATTCGACAACCCGCGTTATATCCTTGATGAAACGCGCATCAGACGTGCCGCCCGAGGTCGAGAGCACCGGTGCGCGGCCGGTGACTTCTTCGATTGCCGCGCTCAATGTTTCGACAAACGGCCCCGGCTCGGTGAGGAAACAATCGCCGGTATGCGACAGTTCCAACTCGTAGCGCGCTTTGTTTTCCGCCGCCGCTTCGTCGAGGCGCGCGGCAATCCAAGCGCTGATTTTTTTTACGTCCCAATGGTCATTATAGCGAATATTGAAACGCCCGACGGCCTCGGCCGGTATCACATTGGTCGCCTCATTGCCGACATCGATACTGGTAATTTCTAGGTTTGAGGGCTGAAAATGCGCCGAGCCGTCATCCAGCTTGCCGCCCGCCAAATGGCCCATCAGCGCCACTAATTGCGGCACCGGATTATCGGCCAGATGCGGATAGGCGACATGGCCTTGCGTGCCGATGACGCGCACCACGCCATTGACCGAACCGCGCCGCCCGATCTTTATCATATCGCCCAGCACATCCGGGTTGGTCGGTTCGCCGACCACACAATCATCAATAATCTCGCCTTGCTCTTGGAGCCAGCCGAGCATTTTTCTGGTGCCGTTAATGCTTGGGCCTTCCTCATCGCCGGTGATGAGAAACGAGATGGAACCCGGCACAGTGTCATGCGCGCCGCGATAGGCGGCAACGGCGGCGACGAAAGCGGCAATGGCACCTTTCATGTCGGCCGCGCCGCGGCCCCAAAGCGCTTGTTCGCGTATCTCACCGGCAAACGGGTCGCTTTGCC
>Ga0181607_10002345_pt1 | contig 16712 bp, 16 predicted proteins | sample 041ome_9_FD_132420 | JGI IMG/M metagenome (GOLD analysis project Ga0181607, IMG submission 132420) | Coastal salt marsh microbial communities from the Groves Creek Marsh, Skidaway Island, Georgia - 041413US metaG (megahit assembly) | ecosystem: Environmental > Aquatic > Marine > Intertidal zone...
AAGCATCTAAGCGGGAAACTCACCTCAAAACTAGTTCTTCCTATAGAGCCGTGGTAGACCACCACGTTGATAGGCTGGATGTGGAAGCGCAGTAATGCGTGCAACTGACTAGTACTAAAAGCTCAATTGGCTTGATTTATGCACTGAAAAAAATTTAAATAATCAAATTTATGTCTAAAGAATATTTTGAAAAGTTAAAAAAAATAAAGGATCAAAATAAAGAAGTTATTAAAAAAAAAAAAGAATTAAAAACTTTTAGGTGTTTAATTAATACCTTTTATAACAAAAATATAGATAAAAATATTTCTCTGTTGGACGCTGGTTGTTCGGACATGAGTTTAGTAACTGCAGCTAAAGAAGAGGGTATAAATGCTCATGGTATAGATGTGGATACCGTGAATTTTGAAAATGAAAAAATTAATTTTCCTGATAATTTTTTTGAAATCGTAGTATGTACATCAGTTATAGAACATTTATCTAACATCGATAATCTTTTTAAAGAAATATATAGAATATTAAAAAAAGATGGATTATTAATAATAGTTACTCCAAACTGGAAATATAATATCAAGAATTTTTATGATGATCCAACACACAAACACCCTTTTACAGAAAAATCCTTAAATTTTGCTCTCTCAAGCTTTAATTTTAAAGAGATAATAATTTTGCCTTGGTTGGTAAACAAACCTTCTTGGATGTGGAAAATTCCTTTTAAATTTGCTCTAGCAAGATTTATACCTTTTAGAGGAGATACTAAAATTTGGGTTCCAAGTTTTCTTAAGGGTAGATCCAAGACTTTACTAGCCATATGTAAGAAAATTTAATATAGACTATCTAAATTTAAAAAAATTAAAACATGAAAAACAATATTTATCTAATCAATATTAAAAAAGAATTAAAAATCAAAAAAAAAATATCTGAAGCAACACTTATTTCAAGTTTAGACGAACTAGATTCAGTAGGTATTCTCACATTTATTAGTTTTGCCGATAAAAAATATAAAAAAAAAATATCTGGTGATGATTTTATAAACTGTCGTAGTATAGGCGATTTAATTTCATTATTAAAAAAATAACTTTTAAGAGTAGATAGTTGAGAAAAATAAAATCAAAAGCTAAAATTGTTGGCATTTCAGCCTGTTTACCAAAACACTATTACAAAAATATTAACTATCCTTATCAATCAAAAAAAAATTTAATTAGATTTATCAATTTGACAGGTATTTCTGAAAGAAGAATTGTTAACAATCCTGGTATTTGTGCGTCGGATTTAGCAGAAAAAGCCATAAACAAATTAGTAGGTGATTTAAAATGGAATAAATCAGATATAGATTTTTTAATATTTGTTACCCAAACATCCGATTATTTGACACCCTCAACCTCAATAATTTTACAACACAAATTAAAATTAAAAAAAGAGGTATTTGCTTATGATATAAACCTAGGATGCTCTGGTGTTCCATATGGGATTTCAACAGCTTTTTCTCTTATAGATAATCTAAATTTAAAAAAAGGTATTTTAGTTCTAGGCGACGTCACAAGTAAACTGTGTAACATTAAAGATAAAAGTAGTTGGCTTTTATTTGGTGATGCCTGCAGTGCAATTGCTATAGAAAAACAAAAAAAAACTCAAATATCTTATTTTGATTATTATTCAGATGGTGAGGGATATAAGGATATCATTGTGCCATCTCACTCATTGGCTGGTAGAAATCCAATAAGCGTAAAAGATTTTAAAAACCTAAAAACTGATGGAAACATTAAAAAAAAGATAAATATGACTTTAAATGGAGCAAATATATTTAGCTTTTCGACAATCAAAATTCCTGAAAATATAAAAAACCTTTTGAAATTTAGTAAAATAAAAGATGAAAAAATTAAATTTTGTTTTCTACACCAAGCAAATAAATTAATTAATGAAAATATAAGAGATAAACTTAATATTAAAAAAACTATTTTCCCCACCTCATTAAAAAAATTTGGAAACACCAGCTCAGCCTCAATACCTGTAACAATTGTTAAAAATTTTGGTGGAAAAAAACTTTCTGGCATTTGTTTGCTTTCAGGTTTTGGTGTTGGCCTCTCAGCTTCTAATTTAATTTATGAGTTTAAGGAATGTAGGATTTCGAAATTTATATTTTACTAATGAAAAATTCTTTTTGTATATTTGGAGCAACGTCAGGAATTGGTCTAGACTTTGTAAAGAAAAATCTTAAAAAAAATAAGATTTATTGTATTGGACAAAATTTCACAGAATTAGAGAAATTTGTTAAAAAGAATAAATGTAAAAAGAATTTTATAAAAATAAAAACTGATCTTAGAAAGATAAGCTCTTTCAATATTTACAAAAAAATAAAAAACAAACTTGATTTTATTCTGATTGCATCAGGATCACACGCACATAATATTGTGAAGTATCTTGACAACAATTTATATGATGACATATTGAATATAAATTTAAATAATCCTGTAAAGATAATCTCTAAACTTTATTCTTTAAATAAGATCAATAAGGGTGCTAACATAATTTTTATTGGATCTATTAATGGAAGTAAAACATACGTACCGGGATCTTTGGCTTATGGAGTTTCTAAAAGTGGTTTAAAATCAGCATGTAAATATTTTGCTGTAGAGATGAGCAATGATGATATCAAGGTGAATTTAATCTCACCAGGAATGGTAAAAACTCCATTAATAAAAAAAGCAACGCACTTAAGTTCTGAGGTAATAAAAAAAGATAAAAAAAAATATATTTTAGGAAAAGACTATCTATCAACAAAAGTTATTTTAAAGACTATAAATTTTCTCATTTCAAAAGAACAAACAAATATTACTGGTGAAGAAATAATAGTTGACTCTGGCTACACCCTAAATAAATAATTTGTTAAATGACCGAAAATTTTAATACCGATGTAAATAAACTTTTAAATCAAATTTTACGCTTAAATAATAGTATATTTGTTTTTCAGACAGATATTCTTAAAACTTCAATAAAATATCGTTTGAAACCTAATTATGTAGCTAATGAAATTATTTCCAATATAGAAAAAATATTTAAAAAAAAAACAATATTATTTCCAGCTTTTTCCAATGACCTTGTCAACTTTAAGAAGTATGATATTAAAAAATCTTCAATTTATACTGGAACTATTCCAAAACTAGTATTAAAGAGGAATTACTACAGAACTCATTCTTTTTTGCATAGTTTTTTAGCTAAAGGGCCCTACGTAAGAGAATTAAAAAAATTAAAACAAGAAACGACTTGGGGAAAAGGAAGTGTTTTTGAATGGTTAGAAAAAAAAAACGCAATTTGGGTTGCTTTAAACCTAGAATGGGAGAGAGGATGTGCATTTGCACATAGATCCGAAGAACTTCGTCAAGTTGGCTTTAGATATTTCAAAATATACGAAGGTAAATTATATAAGAATGGCACATATGTAAAAAAAGTTTCAGAAAAAAAATATTCAAATTACCCTACTAAAATTATCAAAGATTACTCAAAATCTTTTTCTAAATTAAAAAAAAAACATTCTAAATTATTTTTTATAAATCAAAGTTTATATGCAAATGTAGCTAAAACCAAAAATATCACAGATGACTATGGCTCTAACTTCAAAAATGATAAATTCTTTGGAATTAAAAACAAAACTGAATTAAAAAAGTGGTTAAAAAAAAATCAAACTTATTATTGATTGTTTTTAGTATAAAATATCAAATTTAATATTAACCAAATTAAATATCTGTTAAAGTTCGAAATTTTTTAACTCTAACTTCTAAATTAGTGAAAATATTACTTTTATTATAATTTTTTTTGTACATCAAATTTTCATTAATAGATTTATCCTCGTTAAAAACTCTTTGATTAAATTTAACTGCAAAATCGATTAAGGATTTTATGATTTTATTATTCATTTCTTTTTTATCTCGTAGGTTTATGTAGATATCTGTAGTAACTTTTGTAATTTTTTCACTTATTGGGAAATAAGTTTGAACAAAATTAAAAATTCCCATAGTTGTTGCAAAAGTTGTACATGGAAAAAATAAAATGTGTGTATAATTTTTATCATTTGTTTCTAAAAAAAAATTTTTAATCTTTTTTATAGAATTTAAGTACTTTTTATCGACTGGCATCTTCATTGATAAAGCTTTATTGTTACCAAAGTATTTAGGCTTTAAATTTAGTACATTTTTAAATGTGTTTTTGTGTAAATATGGAGCATGATATTCATCAATAGAATTTTCTACAGCTACTTTCCAATTGCAATTCCAAATATGAGATTCAGAATTAACTAATTGACCAATGTTTTTTGAAAATACCTTCAATTGAGGCATGCAACTTTGCAAATATTTTTTCAAAGTAATTTTTACCCCAGGTTTAGCAATAAATATTAAATCATTATATGTCTCTGTAAGCCATTTTTTTAAACCAGGTTTTTTTTTAGGTAAAATTTTAAGAAATGGAGCAGAAATAAATTTACCATTTTTATCAAAACACCACCCATGGTATTCACATCTTAATATTTCGTTACCTTTATTTTTAATCTTTACTTTTGAACCTCTGTGTGGACATATATTTAGAAAAGTTTTTATTTCATGACCGGTATTATAAACAATTAGTGGTTCTTCAAAAATTTCAAATGTTTTAAAATCATTCTTTGTTTGTATTTCTGACTTAGTTCCTACTAAAAACCAGTTATTAGTTAGATATTTTTTTTTCTCTAATTTAAGCATATCTAATATTAAATTAGTTCATTCTTTTTTCAATATAATTCAATCATTATTGATTTATTTAACCTTAAAAAAATTTTAATTAAAATTAATTCGTCTGAAAGAAAATCAGAAATTTTTGAATCACAGGATTGTATATATTCGGTTGTCTTCTTGTTAAGAATAAACTAGCACCCATTGCATCTCCCCAATGATATATGCCAGACAGTAATCCAAAAAATAATCTATAATCAATAAAAATTTCGTATTTTTGTTTTAATTTTAATTTTTTGTCTCCACTAAAGATATCTAATGAAAATTTTTTTTTATTTAAATTTAGTACATATGTGTTCAAAACTTTACTTTGATTTTGAATTTTAAAAATTAAATAATAATTAGTGTTTATTATAGTTTTTGTAGAAGCTCTAAAGTAGGATGATATAATCATTCTTCTAAAGTTAATCTTAGCATAATCAAAATTTTTAAAATCTAATTCAAAATCATATTTCTTTTTTTTAATTTTTTTTAAATATAATTTATTTTTTTTAAAATCATGTTTTTTCTTTCTTTCACCTGATATCTTGTTACGAATTAAGTTTATTGATCCCCCAAAATCTTTTAGTATAATTGCTTTTTTATCAAATTTTTTTACCTCTAAAGAATCTGGATTTCCTCTAAATTCATTTAAATAAAAATGCTTACCACCTAAAATATATGAACCAGCAAATGGAAAATGATATTTAGATTTAAAATATCTAGTATATTTTTTATATTGATTGAAAAATTTTATTTTTTTCTTATTAGCTTCAATTAAAAGCTCTTTGTAGTTTTTTTTTGTATCAAAAAAAGTTTGTGGATAAGGACCAGCACCAGTATACCCCAGGGCCAAAAAATCTAATTCTTTAGTATGTTTATTCATTATTTTTTTTAGCTCATAGTTCTGCTTTGAATTCCACTGATTATCGTTTAAATTGATTATGTTTTTGTTAGTTTCCTCGCAATTTACATACAGAGCAGAGTCAATATCATTGGGATCATTTTGATCATTAGGAACAATATAGATGTTTGTGTTTTTAAAATTTAAATGGTTAATAGCTTCAACATTAAATCCATCTAACTTAGCTCTCATTTCTAGGTAATTTTTTTTAAATTTTGGAATAATTATTTTCTTACTTCCATATTTTTTGTATAATTTTTTTAAAAAAAATTTATCATAGTGATCGTTATGGATGTGTGAAATATAAATTAGATCAGGTTCTTTTATAATTTTAAATGGGTCTTTTGGTTCTGGAAATAAATACCATGATCCTATACCTATTCCTTGAGTGAACCAAGGGTCGCATAGTATTCTCAAGTTATTTGTTTCAATTTCTATACAAGCAGAATAAAGATTTTTAATTATCATTTATTTATTTTTCTGTGTCAAAAATTAAAATTTCAAAAAATTATTATTTATACTTTATTTAATTATCAGGATTTCCCACCAATACTCTATTAACAAATTTTAGTAAATGAAAAATTAAAGTCAAATTAAATGATTAGTTTATGTTTTCTTAACAACCTACAAATTTCCAAAGTTTGTTTTAAATTAATTTTTATTATGTTGGAAATCTGAAAAAGGTTTGTTTTTCCATCAGCATATACTAGAAAATTTTTCAAATCTTTGTTTTTTAAAAAAAATTTTTTTCCAATTGTTGCCATTAATCCTCTTTTCCCTAAATTTGGTTCACATAAATATTTGTTTTTGGGATGAAAATATTTATTTTCTAGCGTATCAATAATGTTTTTAAAAACCTTAAATGAGTTATTTAAACCTCTGGCCGATATAAATTTTATATTATCTTTATCTGTGTGGTATTCTTTAAATTCATGAAATTTAGATCTACAAAATCCACTTACTGGTAAATCAATCCCCGGATAACAATATTGTCTTTCATCTGAGCCACGATGTAAAAAACTATATTCAAACAAATTTTTTTTATTCTTTAATGTAGCTCTTAAGGCATCTGTAGATAGAGAGTCCTCTTTTCTTGATCTTATTATACTATATTGATTATCATCACCCACACAGCTAAGCGCGAAGCCCATATACATATTTTTTTTTAAAATTTTCAATCTTGTTTTTAAGTAACTTATAGAACCAATTGTTTCAGGTAAGAAAACAAATCTATAAGAATAATTTGACTTTTTATAATTCTTTTTCAAATAATTTATTATTTTAATCTGCAAGGCAATGCTTGATAGATTATCATTTGCCATTGATGGATGACATATATAAGTTGAGAAAAATATTTCTTTACTTTTCTTTCCTTTTTTAAAATATTCCCCAACCTCTAGAAAACCTTTTTTAAAAACAGAGTCAATTTTTACAAAATATTTTTTTTTATTAAGTTTTTTAATATCTTTTTTTGGCATGCAAAATCCCCAATCTTTTTTATAATAAGAAGTTACATATGGTGTAGCATTTTTGAGAGAGCTATCTGTATGTATTTTTTTTATAAGAGCTTTTTTGGTAATCCATCTTTCTACTGGAATTGAATGATAAACAACTGAAAGTAAGTTTTTTTTAAAATCTAAAACTTTTTTTCCACTCTCCTCTTTTATAAATGCATCTTTGATATTCCATTCATATGGAATTTTCCAATCAAATACTTTTGAACCACACTTATATTTTATTATTTTTAGTTTATTTGTTTTTTTGGAAATGTATTTTAGTGTTTCTCTTGTCGCTTGGCCAGCCACACTCCTAGGAAAATAAAAAAGTTCTTTTACAATATTTAACATAGAATAATCTAATTTGATAATTTGATTTAATTAATTTATAAATGACATACTCACCTAAATGATTTCCATAATCCTTATAAATCATAATTACGGCAAATATATACAAAATTGCTTGGATAGTATTTTGAAAAATAACCAGACTTTAATTGGAGAAATTATAATTATTGACGACAGTAGTAGTGATAATTCTATACAAATAATAAAAAAATATCTCAAAATTCCTAAAGTTAAATATTTTTATGTTAATTTTAGATCTTTATCTAAATCTTACAATTATGGTATTCGGAGATCAAAGTTTTCATTTATTACAAAAGTAGATGCTGATGATTTATTGGAGGATTTTTTTATTAAAGATTATTATGATAAATTATTGAAAGATAATTACGATCTTATTTATGGAAGTTTAAAAATTATAGATGAAGAAATGAATTTTATTCAACTTAAAAACCAAAGTAAAGAATTAATTGGTTCTAAATTTTTCTACCCCGTTGGAAGTGGTACAATTTTTAAAAAACAAATTTGGAAGCAGATTGGAGGTTTTGATGAAAAATTAAAATTTCAAGATGATTACGATTTCTGGTTAAGAATAAATAAAATTAAAAATATTAAAATAGGTATGATAAAAAAAACAGGTTACAAATATAGAATGCATAATAATAATATGTCTAAAAACCTTATTACAAAAAACTTATCTAAAATTTACGTTTTTGTTAAAAATATAATATGACTATTTTAATAACAGGTAGTTCCGGATTTATTGGATCAAATTTAATTTATAAATTAAAAAAAGATAAAAAAAAATTTTATGCAATTGACAAAGCAACAAATCCATATCTAAAGATTAAAAATTTTTACAATATAAATTTATGTAATCTTAAAAAGCTAGATAATTTTTTTAAAAGAAAGAAGATTAAATATATTATTCATTTAGCTGCCCTACCTGGCTTTGTTAATTGCCATATTTCACCAGGAAACGCTTTTGATGACAATGTTCACGCAACAATAAATATTTTAAATCTTGGATTAAAATATAAAGTTAACAAAATTCTTATAGCTTCATCAATGGGAGTGGATAATTTTTATAAGAGCCCAAGTATTTATGGTTTAACAAAATTAGTCTGTGAATTATATGGAAAAACTTATTCAAAAGTAAAAAAAATGAAAATTATAAATTGTAAACTTTCAAATGTATTTGGTCCGTATTCATATCATAAAAATAGTGTAATACACAGTTTTATTAAGAAAATTATTTTGGACAAACCAATGGAAATTCACAGCAATGGATTTCAAAAAAGAGATTTTATTTTTGTTGAAGATGTATGTCGAATGTTGTTAGATGAATTATACAAAAAATCAAATAAAACTTATCTAAATATAAATACTAATAAATTTTTAAGTATTCTTGAATTAAAAAAATGTTTAAATATGATTTCAAATAAAAAAAATAAATTTAAATACGTAAAAACCCCTGATGGATATGATGATAATATTTATAAAAGACCAATTAACAAAAGCAAAAAAAAATTAATAAACAATTTAAAGATTACCTATAATTGGTATAAAAACTTTTAAAATAATGAAAATATTAATTTTAGGAGCAGATGGATATTTAGGTTGGCCTACAACTATGCATTTTGCTAATATTGGTCATGAGGTATTCGCTGTAGATAATTTATCAAAACGTAAAATTGAAAATGAATATGGAATAGAACCAATAAATGAAGTTAAATTATTTCAGGAAAGAGTGAAAATCTGGAATAAAAATCAAAAAAATCAAATTAACTATCAGATTGCAGATTTATTAAATTATAAGGTTCTATATCAAATATTGTCGGAATTTAAACCTGATACAATTATTCATTATGCAGAACAGCCATCAGCTCCGTATTCTATGGCTGATAGAGAGAAAGCAGTTTTTACTCAATACAACAATGTAATTGGAAATTTAAATCTACTATTTGCAATGAAGAAATATTGTCCAGACAGTCATTTAGTGAAATTAGGAACAATGGGTGAGTATGGAACTCCAAATATTGATATTGAAGAAGGCTGGTTAAGTATTAATCACAACGGAAGGGAAGATAGAGTTTTATATCCAAAAAAACCTGGAAGCTTCTATCATTTGTCAAAAGTTCATGACAGTGCAAATATTGAATTTACATGCAGAGTGTGGGGTTTAAAGTGTACTGATTTAAATCAAGGTTTTGTGTACGGTATATCAACAAAGGAAATAGATTTTGATTTTAAAAACTTATCAACTTCTTTTCATTATGATGCAATATTTGGAACAATTATAAATCGATTTATTAGTCAAATAGCAGTTAAGCAACCAATGAGTGTTTACGGTAAAGGAAATCAAAAGAGGGCATTTTTGAATATCCAAGACACAATTAAATGTGTAAAAATTGCAACTGAAAATCCACCTAAAAAAGGTGAATTTAGAGTATTCAATCAATTCACAGAATTTTGTACTTTGAATGAAATGGCTGAAAATATTAAAAAATATGGTGAAAATAAAAATTTGAACCCTCAAATAGCACATGTTTTAAATCCAAGAATTGAGGAAGAAAATCATTATTATAACCCAAAAAATACATCATTAATTTCGCTGGGACTTAATCCAATAAAATTTAATGAAGAAGAAATAGATAAAATTTTTAAAGTTGTCCAAAAATATAAAGATAAAATTAACTTAGAAACACTAAATCCAGTTAATTCTATTAAGTGGAATTCAAATTAGCATAAGAGATTATGCAAAAAAAAAATTTACCATACATTATAGCTGAAGTCGGAAGTAATCATCTTGGAAATATAAAATTATGTTTTGATTCTATCGTGCAAGCAAAAAGAGCAGGTGCTGATTGTGTAAAATTTCAAATATTTGATGAAAATAATTTAGTAAATAAAAAATTAAAAATTTATAAGCATGTCAAAGATAGAAAAAATAAATTTCAATTTCAAAGATTTAAAAAAGTAAAAATTAAAGTCGAATTAGCAAAAAAACTTTATAAATTTGCTAAAAAAAATAAAATTGATTTTGCCGTTTCCCCTTTTGATAAAAGTTATGTACCAGCATTAAAAAATTATGTAGATTTTTTTAAAGTAGCTTCAGGAGATATTAATAATTTTGAATTACTCAAAAGTATTTCGTTAACTAAAAAAAAAGTAATTATTTCTTCAGGAATGTCTAATCAGAATGAAATCAAAAAAGCCTTAAATTTTTTTCCAAAAAAAAATGTAGCAATTCTTCATTGTATGTCAAATTATCCCACTAAAGACAAAGATGCTAATTTAATTAATATTAACTATTTAAAAAAAAAATATCGAGTGAGAACTGGATATTCTGACCATGTACCTGGTATTTATGCATCTGTAAGCGCTTCAATCTTGGGTGCAGAAATTATAGAAAAACACTTTATGCCAAAAAAAACTAAGTTAGCTGGTGATTATGCGCTATCAGTTGATAAATTTGAATTAGCCGAAATGATAAAGCAAATTAAAAAAGCAAAACAAATGCTTGGAAAAGTGAGAGAGAAAACATTTAAATGTGAAGAATATTCAAAAAAAACATTAAGAAGAAGTTTGTATTATGCCATAGATTTAAAAAAAGGTGAAAAAATATCAAAAAAAAATATTTTGTCTTTAAGACCTTATAATAGTGATGCCATAAAGATTGAAAATTTAGATTTAATAATTGGATTAAAAATAAAGAAAAATAAAAAAAAATATCAATTAGTCAAATTCCAAGATTTATGTTTAAAAACAAAATTATCTGTGTTGTAGAAGCGAGAATGGGATCTAAGAGATTTCCAGGTAAATCTCTAAAAAAAATTGATAGTAAAAATCGTCTTATAGACTACGTAATCCTGAATGCTTTAAAATCAAAATATCTTAATAAAAAAAATGTTTACGTGTTAACCTCCAAATTAAAAAACAATATACCATTAATAAATCATATAAAAAAAAATTACCAAATAAATATCATAACTGGTTCTGAAGAAAATGTTTTTAGCAGGTACAAACTTTTAAATAAAAAGGGAAATTATGCAATTCTTAGATTAACTGGTGATAATCCTTTAATTGACCCTTTATTAATTGATAATTTTTTAGAAACTTTCTTTAAAAAAAAAATAGATTATTTAACTACGAGAGCTATGGAACACTCATCAAGATGGAAAACTAAAAGTTCATTTCCAAAAGGAATTTCATTGGAAGTTTTTAATTCTAAAAATTTATTTCAAAAAGAATTAGAATTCAATAAGTGTAACTTTGAGTTCCCAACATGGTTTTTTTTTAATAAAAAAATTAAAGCTAAAATTAAAAAATTTAATTCATTTGGAAATTATAAATATTTGAGTAAGAATTTATCTTTTACTTTAGATAATCATAAAGATTATATAAGACTGAAAAGCTTTATAAATAAAAATAATTGTAAACCAGGTGAAAATAATATTTGGAATACTTTTTAATCAATTATACTTAAATTTGAGATATTGATATTTTTATATTTCAAATAAAGTTAAATAGAAGAAGTAATAATTATAAGAGATTGTGAGTAAAATATATGAAAAAAAAATCAAAAAAATTATCTTCATAATAAAGATATTTAAAAAATGCAAAAAACATATTTAATCAATCATTATAAAGAAAATTTAAATTTTCCAAAAAATTCCAAAATTGTATTTCGAAATGAATATTTATTTTTTCTTTATAAACACAAGATATTAAAGAGATACAAATGCAGTTTTGTTGAAAATTTAAATACTGTATATAATAAGAATAAAGATCAAAACTTTATTAAGATTAAATTAAAAAAATACAGAAATTATTTATCAAAAAGCTTAAATAAAATTCATAACGTTTATTTTTCAAAATATGAATGGGGAATTCTATTGGATTACTATTTAATAGTGTCTATATTCATAATTAACTTAAAACTGAGAAATTTTAAAAAAATCAAAAATCGAAAAATATTCTGTAAAGTTCTTAATAAAGAATTTTTTTTTTTAGATACAAAAGCTTTTCACGATGAAATTTTTTTAAATAATGATTTAAATAAATATATAGATTATCTAGTTTTAAATGGACTTGGATTTAAAAACTTAAAAAAAATAAATAATAAAAATAAAAAAGATAATAAAATAGTAAAAAAAAGTTCATTTGGAGATAAAATTTCATATTTTTTCCTAAAAATTATAACAAAATTTTCTACAATAAGCATAATTTCCAGTGGATATTTTGGGCTAAAGAATAGCTTGATATTATTCTTTTTCAGTAAATTTAAAATTTTTTTTTTAAATTCTAATTTTTTTAGATTAAGTGATGGAATTTTTTTATTTAAAAGTAAAAGAAGAAATCATTTAATGATACCTGAAGATGATATTTTTGATAAAATTTTTAATCAATATAATAAAAATGTTTTTCCAAGTTCGTTTTTTGAGAATTTCGAAAAATTTTATAGATATGAGGATGATATTTGTAAAAAAATTAAGAATTTAGGATCGGCTGTTTTATTTTTAGAATCAGATATTTATAGATTTTTTGCAATGAAAATAAAAAGAAGAGGAGGAAAATTAATAAATTTTCAGCATGGAGGATTAAATAGAATGAGAAAATTTAGTCTTGAAGAATTTTTTGTAGACAGATATGCTGATTTAGATTTTTGGTGGCATGATAAAAATGGAATTGGTGTGCCATATTTTGATAACCATAAGCCAAAATATAAGAATAATGACGAAATTCTTTTTTTTCCAACTATAAATTTATATCAAGAAACAACAGTAAATTTAAAAAAATGTAACCATATAAATTTAAATCAGTATTGGAAATTTTTTGAATTAATGAAGAATTGTTTAAAAGACAAGGTGAAGATCAAATTAATGCATCATAAAAATTCAGACTCATTAAAAAGAATTTGGGAAAAAAGATATAATAAAAATATTATTTTGAATAAAAAAAATTACAAGGGATCAGTATTTAAAAACTTTAAGATTGTAATTATAGATAATTATTCAACACCTTTATTTGAACTGTTATATATTTCCCATCCATTTATTATAATAAATGACTCTAAATTAATTGAATACAACAAAGATTTTAGAGAAATTGTACAAAAATTAAATGAAATAGGAGTCTTATTTAAATCAGAAATTCAAGCTGCACAATTTATTAATTCGAATTATCAAAATATTGATTTATGGTGGAAAAAAATAATTAAAAAAAAACAATTTCGTCAAATTAAAAAAAAATTATACCCAAAAGAAAAATTTGATTATCAAAAGCTTTTTTATAAGTTGGAAAAATGAATGCAATTACTAACTTGTAAAAGTTATTTTAAGCTATCTACTAATTTCTTTCGATAAAAATTATATACTGTTTCAATAATGACCGAAAACAATATAGTAGATATAATTGAATAACCAAAAAATGGCAAAGCTGCGATATAACAATTTAATAATCCTATCGAATTATATCCGTAAGTTCCGTTTAACCATACTCCAAAATTGGTTATTAAAAAAAATATAATAGCCCCAATTAGAGCTCCTGATAATCTATAAGTAATAGATTTGTTGAAATATTTTGAAAATAAACCAATTAATATTACACTTCCAGTTGTAAAAATAATTGTAGAGTGAAATCCTATTGCTAAGTCTGTCAACAGTAACGCTGTAGCAACAACAGGAATATATCTTACCCCAAACACTGCAGGTATGTAAAAACTTAATGCTAAAAGACTAGTAAAATTTGGTGGATGAGGAACAAATCTACTTGCACACAAAACTATTAAAACACTAAGACTTATTTTTAAGTAATACATGACTACACATTATCATTCAAGTTTTACAAAACAACTATTAATACTTAATTCCAAATTTTAAAACTCTATTTTCTTGGTTAAAGCCATGAGGTTTTTGATATGTTTCATCTAGAACATTGGTAATTTTAATAAAAAAAATACTATTATTTAATTCTTTTGTAATTTTTAAGTCAACCATATCTAGGCTATCCATTTCAATAGTGCTGAAATTAGATGAATGCGTGTCAAAGTGTTTTCCAAAATGATTATATGAAACATTTAATTTAATATTACCTAAAACTTTCAAATTAATTTTTTGTAAAATATTTAAGCCATAGTTTTTTTTTGGCCTTCTTAATTGATCTGATCCATTTTCTTTTTTAGATGACAAAAACGATGAAAAAATGTTTAAATTTGTATCCCTAAAGTTTAGGTCGATTTGATTATTAAAACCAGACTGATTTAAATCAATATCATCATTATCATTCTGATACTTATTGCCTATATATTCAATATTATTTTGAATATTTGATCTAAAAGCTCTTAAATTTATTCTTGAATTTTCATTAAAATCTATAATTGAATATATTTCGTATGTATTGCTTTTTTCAGGCTTTAAATTTCTATTACCTGAATATCCATAATTATCCGTTCCAAACATTTCATATAAAGTGGGGTTTCTCAAGCCATTCATATATGAGATACCTAAATTGAAATTTTTAAAACCTTGTTCAAGATTTAATTTATACGTGTTATTTACTTTAGTTTGTTTATGAATATCTCTTCTTCCAAAAAGTGAAATATTTGAATTTTGAAATATATTCCAACCTAGGTTACCATATAAAGAAAAGTTATCAGTGTTACCCTTAGTTGACGCTTGATAAGATCCGTTATTATTAAAGTGCCCCCAGTCATATTTGTACTCAGAACCAATTCCATATGAAATTTTATTGTTAACTATTTTTGACGTATCATACTTTATACCAGTAGCTTTACTTTTATATTTATCGATTACACCTAATTCATTATATTCCCTATCATAAGTATTATAATAAAAAACATAATTATTTTTTTGTAAATCATTTTGATTTTCTAAACCAAAGTGTACAGTTCCCATTTTATTATCACCCTTATATCCAATTTGATCTAAAGCTGAATTATCATATTCTGTTAATGTTTTTCTTAAATAAAGAGTATTGTAGTATCTTAAATTTTCGTTCAAAAATTTCTCATAATTAATGTTTGTTGAATAATTTCTTAAAGCATCTTTTTCATCAGAAGGGTTTCCTCTAGCACTTATAGTTTCATTTTTTACACTACCTATTTTGATGTTAAAATTTGAGTCATCATTTAGAAATACTTTATTTCCAGATAATTCATAGTTGGCACTATTATCACTCGCCAACAAAAAGCTATCTTTATAATCTCCTGTTAAAATTATATTTATCGCCCCACCTATAGCATTTGTTCCGAAATGTGTAGCACTAGATCCAGGATATACCTCAATTTGTTGGATTGTTTGTATGAAATCTACACCAAAGTCATGAAGTCCTTGTGTAGTTGATTGATCATTTATAGCCACTCCATTAATCATAACAAGAGTATGATTAGACCCAGTTCCTCTCATGAACATAGACGCCTGTTGTCCTTTTGGTCCTGATTGAGTTATATTAATTCCTGGAATAGTTTTTAATACATCAATTAAATCTACTGCACCTATTTCCTCAATTTTTTTTTTATTTATTATGAGTTTATTAATTCCAGATCTAGAATATTTAGACTCATTTGATATTGAACCAATTATTTTTATACAACTTATTTTATTTTTGTTATCCCATTTACATTCCTCAAAGTTTTCAGCATATAAGTTTGATACCAAGATATAAAAAATAATTGAAAATCTTAAAATCATAAAACATCACCTAATTTAATCTTTCTAAGATTAAATTTATTAAATGCCGATGTTAAATTTTATTTTAGAACTAGACTTTTCCTGGCCTTCATTCACAACGGACTATACTGGGTGGCGCTCCGACTTTACGGTTGCAGGTACAGCCAATGATTTTAACACTGATTTCCCACCATGCATTTCAGTACAATATTCAAACTACGAAATATTTTTGTAATGTCAATAATTTATTTGATTATTCTCTGAGGAGATTTTTTTAAAATGAAAAAGTTTTTTTTATTTACATTAATAATTTTTTTAATCATTTTTTTATTTAATACAAAAAAATTTTTTTTATTTAGATTGTTTTTTAGCTCTTTTAAAGATTGTACCCCAATTAATGAACTGGATATAAAATCGAAACTATTTGGAAATCTTGTTGCAATATTTTCAATTTTTAGATTTTTATTTAAATTTTCTTTTATAGTTCTTGCTCCATTAACCCATGACTCAAATTGATCTTTATTCCAGCGATTTC
>Ga0181607_10002348_pt1 | contig 16705 bp, 14 predicted proteins | sample 041ome_9_FD_132420 | JGI IMG/M metagenome (GOLD analysis project Ga0181607, IMG submission 132420) | Coastal salt marsh microbial communities from the Groves Creek Marsh, Skidaway Island, Georgia - 041413US metaG (megahit assembly) | ecosystem: Environmental > Aquatic > Marine > Intertidal zone...
AAGATGGGCCAAAAGCACGCGCTGGCGGGTCAACCGCAATTGAGCCGACCGCAAACGCTGAGAAAGCCGCTCTTCTTGCTCGGCTGATAACACAATCTTTTTGGTATGCGACTGCTGTGCCGCCATGATGACCACCTTATCTGGGCTCATTAGTTGCGAGCCGTTCTTAAAACAATTCCAATATATGAAGCTGATTAGATTTGGTCAAGTTTTTCTTTCAGCCCCAGCCCCCGCATTCCGATTTATCTGCGCAGGGATATCGGCAATATTTCTTCTCACTTGCTTTGACCTCAGCCAACCGCATGATAAGCTGTTGCAAACATGCACATCGTGCCAGCACAGAATTGAGGGGTTTCAACGTGACCGATCGCGCGTCTTCTTACAATTATGACGAACTCATCGCCTGTGGAAATGGCGACCTATTTGGTGAGGGAAATGCGCGCCTGCCGCTTCCACCCATGCTGATGTTCGACCGGATCACACATGTTTCCAGCGATGGGGGCGCCAATAATAAGGGCCAAATTATTGCAGAGCTCGATGTGAAACCGGATCTGTGGTTTTTCGACTGCCATTTTAAAACCGACCCCGTAATGCCTGGCTGTCTCGGGTTAGACGCGATGTGGCAGTTAATTGGCTTTTTTCTGGGGTGGTTAGGACAACCTGGGCGTGGACGCGCCTTAGGGGCGGGCGAGGTCAAATTCACGGGGCAAGTTCTGCCCACCGCAAAACGCGTCCGCTATGAAATTGATATGCGTCGGGTTTTGACTGGAAAATTAGTGATGGGTATCGGAAATGCTCAGCTCTTCGCCGATGACAAATTAATTTACACAGCCAAGGATTTACGTGTTGGACTGTTCCAAACTGAGCAATTTTAGAGATAACCATCTGCACGATGCGGTGATCATTCCACCCATTTAAGCAGTTAAGGAGAAACCTATGCGGCGCGTCGTTGTAACCGGTATTGGTATTGTATCTTGTCTTGGCAATAGTGCCGAAGCTGTTTCTAAAAGCCTCTATGAAGGCGTTTCAGGCATCACGGCCTGTCCAGAATTTGCTGAAATGGGCTTCCGGTCACAGGTCGCGGGGCGACCCGATATTGATCTCGACGCGGCGATCGACAAACGCATTAAGCGCTTTATGGGCGATGGGGCAGCCTTTAATTACATTGCCATGGAACAAGCCATTGCCGATAGCGGCCTCACTCCAGACGATGTGATCAATCCGCGAACAGGTTTGATTATGGGATCGGGCGGCCCATCGACGAAAGCCCTTGTCAGCGCCGCGGACACCGCGCGCAATGCCAGCCCGAAGCGCGTTGGGCCTTTCGCCGTTCCTAAATGTATGAGCTCGACCAATTCAGCAACCCTGGCGACCCCGTTCGAAATTAAAGGTGTGAATTATTCAATTAGTAGCGCCTGCGCCACCTCTACCCATTGCATCGGTAACGCGGCAGAACTCATCCAGTGGGGCAAGCAAGATGTCATGTTTGCCGGCGGCGGAGAGGAACTTGACTGGGCCTTGTCGGTCTTATTCGATGCCATGGGGGCAATGTCGAGCGCCTATAATGAGACACCCGCCAGCGCCTCCCGCGCCTTTGACGCACAGCGCGACGGCTTTGTGATTTCGGGGGGCGGCGGCGTTTTGGTTCTTGAAGAATATGAACGCGCCAAAGCCCGTGGTGCTCAAATTTATGCCGAGATCGTTGGCTATGGCGCAACCTCGGATGGATATGACATGGTCCAGCCCTCAGGCGAAGGCGCGCAAAGATGTATGCGGATGGCGTTGGAAACCGCTGGCGCCCCCATCGACTATATTAATCCGCACGCCACCTCGACTCCGGTCGGCGATGCGCGTGAAATGGAAGCCCTCTATGCTTTGTTTGGTGATGAGTGTCCGCCTTTGAGCGCCACTAAATCATTGAGCGGGCACAGTCTCGGTGCAGCGGGCGTGCAAGAAGCCATTTATGCCTTGCTGATGATGAAAGGCAATTTCATCGCCGCCTCGGCCCATATTCAAGAACTCGACCCCGCCTTTGCGCACCTGCCGATCATTCGTGAACGTGTCGATAATGCGAAACTCGATTGCGTGATGTCGAATAGTTTCGGCTTTGGGGGCACCAATGGCACATTGGTGTTCCGACGCGTATAAAAAAATACACCGCCCGAATGGGGCGGTGTACTGATCTCATTTGGGTGCGCGCCTAAACCCGCACCTTTCGAAGCGGCTTGGTTTTAGGCTTCTTCAGCCATTTCCTCGCCGGTTTCTTGATTGATCATTTTCATCGACAAGCGAACTTTGCCGCGATCATCAAAGCCCAGCAATTTCACTTTGACCACATCGCCCTCGTTGACAATGTCACTGACCTTATCAACCCGCTCGGATGAGAGTTGTGAAATGTGAACCAGGCCATCCCGTTTGCCGAAGAAATTCACAAAGGCCCCAAAGTCCATCACTTTCACGACCTTGCCTTCGTAGATCTCGCCCACTTCAGGTTCGGCGGCAATCGATTTAATCCAATCAATGGCGGCTTTGATTTTCTCACCATCGCTCGAGGCGACCTTGATCAAACCATCATCATTAATGTCGACTTTAGCACCTGTCGTTTCGACGATTTCACGGATGACCTTACCGCCCGATCCGATAACTTCGCGAATTTTGTCGACAGGAATAGTCAGCGTCTCAATCTTCGGCGCGTAAGCACCGGTTTCATCGCGAGCCACATCAAGCGCTTTCGCCATCTCACCCAAAATATGGACCCGACCGCCACGCGCTTGGTCGAGCGCCACACGCATGATTTCTTCGGTAATCCCAGTGATCTTAATGTCCATTTGCAGCGAAGTGACCCCATCAGCCGTTCCTGCGACTTTAAAGTCCATATCACCCAGATGGTCCTCATCGCCGAGGATATCCGACAATACCGCAAACGCATCGCCTTCTTTAATCAAACCCATGGCAATACCAGCGACCGCCTTTTTAAGCGGCACACCCGCATCCATCATCGCCAAAGAAGAGCCACACACAGTGGCCATTGAGGATGATCCATTGGACTCGGTTATTTCAGATACCAAGCGCAGCGTGTAAGGAAATTCTTCCTTGCTCGGAAGCATGGCGTGCAGGGCCCGCCAGGCGAGTTTACCATGTCCGATTTCCCGGCGCCCGGTAAAGCCAACACGCCCCGTTTCCCCAACGGAGAAAGGCGGGAAGTTGTAATGCAGCATGAAGTTGCTTTTATAGGTCCCTTCAAGGGCATCGATCATTTGTTCGTCGTCACCCGTGCCGAGTGTCGCAACCACAAGGGCTTGTGTCTCGCCGCGGGTGAACAGGGCCGAACCATGTGCACGCGGCAAAATGCCCACTTCAGACACAATCGGGCGAACATCTTCAAGACCACGACCGTCGATCCGTTTTTTAGTGGTCAAGATCGAGCCCCGAACAATGTCGCTCTCCAAGCCTTTAAAGGCGCCCGAAACGCGAATAGCTTCATCGGGTGAGCTGGTGTCGCTCAGCAGGGCTTCAGTAACAGCTTTTTTGGCTTCTGCAATTTTGCTCTGACGCTCTTGCTTGTCGGCAATTTGATAGGCCGCTTCGAGATCTTTGCGGGCGATTTTTTCGACCTGCGCCTCAATCGCTGAGTTATCCACGGCTGGAACATCACGCGGATCTTTCGCGCATTTTTCGGCCATCCGGATAATCGCTTCGATCACAGGCTGGAAGTGCGTATGACCGTACATCACAGCACCGAGCATCACATCTTCCGAGAGCTCGGCCGCTTCCGACTCGACCATCAAAACCGCATCGCCAGTTCCGGCAACGACTAACTCCAGCGCGCTATCTTGATAGCGATCCATCTCTGGATTCAAAACATACTCGCCATCAATATAGCCAACACGGGCCGCGCCAATGGGCCCCATGAACGGCACGCCCGAAATGGTGAGCGCCGCAGAGACTGCAACCATGGCGACAATGTCGGGATCATTCTCTAAGTCATGCGACAGAACTGTCGCGATCACTTGGGTTTCATTTTTAAAATCTTTAACAAAAAGCGGTCGGATCGGGCGATCGATCAAGCGAGAAACGAGTGTTTCGCGTTCGCTAGGGCGCCCTTCGCGCTTAAAATATCCGCCGGGAATTTTCCCTGCGGCATATGTTTTTTCTTGGTAATTCACAGTCAGCGGGAAGAAATCAATCCCTGCTTTTGGTTGACGGTCCGCAACCACTGTTGCCATAACCGTGGTGTCACCGTAGGTAGCAATAACGGCCCCATCGGCTTGACGGGCAATTTTTCCAGTCTCCAGCACGAGCGTGCGCCCGCCCCATTCAATTTCTTCTCGGGTAATATCAAACATTCGTTCCATTCTTTCCTATAGGACCACACTGCCGGGCAGGGTGATCTGGGTCGCCCATGCGACCCCATGATATGACCACACAATGTGGCCATGGTTCGAGACCATACGAGCCGATCTCACAATTTTTCGCAAAAATGGGGGGCGAGCTTACACTGCCCCCCTGTATCGGGCTCATCGATACCAGCGGCTGGAGGATCGGAATAGCGAACCTCCGTCCACAAGACTAACGACGCAATCCAAGGCGCTCAATCAAAGACTTGTAACGGTCTTCGTTCCGCGCCTTTACATAATCGAGCAAGCGGCGGCGTTGGCTGACCATTTTCAGCAAACCGCGGCGCGAATGATTATCTTTTTTATGCGTCTTAAAATGTTCGGTGAGGTTAAGGATGCGTTCGGTCAATATGGCCACCTGAACTTCCGGTGAGCCTGTATCGCTATTATTGGTCGCATACTCTTTTATTAGCGCGTCTTTGCGCTCTGCAGTAATCGACATCGTCACTCCATATCGTTTGCCCCTGGGGGCGGGTGAATAATACGCTGGGGCTCGAAAACCCCTTCGCGGGTGATGCCAAGCGCAACCGCTTGGCCTTGATATGCCGCCCAAATCGGAAACTCCCCCTTGGGCGCTGGAATAGCCTGGCCATGCCGCAGTTTGCGGGCCATCTCTTCGGTTAGCGGCAAGGCCGGGATGTCGTCCAGCAATGTCTCTAAAGGAAGCAGGTGGCGGTCAAGCTCTACCAAATCGGGCGCACTATGGCCTATCTCTTCGAGTTTTTCCAGCTTAATTGCATGCGATTGCGAAAAAAGTCCTACCGCTTCGCGGCGCAAATAGGAAATATGCCCCACCGTCCCGCATTCAATTGCTAAGTCGCGTGCCAGCGATCGGATATAGGTGCCTTTGCCGCAAAAAACCCGCAATGACACGGAATCCGGGCAGAAATCTATCAGCTCTATGTGGTGGATGGTGACAGGCCGCGGCGCCAAATCGGGCGCCTGACCGGCCCGCGCCAAATCATAGGCCCGCTTCCCCTCTTTCTTAATCGCTGAATAGGCGGGCGGCGTTTGCAAAATATCCCCGGTAAACCGCGTGAGCGCAGCCTCAACGGCCTCGCGCGCCGGGCGATGCGCATGCTCGGCAATCACCGTCCCGTCTGCGTCATCTGTATCCGTGGCCTGACCAAACTGGACGCGACAGGCATAGGTTTTAGGCGCATCCATCATTAAATGGATCAACTTTGTGGCTTCTCCAAAAGCGATCGGCAAAATGCCGCTGGCTAACGGGTCTAGCGTCCCCGCATGCCCCAATTTTTGAACGTTAAACAGGCGCCTAACGCGGGTTAGCGCAGGCGTTGACCCAATCCCTGAGGGTTTATCCAACACCAACCAACCCGATAAGGGGCGCCCCTTCCGTCCCCGTCGGCTCATTCAGGGTCTGTCTCCAAGTCGCGCCGCACAGCCGGATCGCGCAAGGCCCGTTCAATGGCCGCGGCCGCGTCGAAGCTATGATCCGCAATGAAATCAACATGCGGCGTGTGCTTCAAATCCAGATCGCGCGCCAGGAGATGCCGAAAGGCCTTGGCGTTTTGATTGAGCAACGTAACAATTTTATCCATATCGTGCCCGCCCAAAGGCATCACAAAGGCGGTCGCGCGTTTCATGTCAGGGCTGACGCGGACCTCTGTCACCGAAATCAATCCACGCGAGAGAAGGGGTTCATCAAAATCACCGCGCAATAGGCCGGCGCTCAGACAATGTCGAATGGCCTCCCCCACGCGCAATTGGCGTTGAGACGGGCCTGCCCCCGAAGCATTATGAGATGAACGTCGTTTGGCCATTCTTCAACCCCTCGCTTCAACCCCTCGCCTCAACCCATCGCCGTTTCTCGTTCCCGAGCAGGGATGACACGCATGAGACAGAAGCCGCTTGGATGATGCGCCTGCACTTATGCATCCAGCGTGCGGGCCACACGCTCAACCTCATAGCACTCAATCACATCCCCAGCCTTAAGGTCGGAATATTTCTCGAAGGCCATGCCACATTCTTGCCCAGCAGGCACTTCCTTAACTTCGTCTTTAAAACGTCGTAGCGACGATAGCTCGCCCTCGTGAATGACGACATTGTCTCGGATCAAACGCACTTGGGCGCCCCGACGCACCAAGCCATCGGTGATCCGGCAGCCCGCCGCTTTGCCGGTTTTGCCAACACTAAACACTTCCAACACTTCAGCATTGCCCAACATATTCTCGCGCAAATCGGGCGAGAGCATTCCGGCCATGGCATCGCGTAAGTCGTCGACCAAATCGTAAATAATATTGTAATAGCGGATCTCAATGCCGTCCGTCTCCGCCGCCCGTCGGGCTTGCGCATTGGCACGGACATTAAAGCCGATCACAATCGAATTGGCCGTCGTCGCTAATGTGACATCGCTCTCGGTGATGCCACCCACTCCCGCATGCACGACGCGGGCACGGATTTCATCATTCCCCAATTTTTCGGCTGCCTGCGCAATCGCTTCAACCGATCCTTGGACATCGCCCTTCACAATCAGTGAAATTTCTTTCACTTCCGAGTCCTTCAGCTGGCTCATCATTTGATCAAGCGACGTTTTAACGCCGCGGGCATTGGCTTCCTCGCGGGCTTTACGCGTCCGATAGGCCGCCACTTCGCGCGCTTGCGCTTCGCTTTCGACCACATTGAACACATCGCCAGCATGCGGAACACCACTGGCCCCCAAAATCTCAACCGGCATAGATGGCCCAGCAGAGCTGACTTGTTCGCCACGATCATTAATCAAAGCCCGGACGCGGCCAGATTCCTGCCCGACAACGAATATATCGCCCACTTTAACCGTACCGCGCTGCACCAAAACAGTTGCCACGGGACCACGGCCCGTATCAAGCTGCGCTTCAATCACAATGCCCGAGCCCTCGCGGTCGGCATTGGCTTTGAGATCCATAATTTCGGCTTGCAGCAAAACAGCTTCGAGCAAAGTGTCGAGACCCTCGCGCGAATGGGCCGAGACCGGCACCATTTGAACGTCACCGCCCATATCTTCGGAAATCAATTCATACTGCAATAATTCATTTTTAACCCGCAAAGGATCGGCTTCGGGCTTATCCATTTTGTTAATCGCAACAATGATAGGGGCCTGAGCCGCTTTAGCGTGATTGATCGCTTCAACGGTTTGCGGCATCACTCCATCGTCAGCCGCCACCACCAAAATCACAATATCGGTAACCCGTGCACCGCGCGCCCGCATTGCGGTGAAGGCCGCGTGGCCCGGCGTGTCGATAAAACTAATCACGCCGCCATCGAGCGCCACCTGATACGCACCAATATGTTGCGTAATGCCCCCAGCCTCACCGCGGGCAACCCCAGCTTCTCGAATGGCATCGAGCAAGGATGTTTTACCATGGTCGACGTGGCCCATGACAGTGACCACGGGTGGGCGATGCGATTTTTCGATATCATCATCTTCAATGCCCTCGACGCCTTCTTCAATGTCCGCCTCCGACACACGTTTAACCGTATGCCCCAATTCTTCGGCAATCAGCTGCGCTGTGTCCGCATCGATCGTGTCATTAATTTTGGCCATCATGCCTTGTTGCATCAGGCGTTTGATCACTTCGACCGCCCGTTCCGCCATTCGATTGGCCAGTTCTTGGATGGTGATGGTGTCGGGAATAATGACGGTTCGTGCCACTTTTTCCATTGGCTCATTCGACGATGCCTGACGTTTTTCACGCTCACGGCGGCGACGGATCGATGCCAATGACCGCATGCGTTCTTCTTCATTGAGCGCATTATTAATGGTCAACCGACCCTCGCGTCGGCGGCGATCGGCTTTCGCAGGGGACGGACGGCGCGCCTCCACCGCATCGGCATTTGGCTCACGCCCTTTTGGAACAGCCCCTCTTGGCTTTTCCGGCTCAGCAACAACGGCATCGCTCTTTTTCGCCTCGCGCTCTTTTTCGCGGGCGCGGGCTTCCTGGCGTTTTTTGCGCTCGGCTTCTTCACGCGCTTTTTCTTCGGCGAGCAACGCCTCTTCTTCAGCGCGGCGCTGTGCCTCGATCTCAGCTTGTTTTCTCTCCTCAACTGCCCGCACTTTGGCGCCAGCGACCGCGGCGATCCGTGCCTCTTGTTGAGAGCGGCTTAACCGCTGCTCGACCGTTGCCTCAGCTTGCGGCTCCTCGACAGGAATGGGAGCGGGCTTCTCGGGCGCCACAGTTTCTTCGGCGCGGCCCGGAATAATGGTGCGTTTGCGTTTTTTCTCGACGACCACTGATTTGCTGCGGCCATGCGAGAAGCTTTGGCGCACTTGGCCAGATTCCACGGTTCGTTTGAGGCTCAGCGTTTTGGCCTGTCTTGGCTCACCTGTATTCGATGTCTCTTTATCGTCGCTCATATCCGCCTTACCTCCAACGGGAAACCATATCCCAAAATGCGGTCAGCCATCTGAGCTAACCGATCCGCCCATTGACGATCTGTGATCGCCATATGAACGATATTATCTTGCCCCAGCGCCGCGCTTTGCTGGTCAATCGTTAAAACGCGCCGCATCTCAATCGCTAAATGCTGTGCCAAACGGTCCAGCTTGGCACATTCATCGGCAGAGCCATCGATCGCATGCATCAGCAAATAGGCATTCTGCCGCTCCAAAGCGGCATGCACTTTGGCATATCCTAGCACAATTTTGCCGGCCTTGCGTACAAGACCTAGTCCATTTGACACTTGTTTGATGAATAAATCATGCACCCGATCCGCAAGATCGCTTGGCACCGATACATTTTGCCGAGCGGCGCGCGCAAATAGTTTTCCACCGGCCGCTTGGGTGATCGCTGAATGGGTGGCGCGCACCCATAAGCCACGACCGGGCAGAGACATTTTTAGATCGGGCGTCAGCTGATCGTCCGGCGCCACCACAAAACGCACCAGCTGGTCACAGTCATAGCTTTCCCCGGTGACCAAACAACGACGCTGGGGGCGGGCAGTTACATTTGTCGCAAGGTCCGGCGACTGCGGAGGAGGGGCATGCTCACGCGTGGTCATCTGTTGCCAGATCTCCCTCTTGAGCTTGCCCAGCATCTTCTGCTGCGGACCCATCTTGTGGCTGAAGAGCTGCAAACGGATCATCTTCTGCCGCATCTTCTTCCAGATCAGGCGCCCCGTTTAACAGCGCATCTAATTCGCTTTGCTCGACCCAGCCCATGGCCACGCGAGCGCTCATGATCAAATATTGTGCCTCTTCGGAGGTGAGGTCGAAGCTTTCCAACATGCCGGCTTCACGCACACGTTTGCGATCGACGGTCTCATACCATCCGGTCAGATCATCCGGCACGCACCCCGCAAAATCTTCAAGAGTTTTCACATCGTGCTGACCCAGCGCCACCAACATGGCTGGGCTCAGGCCCTGTAATTCCGCAAGATCATCAGCGACGCCCAGTGCCTTACGCTCTTCGTCCAAAATAGTCGCCTGCTTATCAAGATACTCAAGCGCCCGATTTTGAATTTCCTCAGCCGTTTCCTCATCAAAGCCTTCAATCACGGTAATTTCTGATAAGGGCACATAGGCAATTTCATCAACCGTCGAGAAGCCTTCTGACGACAGCAGTTGCGCGATCATCTCATCGACATCGAGCGCCCCCATAAAGATTTGAGTGCGTTCGGCAAATTCTGCTTGCCGGCGCTCGCTCTCCTCGGCCTCGGTGACAATATCAATATCCCAGCCCGTGAGTTGCGACGCCAGGCGGACATTTTGACCGCGCCGACCAATCGCCAAGCTCAACTGCTCATCAGGCACGACAACTTCAATACGTTGCGCATCTTCATCGAGAACAACTTTGGTCACTTCGGCAGGGGCCAAAGCATTAACGATAAAAGCGGCGGCGTCAGGCGACCACGGGATAATATCCACTTTTTCGCCTTGCAATTCGCCAACGACCGCCTGAACACGGCTCCCGCGCATCCCTACACAGGCGCCGACGGGATCTATGCTGGGGTCGTTTGAGATGACACCAATTTTTGCACGGCTTCCCGGATCGCGCGCCACAGCCCGCACCTCAATCACGCCGTCATAAATTTCTGGTACTTCTTGCATGAACAGCTTGGCCATAAAGGCGGGGTCGGTCCGCGACAGAATAACCTGCGGTCCGCGTTGTTCGCTGCGCACATCTTGAATATAGGCGCGAATGCGATCGCCAGGACGGAACACCTCGCGGGGGATCAGATTATCGCGCCGGATCACCGCTTCACCGCGGCCCAAATCCATAACGACATTGCCATATTCAACCCGCTTCACAACACCACTGACAATTTCGCCGACACGGTCTTTAAATTCTTCATATTGGCGCTCGCGCTCGGCTTCACGAACACGCTGGACGATCACTTGTTTGGCGGCCTGAGTGGCAATCCGCCCGAATTCAACGGGGGGCAATTCATCGATAATCTCGTCGCCAATTTGGGCGTCGGGCTTGATGCGCTGGGCCAAGGGCAGGGAGATTTCCGTATTGTCATTCTCGACAACATCGACCACCTGAACAACCCGCAACAATTTAGTGTCACCGGTTTTAGGATCGATTTCGGCGCGAATATCGTTCTCGGCGCCGTAGCGGGCTTTGGCCGCTTTTTGAATGGCATCGGCCATCGCTGCCAACACCAAAGGCACTTCAATGCCTTTCTCGCGGGCAACTGCATCCGCAATCTGTAAGAGCTCAAGTTTATTTGCGCTAATTCCAGTGGCCATTGTTCACTCCTTGCTCACAGCCCAAAAATTTACTTTCGGGCTCGCCCTGCGGGCTTAACCCCTTTGAGGGAAGATTTCAACATCTCTTCCGTTACAACCAAATGAGCCTCGCCAATTGACGACAACTCAAAACCCAATATTTGCGGCTCATCAAAGCCCGCGAGAACTGTTTCCAACAGCACTTCGCCCTCTTCAAAGCCAACCAATAGGCCGCGAAACCGGCGCTGGCCATCGACCATGGCTTGCAATTCAATTTTAACGTCATAGCCTGCATAGCGGCTAAAATCTGCGGCCCGCGTGAGGGGACGTGCAAGACCAGGCGACGAGACCTCTAACGAATAGGCGCCGGAAATTGGGTCTTCGACATCGAGCAATGCCGATAAACCGTGGGAAATGACCTCACAATCATCAACGCTCAATGTGCCATCGTCGCGCTCGGCCATCACCTGCAAGATGGACTGACCATCTTCTCCGGTAATTTTAATGCGCACTAACCCATATCCTAGGTCAACAACCACCGGCATCAACAAATCGAGCAGGCGCGCCGCCGGGCCGGGCGCCATTAAATGGGGCGCCATCATGTCGGGCGCCGCCGGTGCGGTTTCAGAAATGGGGGAGAGAGCCATGGGCGCTGATCCAGATCCTATTTTGCTTGAGCCTCAAATCGTGGTCGGCTCATTATCCTGTGCAACGGGGCGTTACCCCCTATTATTCTGTCATGTCACGCTTCGGTCGCGCTCTTGCCCGCATCTATTTGGAAAGCCATCAATTGAACCAATGATTGAGCCAATGATTTCCCAATAAAATTTGGCAATAAAAAAAGCGGGGCCTCGAGAGGCAACCCACTTCCAACGAAGCCGAATTGTGCTTGCTTTATAGCATAGGCAAGACCAAATGCAAGTCTCCATTCTCTTTTAAGGGGCTGTTAAGGGGCTGGCAGGGGTCCGTTAAGGTCTGGCAAGGGTGAAGGTCACACCCGCGCGACGGCAAGGTCGGTTACGACCGTGCTGGATTATGCTTAAACGTCAGATAGGCGGGAACACGACCAGCCGCAATGGCCTTGGCTTCATAACGTGTGCCCGGCCAGCCAGTAAACGGATTGCGCCAATCAGCGGCACTGGTCGCCTCAAAGATGAGGCCGTCATGGCAGCGAATATGCGCTAATGTCCAGCTCACATAATCGGCAATATCCGACGCAAAATAGAAACGACCATCGGAAGTGAGGAGGCGACAAATCTGATCGAGATGCTCGGGCGAAATAAAGCGGCGTTTATGATGACGAACCTTCGGCCACGGATCCGGATACAATAAATAAATCGCCTCAAAGGTCTGGTCGGGGAAGACAGTTAATAGATCACGAATGTCTTCTGGGTAGATCCGAATATTTTGGATATTGTGATCATCAATCCCGCGCAGCAATTTGGCGACGCCGTTTTTGAAGACTTCGCATCCCACAAAGCCAATGTCCGGATTTTGCTGGGCGCGCGCGAGCAAATGCTCGCCGCCGCCAAAACCGATTTCCAGTGCAAAGCGCCGCGGTGGCGGCGATGCCGTTTGGAAATAGCGATCAGGTTGGGGACGCTCCGGATCGATGGCGAGCGCCGGCAAGAGACGGTCGATTAAATTTTGTTGGTGCAGGTTGAGCTTGTGCCCCTGCTTGCGACCATAAAATTTTCGAGGATAGGGCTGTGACACCTATGCCCCGTCTAAAAGGCGGCCTTTAAGGCATCCGCAAGATCGGTTTTTTCCCAAGAAAATCCCCCATCTGCATCGGGTTCCCGTCCAAAATGACCATAGGCTGCCGTGCGGGCATAAATGGGCTTATTCAGACCGAGATGCTCGCGAATACCGCGTGGGCTTAAATCCATTACATCTTTGAGAACCTGCTCCAGACGTTGCGGGTCGACATTTCCCGTATCGAATAAATCAACCAAAATCGACAAAGGTTGCGAGACACCGATCGCATAGGACAGCTGCAGGCAGCATTTGTCGGCCAAGCCAGCCGCAACCACATTCTTCGCCAAATATCGTGCCGCGTACGCCGCTGACCGGTCGACCTTGGTTGGGTCTTTCCCCGAAAAGGCCCCCCCGCCATGCGGCGCGGCTCCACCATAGGTGTCGACAATAATTTTACGGCCTGTCAGTCCTGCATCCCCGTCGGGGCCGCCAATGACAAAAGTTCCTGTCGGATTAACATAGAATTTTTCTTCGGGGCACATCCAACCATTTGGCAAAACTGCCGTTACAAAGGGGCGAACAATTTCACGCACATCAGCTTGCGTGAGGCTTTCCCCGTGCTGGGTCGACACAACAACGGAGTCGACCCCAACAGGTTGGCCATTCTCATAGCGCATGGAAATCTGGCTCTTGGCATCTGGTCCGAGATCCGCCACCCGGCCCGAATGACGCGCCTCCGCCATATCTTTTAAAATGCGGTGCGCATAGGCGATGGGCGCAGGCATCAGCTCTGCGGTTTCGCGGCAAGCATATCCAAACATAATGCCTTGGTCGCCAGCCCCTTCGTCTTTATTGCCCCCATCGGCGTCAACGCCTTGGGCAATATGCGCCGACTGCGCATGAACATGCACCTGAACTTCCGCTTTTTCCCAATGAAAACCCTCTTGTTCATATCCAATATCGCGCACGGCAGCGCGGGCAATCGCTTCCATCTCGTCGCGCGACACCAATTGGTCGGGACGAACCTCACCCGCTAAGACAATCAGATTTGTGGTTGTGAGCGTTTCGACGGCCACACGTGCTTGAGGGTCACGCGCAATAAAGGCGTCAAGAACGCTGTCGGAAATCCGATCGCACACCTTATCGGGGTGACCCTCAGATACAGACTCGCTGGTGAAAATATAGCTCCGTTGGGACATCACAACCTCCGACACGCTGGACCAAATAACGATATAAAGATTTCGTTATATGACAGGTTGATTGGCACAGGTCAAGCGCTGGTTGACATCTTGTCTGTCCCTGGCGGGGGTTTTAGGCCGCTAAATTCGCAACCTCATTGACCAGCGAGATGATGCTCCGGCGCATAGAAGAAGAGCGGATCCGAACAAAGGCTTGGTTCAGTTCAAGCCCCTCAGCGCTACTCACAAAGCTGAGATAGGGCGTCACACTTGGCGTCGTTTCTTCCATCATTCCGGGACCATAGGCGTTTTCGAGTATCGGCAAACCCTCGTAGAAATAATCCACCGGCACATCGAGAATGCGGGCAATATAGTAGAGTGTACTCGCGGATATGCGGTTATTGCCCTTTTCATATTTTTGCACCTGCTGGAAGGTGATGGATAGATATTCTCCGAGAGCTTCTTGACTCATTCCGAGCATCAAACGCCTTAGTCGGAGGCGAGACCCGATATGGGCATCAATATTCTTTTTCATCAGTTTTGGCACGCGCACCCTCTATTTTTTTATTTTTAATGAGCGTTTTAGGCTTTGGGCGAACTCAGACTAAGCCCGAAGGCCACGGTGGAGTGTCCTTGATCAGCGCTTAGGGGTCAAGTTCGTAAAATACATTAAAAAACCAATAGTTAAAAAGATACTAAAAATAAGCCCCGATCGACCAAATTGCGGCGGCGGCGTGAGGCGGGCGGGAAGTTGCGCGTTCAAAACACCTTTTTCTCCCAATCCTTTGCGGGCAATAATTTGCCCAGTGCCATCAATCACCGCGGATATCCCGGTATTTGCCGCACGAATGAGCGGCAAACCGCTCTCGAGGCTCCGCAAACGAGCCAAAGCTAAATGCTGATACGGGCCTGTGCTCACACCAAACCACGCATCATTTGTTACATTGACCAAAAACTGTGCTTGGGCGCGATGCGATGTGGTCAGCGGAAAAATGGCCTCATAGCACACCAAGGGAATAAAAGCGGCCCCTGAAACAAGCTGTAAAACGGGATCCGGCTCACCAGGGGTAAAGCCACCTCGGAGTTGTGTGAGCTGGCGCAAGCCGATCTGCTCGAGCATCGACTGAAAGGGCAAATACTCGCCAAAAGGCACGAGATGCACTTTATCACTTTGAGCCTGCAAGATGCCCGCCGCTGTCCATATTTGAACCGAGTTAAAGTATTGCATCTGCTCGCCCACCGCTTCGCGACGCAAAGCACCTGTGATCACGGTCTGGCCGGGTGCCAGCGCCTGGCGCAACGCTTCTGGAAAAGCGGGCTCTTCATCGAGATAAAAAGGCAAAGCGGTTTCTGGCCAAATTATGATGGATGCTGATTTAGCTGTCGCTGTTGCCGCCAAAACCTCGCGTGCTATTTGTTGACGGGTTGTGTTAAGCCATTTCTGTTCTTGCGCGACGTTGGGTTGAACGATGGCGATCGGGGTTGCGCCGCTCATTCGATCTTGCGCAATTAGGCCCTGTGCGAACGGGTCAACGGAGCCCTGGCGCAGATCGAGATAGAAGCCGCCCGCCACCACCATGACAAGCAGCATGCTGACGCTCACGCCGCAGGCCAAACGCCGATGCGCCGCAGCCCACAAGGCCGCGGGGACACAGAGCCAGAGCAAGACAATTAAATTCGCTGCGGCCACGCCGACCCAAGCCACAATTTGTGACAAAGGGGCCCACTCAACCCAAATCATGACGGGGCTATTCCAGGGAAAGCCTGTCAACAGGGTCGCCCGCATATATTCAACCAAAGACAGCAGCAGCGCCAACAGCGTTCCCATTAGGACAAACCGCAGCGCAATTGACCGCATCGCAAAGCTAGCCGGAGGCGGCGGGTATTTTTGCCGAACCAGATGAAAAATGGCGCTCGCCGCTGCCGGAAAAAGGCCAAGAAATGCCGGAAACGCCAGAACAGCAAAAGGCAAAACCCACCAATATCGATCTGCTTCAACCAAAATGGCCGAGCCGGTCCAATACAGACCGGTCACGAATTGGCCGAGACCAAACAACCAACCCCGCCAGGCCGCCTGGGTCCATGACGGCGCGCCATCGAGCGCCAGGTAAAACAGAAGATAAGCGAGCATGGCCACAGGCAATAGGCCAAAGGGCGCAAAAGCGAGGGGCAAAACCGCCCCCGCGCAGAAGCACTGCCCCGTAGGGCTGCGCCAAAGCATCGATGCCCCTGAGAGGCGGCTCATGAGAGGCGGCTCAAACGAATGGCCCCTTATGCTTGAACACCCGCATTATTGGGCGGGCTGCGCATGCGGCAATAATTTAACTTCCAAGGTCTTAATCCGCCGCGGATCAGCATCGCGAATTAACAATTCGAGCACTCGCCCATCGCGGCTGGGGCAATGCAAAATCTCGCCGCGCTGCGGGATGCGACCCGCAATCGTGTAGGCCAACCCGCCCAATGTATCAATTTCATCGAGGTCGGCCACTTCCAATTCAATACCTAAATCAGAGAGCAGATCAGAGAGGTCCAACCGTGCGGGCGCTTCCCAATGGCCATCGCCCAGCGGTTTCAGGTCTGGATCATCGAGGTCGTCATCGTGCTCATCTTCAATTTCGCCAACAATCACCTCAACCAAATCTTCAATGGTGACCAAACCATCGGTTCCGCCATATTCATCAATCACCAGAGCCATATGCGTTCGCGAGGCTTGCATGCGTAATAATAAATCGAGAGCCGGCATGGAGGGCGGAGCGAAGAGC
>Ga0181607_10002362_pt1 | contig 16677 bp, 20 predicted proteins | sample 041ome_9_FD_132420 | JGI IMG/M metagenome (GOLD analysis project Ga0181607, IMG submission 132420) | Coastal salt marsh microbial communities from the Groves Creek Marsh, Skidaway Island, Georgia - 041413US metaG (megahit assembly) | ecosystem: Environmental > Aquatic > Marine > Intertidal zone...
CAAGATGACCCCAGAAGGCGGTTTTTCGACCGATCAAATGCCTTTATTCCTGCTGACAATTTTGCCCCATCCGGAGCTTTGCGCCAGATCCATGATTTTCCCGCCTTTGACCCGTTTATAAAAGACTGCCTTGAGCAAGATCGATTCTATCGCTACGCCGACCCATTGGCCGATGTCATTATCAATTCGGCTGGTGAAGGCGAGGGGTTTCCGTGGCATTTTGACACAAATAATTTCACCATCACATTGGCAATCCAAATGGCTGATGAAGGCGGCATGTTTGAATATGCACCCAATATTCGCTGTAATGGAGAACATTTTGAAGATGTTTGTGATGTTCTGGATGGTAAGTCAGATAAGGTGCGTAGCCTGAAACTTGAACCAGGTGATTTGCAATTGTTCAAAGGAAGATATTCGCTCCACCGTGTTGCGCCGCTAAAAGGCAAAACACCGCGTTATGTTGCGATTTTTTCTTACGTCGAAGAACCAGATATGGTGGGATCACCAGAACGTACAAAACAGCTTTACGGTCGAGTTTTGCCCATTCATCTTCAACGTGCTGGCCTGCGCGCCGATGCCTATATCGACTGAATATGATGGGCCTGTCTCGACGTGGACCGTAATCGAAAGACTATTTTCTGTATGAGGCCTTACATACTGATCTAGCGGTCGGGAGTTCGAATCTTTCCACGCGCGCCATTTTGCATTCCAAAAGCCGCTGAATACCCAGCATTTTACCTGTCGTGAGGCTGGCGGGTAGCACAAATGGTAGAACAATGGGTAAGTAAACACCGTTCCTGTACCACTGGCTGTTCGGCTTGTCTGACACAATGGGCGCAACGATGGTCATGCATTGCAGGGGCAATATGGCGGAGAGTGAGGGATTCGAACCCTCGGTACGTTTACACGCACAACGGTTTTCGAGACCGCCCCGTTCGACCACTCCGGCAACTCTCCATAAAAGACAACACTAGAAAATCAAATTTGCTTACAATAGACAAGGATCGTCTTGCCACCGTAAGGCACAAAATAAACAAAACGGGCAGAATTTATGCGTGAACTTTACCAATTATGGTCGGCAAGCCTAAGTGCGGCAGAAATCGACAAAATCATAGACACCGCACAGCGTCAGACGGCTACAGGCGCCACGGTCTTTGCATCTGCCGCGCCCTTGCACCATATCCGCACCAGCACCATCCGCTGGCTGCCGGATGACTGGGTCAGAGATCTTTTATGGGGCTATGTCCAAAAAGCCAATACACAGGCCTTTAACGTTGATGTCGATAATCATGCCGAGATGCAATTTACCGAATATCACGCTGCCGAGGGTGGCCATTATGACTGGCATCATGACGTCAATTGGAATGGGCAAAGCGATTTTGACAGAAAATTATCGGTCACTGTACAGCTAAGCGACCCCGCCGACTATGCCGGCGGACAGTTTGAATTTAACGATGTCACAACCAACGCAGATTTTATCTCAAAAGGCACTGTTTTGGTTTTTCCATCCTATCTTCGTCATCGGGTATTGCCTGTTACCGCCGGAACCAGACGGTCATTAGTGGCCTGGTTTTTTGGCCCAAGATGGAAATAAATTTCGAAAATAGAGCCGATAGAGCTAGCCTTGTGGCAAGCGCCAGTGAGATAAGCTACGATGATTTCTGCGCAAAATAATCCGCTTGGGAGTGGCACAATTTCATGTATGGCGATGGCATCATAAACGGACTGAGTTTTGAAACGGTTATAATGATGACGGTCGCCGCCATCGGCTATGCATTGTATATATCGGGCGAGCATCTTGATAAAAAAGCAGCAAAAAAAGGCGCCTCCAGCCTTTATGCTGGGCTTCTTAAAAAAGCTGGCGGTCCTTTGATGCTCGGAGCTATTGCCGTTTTTGTGATGCGCTGGCTGGTCAATAAACTATAATCTGCGGCACATCATAACCCGGCATGAGGCGATAAATGCTAAAATGTGATTTTGTGCATGGCGCCGTGAACCATAGGTTGCTGTATGGCGGCGGGCGAGGCCAGAACCTGCCCAAAGCGGTAGGCATGAAAGCCGGGCAATCGCCACGCATAATCGACGCAACAGCGGGGCTTGGCAGAGATGCCTTTTTGCTTGCCTCTCTTGGCTCTCAGGTCACGTTGATTGAACGATCGGACATTGTGCATGGGCTTTTGGAGGCCGGCATGGAGGCCGCCCGCAAGGCAGGCGGGCGCCATAAAGAGGTCGTTGACCGGATGACGCTGATCCATGGCGATTCGATAGATTTATTGCCCCGCATGAACCCAGATGTTGTGCTCATAGATCCGATGCACCCGCCGCGCAAAAAATCAGCTTTGGTCAAAAGCAACATGCGCGAACTGCGCGACATTGTAGGAGCAGATGAGGATCAACGTCGCTTAATCGAAACAGCGCTTGACGCCGCCGCAAAACGGGTGGTTATAAAATGGCCGTCAAAATCCCCCCCTATGGAGGGCTTAAAGCCCTGCTCACATCAGATTGTTGGAAAATCTGTCAGATATGATGTGTTTATGACGTGATCCGCCATGCATCAAAGCAACAGGGGCATGACAATGCGACACACCCTATAAAAGCCAGTGGTTTTCGATTATTGTAGCCCCAATCACATTAGAAGGAGCCAATACATGCCTAGTTTTGACATTGTCAGCAAAATAGACATGACGTCTGTCGATAATGCGCTTCAGGGCGTTATTAAGGAAATGCAGGTGCGGTATGATTTTAAAGGCAGCAAGTCCGAGGTCAGCAAACAGGATGACGCCATCCTTATCACCGCTGATGATGAATTGAAGCGCCGCCAAGTTGAAGAATTGCTGGTCACGCATTTAACGCGCAAGGGCGTTGACACCAAAGCCTTGGAGTTTGGCAGGGTAGAACAGGCCAGCGGCAATACTGTCCGCCAAACGGTGACGGTAAAACAAGGCGTCCAGCGCGATGTTGCGCAAAAGATTGTCAAAGCCATTAAGGGATCAAAAGTGAAGACTCAGGCCGCAATCCAAGGTGATGAGGTGCGTATTTCTGGCAAGAAACGAGACGATCTTCAGGCCACAATCGCGCTGATCAGAGACTTAGATGTCGATCTGCCACTGCAATTTGAAAATTTCCGGGATTAATTTTAAGCATTAATTTTAGGGGGCACCGCCATCTAGCCTTTAATGCCACTGATCGGCACTTTTAGATAGGTTTTGCCATTATCTTCGGCTCCCGGCATGTGACCAGCCCGCATATTGACTTGGATTGATGGCATAATCAGGCGCGGCATTGCCAATGTCGCATCGCGGCTTTCCCGCATCGCCACAAAGCTATCTTCAGATACATTCTGGCCAACGTGAATATTGCCATCGCGTTGCGCCGCAACCGTCGTTTCCCATAAAAATTCACGGCCATTAGGCGCATAATCATGGCACACAAACATGCGCGTTTCACCCGGCAAGGCCAATATTTTCTGAATAGACCGATACAAAACCCGGGCATCACCCCCAGGAAAATCAGCCCGCGCAGTACCGCCATCAGGCATGAATAATGTATCGCCAACAAATACCGCATCGCCAATACGATGGACCATACAGGCCGGCGTATGCCCCGGTGTGGCAATCGCCGTACCGGTTAATGAGCCAATTTTATAATGGTCACCATCGGCAAATAGACAATCAAACTGGCTACCGTCGCGTTCAAACTCGGTGCCCGCATTAAACAATTTGCCAAACACATTCTGCACTTCGGATATACGATTAGAAATTCCAATTTTGCCGCCCAGCTTTTGCTGAATATAGGGCGCCGCCGATAAATGGTCAGCATGAACGTGCGTTTCGATCAGCCACTCCAGCTCTAGCTGTGCAGCGGTGACATGCGCAATCATCGCGTTGGCATGTTCATAGCTTAAGGTGCCAGAGGCATAATCAAAATCAAGAACCGAGTCGATTATCGCTGCTTTTTTAGTCGCTGGATCGGTCACAACATAGCTAACAGTATTGCTGTCTTGATCAAAAAATCCGGTAACTTCAGCGGTAGCGCTATTTGATGACACAGACATAAACCTCTCCAATAAAGTTATATTTACGATACAACTCTAAACTGTCCTAATTTACTAGGCTTTACTTATCAACCAAAAACTTATACTAAAAATAAAACTTTTAGAAAGCCCCATATAAACCGCCCATTAAGAACCATGGGTGACCCACGAGCTATGAGACATTATTCATGCGCCTAACCAATTACACAACCTATGCCTTGCGCACATTGATGTTTGCCGCGCTTCACAATGACCGGCTATGCCAAGCCCAAGAGGTTGCAGATGCATTTGGTATTTCCAAGTCACATTTGGTGAAATGTGTGCATCAGCTTGGGCAATGGGGTTATTTGCAGTGTGTGCGGGGGCGTAATGGGGGGTTTTGTTTGGCGCGCAGCGCCGATGAAATTTTTGTCGGGTCAGTGGTACGCAAAACTGAAGACACGCTAGAATTGGTCGAATGTTTTAACAGTGACACCAACAGCTGTCCGTTGATCAGCCAATGCAAACTGACAAGATCATTACAAAAGGCCGTTACCAGTTTTATGGCTGAGCTTGATGCGCTGTCGATCGCCGAAATCACCACTAACAAGTCTGATTTGTTTAACTTGCTGGGGATGCCATCGACCGCGCGGGCATAGCCTGTCAGTAACGTCAGACAAAGACCGCCATCAACCAAGGCCCTGATGTTCACAAAATAAGAAGGGCGCAAGTCGGCCCAGCATATGTGGGGCGGCCTGCAAGCCAAATATGACGCTGCCATAGCCAATCATAAATTTTAGGCCCGCCCGTCCGCGGCGCCCCCAAAATTTGACAGCCCACCCCAGTAAGTTATAGTTCATTATCTATATTTCCTAGAGCTATTCTGGTGGCACAATGAAATTAACAATTCTTGCACGAAGTAAAGATGAGTTTGGTGTTGTTCTGAACAGCGAAGTGCAGCACAAGACACAGCAATCGATTTTTAAGGTTACGGTATCGGACGGTGATTTGCACGATCTGACCGAAGCTCGCATTGACAAAGAACATCTCATTGAGTTCGCGTTTAATTTTTTGATTGAGCGTGAGCCGGTCAGCGCCATTCAAAGCCAGTTCAACATCTCTGTCATAAGCACTTTTTTTCCTGATTTTCCCGAAGCCGTCAAACAATGGGTTGATGAAAATACCTGATCACCCTAGAGATTGACTAGTTGGCATTATAGATAGCGGCGCGGCTATGCCCGCCAAACAGAATGGGATCATTGAACATGGATTATGCGGCCCTGATTGCGGCGTTGACGCCTGCGATTGATGCGGCTGGCGCCGTCATTTTGGACATCAAGGATAAGGGCGCGTCAGCGAGCCTAAAAGCTGACGGTAGCCCAGTGACCCTCGCCGACAAAGCGGCCGAAGATATTTTACTGGCGGCGTTGCGCGATACCATCCCTGAGATTCCTGTGGTGTCAGAAGAAAATGCCGATAGCCATCAGATGGCCGCCGCCGACAGGTTTTTTCTTGTTGACCCGCTTGATGGCACTAAGGAATTTTTAAAGCCGGATCATGGCGGCGGGTTTACCGTCAATATCGGTCTGGTTGAAGCTGGCATGCCAACCATGGGCATGGTCTTTGCACCGGCACATGGCGATTTTTATTGGGGATATCAGGGCGGCGGCGCATTTTTACGGCAAGCAAACCGCATCACCCCACTACATGTTCGGGATTTGCCAAAAACCGGCGCCGTGGCGGTGGCAAGCCTATCGCATCTTGACAGCGACACAACAGCCTGGCTTGAAACGCATGCCATAACCAAGACCATATCGGTCGGGTCATCATTGAAATTTGCCCTAATCGCCGCTGGGTTGGCAGATGTGTATCCCCGATTTGGGCCAACCATGGAATGGGACACAGCCGCCGGCGATGCCATCTTGCGCGCTGCTGGCGGTATGGTCCAGCATCCTGACGGAAATATATATAGCTATGGCAAGGCCGCGTATCGCAATACCCCGTTCATTGCCTATGGCCGGTTTGGCAGCGTCTAAAAACACCGCCGCGTGCATCAGGCCTTGCAAAAAACAGCCAAAGCTAGCCCGGTTTTGAAGCTGCCGCCGCGCGCCTTTTGGCATGATCATGATGGGCTTTCCATTGCATGAGCAAATGCACCGCCACCGCGGTAATCGTGTAATAGGCGCTAAACTGGTCTAGCAGATGTTCGGTAAACGGTGTTTCATCTTCAACATCATGCATAACAACCATGCCTTGTATTCGGGCCTACGGCATGTGGCGTACATACCGGCTTTTTGCGTATCGCTGTGCTATTTTAGCGTAAAATTATAGCCAATGTCACAACAAAGGCGCTAGCATGGCTTTAACACGGTTGTTTGATATTTACGACGCTCTTGGAAATTAGCCATGCACAAAGCTTATAGCCTGCCGTTCAGCGGCAAATCTGTCGCCGACATTTATCTGAATATTGGGCATTTTTTAGATCATTTTATCATGCTTATTTTTGCCAAGGCGGCCTATGATGCCGGCCGTGAATTTGGCCTTGGTTATGATGAAATCATCATCTATGGGACATTTGGTTTTGTGCTTTTTGGAGGCATGGCACCTCTAGCTGCACAGCTTGCTGACAGGTTTTCGCGGTCATTCGTTATGGTGGTATATCATTTTGGCATTGGCATCGCCGCGGTGATTGCTGGCTTTGCGGAATCGGTGTGGCACTTGGCCACGGCGATTGCTTTGATCGGGGTATTTGCAGCGATTTACCATCCGGTTGGCATTGCCATGTTAATTAAAAGCAATCACAAAATTGGCTTTCGAATTGGCGTCAATGGGGTGTTTGGCAATATGGGGGTTGCTGCCGCACCATTAATCACTGGTGTGCTTCTAAGCTTTGGTGACTGGCGTTTATGTTTTACCCTTCCGGGTCTGTTTTGTTTGGTTTACGGGGTGGTTTTCGTCAATGCGCTTAAAGACGGCAACGAGACCGCGCCAGCCAAAAAAGTCAGAGCGTCTGACTCATTCGCCCCCGACTGGCGGCGGGCCTTGGCAGCGGTTGCCTTATCAACGGCCAGCGGCGGCTTTATTTTTGGCGCGATGACCTTTGTTGTGCCGCGCTATTTTGAAATATCGATGACAAATATCACCACATCGGTGGTGGCCACCGGGTTATTGGCTGCCATCGTTTATGCGGTGGCGTCATTCTCGCAAATTGGCGTGGGGTGGTTGATTGATCGCTATTCACCAAAAACTGTTTTGCTCTATATATCGGCGGGTCAGATAGTGTTCATCTTTCTGGCGGCCAGCTATACCGATCTGGCGCTGTTTGCCGCGATGCTGGTGGCAATGTGTTTTGTATTTGGCCAGATTCCTATCACCGACACAGTTTTGTCGCGCTATGTGCCGGATGTTTGGCGTCCTAAAATTCTCAGCATCAAATTTCTTATCAACCTATCAATTGGTGCTAGTGTATTACCGATTTGCGGCACCTTATTGCAAGCCGGATTGAGCATGGCGCATCTGTTTAGCATCATGAGCGGCGTCGCTGTTTTGGTCATGCTGGCGGCGTTTATCTTGCCGCATCAAATAGCTTCAGACCGGCGTGATACCGTTGCCAGCAAATAACGCCAACCCATGACGGCAACAAACAGCTAATTTGCGGTAAATTGGCGTTTTGCCTCGCGGCGCAGCACCTTGCCAACTGCACTGCGTGGTAGAGCATCGGCGATATGCACAGCTTTGGGTGCTTTTACCGAGTCGAGGTGTTGTTTGACATACCCAATAAGGGCCGCGGCATCACCGACAGCCCCCTCATGTAACTCGACAGCGGCATGCACAGCCTCGCCCCATTTGTCGTCAGCCACCCCAAATACCACACATTCACGAACATCAGGGTGCTGGCCAAGTACCGCCTCAACATCACTTGGATAGACATTAAAGCCGCCGGTAACGACAACATCACGAATACGATCTTTGATGAACACATAGCCGCGGGCGTCAATATAGCCAATATCACCAGTGTGCAGCCATCCATCGATAATGGTCTCAGCGGTCTTGTCGGGCATCTTGTAATAGCCCTTCATAACCAGATCACCAGCCAACACAATTTCACCCATTTCATCTGGCCCCAGAAAATTACCACCAGCATCCATAATGCCAATTTTTGTGAGCATTGTGGCGCGCCCAGTCGATGCGTAATTCTGCGGGTCCTGCCATTCAGCAGCGCGCATACATATCGCTATTTGCGGCACTTCGGTTTGGCCAAAACATGTTTCCAAAGCATAATTTAACTTCGGCATTGCCGCGGCCACCATATCTGGCCGGATAGCGGCGCCACCAATTACAAAATGCCGCAAAGATGACATATCGGCGGTCGCAAGCGCTTTGTCTGCCAGCATCATATAGACCATCGTTGGCGGTACATAAACGATGCTTGCCTGCAAATCTTCGATGGCCTTTATAATCGCTGACGGCCCGCTATCATGGGCAAATAGTTGGGTTCCCCCCACCGTAAAAACCGGCAGGATCAGTGTATTGGCCCCATGCGTCATCGGCGCCGCTATCAGGTGTCGGTCTGCCTGATCAAACTGAAATGATACCAACATCGACGCGATACAGCTGTTCCACACCCGGTAACTTTGCATAACGCCTTTGGGCATACCGGATGAACCGCTGGTAAATTTGATCGCCTGCAGATCATCAAGCGACAAATCATGCGTTTGTGGGGCGGCCCCGTCAAAATTTGTGATGATATCCTGCATCTGATGATCGGCGCTGGGGTCAGTGCCCTTGCCGCAAATCAAATGCGCCGTTGTCGCGCTGAATTTTTCGCCGCAATCTGCATCAAAAACAATGATAGATGGTTGCGTCAAATCAATAATACGGTCAAGTTCATCGCAGCCATTCCGGGGGTTTAGCGGCACCCAAACCTTGCCCGCCGCAAAGCAGCCAAGCCAGCCCAGCAAATGTTCAAAACTATTATAGCCGCATATGCCAACCCGGCTTTGCGGGGTGGGGTCAATCGCCTGCATGCCAGCCCCCACCGCCCGCGCCATCGTGGCCAAAGCCTTATAGCTAATCACCCGGCGCCCATCCGGCCCATCAATCTCAACGGCGGCGCGGTGCGGCCATAACGACGCGGCCCGAAAAAAATTATCTATCGGAAACATAATCAAACCTTACCTTGCAAAGGGTTCAGCCCACTGGGTGTGAGCCGCATCGCACCACCGCAAAACCGTCACATAGTAATATATAGCCCAAGCCCGGCAAGCGTGATCAAGAATATTTTGCGGAATAAGGGTTCAGATAAATACCCCCGGCAATAGCGCCCACACTGCATACCGATCAAGGCCGGTAGCAGGGCAGCCGCCGATACCGCCCATAACCCAGCATCTATACGATCAACATGTTGCAGATTAACGCCCAAGCTCGCGGTCGCAACCGCAAATAGCAACCCCATGGCCTGCACAAGCTGGTCTCGGGTAAGCCCCAAGGCCTGAAGATAAATAATCCCCGGCATAAATAACGTGCCGGTAAGCCCAGTAAGCACCCCATTCACTGCGCCGCATAAAGCAGCGATAATCGGTTCCATGCGCAAAGGTATTTGAACATTGGTGCCGGTGAGCGCACTAAGCGCATAGATCACCAGCAACACCCCCAAAATACGTGTCAAAATAGCGATATGAATTTGGCTTGATAGCTGCACCCCAACCCACACCATCACCGCAACCGCCAGCAGCAACGGCCATAACCGCCGCACCAAAACCCCAAAATGACCGCCGCCCACGGCCTGCCAGATATTGGTGCATAAGGATGGCACCACCAACAGCGCCATCGCCGTCGGCAAATCAATAGCAACTGCCAACACAGCCAAGCTAACCGTGGGCAACCCCAGCCCCACAACGCCTTTGACAAACCCGGCCAACAAAAAGCCGCCGCCAATAAGCCCTAATGTAAATAGATCAAACATCCACCGCTGGCCTTTGTAGCGCCCCAATCCTTATGCGCCCCTGACATTAATGTGCCCCTATCATCAATGCGCGAGGGCATCATAAAACAGTGGCAACAAATCGGCCTGTCAGCAAGCCATCACCGTCAGCAAGCCATCACAGCCGGCAAGCCATCAGCCTTACTGCTGCGGCAAATGACGTATCACGGCGCGGCGGTTACGCGCCCATATTTTGGCGCCGGTGCCAAGGGCTAGCGGGCGTTCCTTGCCAAAAGATACGGTTTTTATACGGTCTGGCGCGACGCCTAGCGTCACAAGATAATCACGCACCGCCGCCGCCCGCCGGTCACCAAGCGCGAGATTGTAATCACGTGACCCACGCTCATCGCAATGCCCTTCAATAAGCAGCTGACCATCTTTATTGGCGATTAAGGTCGCAGCGACAGCCCGCAATGCGCTTTGGGCTTGTGCGTCAATCTCGGCACTATCATAGCCAAAATAGCTTATATGCCCGTCAACCGGCGGCAAAGCAGCGTTTGGCTCGGCGGCAGGCATTGCCAGATCTTGGGTGTTTTCCGGCACTGCTACTGGCGCAATTTCTGGTGCGGTACTTGTCGGCAGCACCACCGGGCAGCTGGTGTCAACCGGGCAGGCCGGCCCATCTTCAAACACCACAACGCTGCACCCCGAAAGGACGAACACAAAAGCACTTGCAGCGAGGTATAATCGGCACATTGGTTTCATTGTCCTGCCATTGTCAGCGTTGCCTATCGGTATTTTCCTACCTCTATAACGGCACACATCCAAAATTTTTGAGGGTTGATAAATAAGAAAACAGCATGATCCATAAACCCAGCTTTATGGCGGGCTGTGGCGGTTTGTGATTTGCTATCGGGTGCACAGCGACTATGGTAAATGCATGATCATTATTATGACGGGTTGGCACCAATGAACCTCTTCACAAAACTTCAAGGCCGCGCCGCCGCCGGCACCCTTATCCGTGTTGGCATGATTGGCGCCGGTAAATTTGGCAGTATGTTTCTGGCACAAGCCATCAAATTGCCCGGCATTCATATTGTCGCCATTTGTGACCTTGACGTGGCGCGCTCGCAATCCAACCTCGCCTATATCGGCTGGCCGCAAGACCGCTATGCGGCAACATCGCTTGATGAAGCCCGCAAAAACCATAGCACATTTATCACTGACAATGCACAGCTGGTAATTGAAACGCCGTTAATTGATATCATCGTTGAATGTACCGGAAATCCTGTCGCCGCAGTGGCGCATCTGGTTGCGGCTTTTGCAGCGCAGAAACATGTGATCAGCGCCACCGTCGAAGCCGATGCCTTTTGCGGGCCGGGCCTTGCCGCCGCCGCCCAAGAGGCCGGGGTAATTTACAGCATGGCGTTTGGTGACCAGCCCGCACTTGTATGCGATCTGGTCGATTGGGCACGCAGTTGTGGGTTCAGCGTTGCCGCCGCTGGCCGCGGCCATAAATGGCGTCCTGAATATCGATTTTCAACACCAGAAACAATTTGGGATTATTGGGGTCTTAGCAAAGAGCAGGCCGAACGTGGCCGGCTTAACCCGAAAATGTTTAATGCCTTTCTCGATGGATCAAAACCAGCCATCGAGTCGGCTGCCATTGCCAATGCTACCGGGTTGCAGGTGCCGGTCGATGGGCTTGCCTACCCGTCTGGCGGCGTTGACGACATTCCCAATTTGATGCGGCCGCGCGCCGATGGGGGGCGGCTTGACCATACTGGTATGGTCGAGGTGATTTCCTGTCTTGATGAGAATGGTGCGCAAATTGGCAATGACATTCGCAAAGGTGTTTGGGTCTGTATTGAGGCTGATACCGACTATATTAAAAATTGTTTTGAGGAATATAAAGTTGTGACCGATAGTACCGGCCGCTATATGAGCCTGTATAAAAAATGGCACTTGATTGGCCTTGAATTGGGCATATCAGTTGCCTCGGTTGGGGTGCGCGGTGAAGCCACCGGAGTGGCGACCTGTTTTAATGCCGATGTATCAGCCTTTGCAAAACAGGATTTAGCCGCCGGATCATGGCTTGATGGTGAGGGCGGCTTTACCGTTTATGGCGGGGTGCGGCCAGCAGCGCATTCGGTGGCCAAAAACTATCTGCCGCTTGGACTAGCGCATCAGGTCAAGCTGATAAAACCGGTCAAAAAAGACCAGCCCATCACGCTGCAAGATGTAGAATTAGAAACCACCTCACCAGCCTATGCGATGCGGCAGAAAACCATCGCCATGCTAGGCAATAATATAGCCTACACAAAATCATGAGCTTTCTTGCCCTACAAGGGTAACAGCGTTACAACAGAGCCTTGAGTCAACCTGGGTGATGCGTACGCGTATCGCTCCTCTGCAAATAAGGAAAAACCCATGTCAGTAACTTTGGAACAGGCCCGCATAATCGCCGATGCCAGCCTAGCTAAATGCCGTGAGCTTGGCCTGAAGCCAATGAGCGTTGTGGTAGTGGACCCGCGCACGTCAGTCGTTGTCAGCCTGTCTGAAGATGGCTGCAGCCAGATGCGCCAACGCATTGCGCTTGGCAAAGCAAAGGCCGCCATTCAGCTTGGCCTTGGCACGCGGGCGCTGATGATGCGTGCCGAACAGCAAGCCTATTTCATCCAAGCTATGAATGGTATGGCTGACGGTGAGTTTGTTGCTGTACCTGGCGGTGTTTTGTTGCGTGATACAGCTGGCACCTTGCTTGGCGCGGTTGGCGTTTCCGGTGACACTTCAGATAATGACGAAATCGCCGCGCTAGCGGGCATCGCCAGTGCCAATCTTGTTGGTGACGCCGGTTAGGCCAGCCAGCACGCTAAGTTAAATGTTATCTATGGGTCACATTGATTGCGCTGACCCATAGATATCGCGCAAAATATTTTTTTGGACTTTACCCATTGTGTTACGGGGCAGTTCCTCGGCAATTATCAGCTTGCGCGGCAGTTTAAAACGCGCCAGCGCATTAGCAAGATTGGCCTCGATTGCCTCTAAATCAATCAGCTGGCTGCCATCAGCCACCAAAATGCCAATCACTGATTCGCCGAAATCAGCATGCGGCGCGCCAATGACCGCGCTTTCAAGAACGCCCGCTTGCTCATCAAGAATCAATTCAATTTCTTTTGGATAAATATTATATCCACCAGAAATAATCAGGTCCTTATTGCGCCCGACAATCTGCACATAACCTTGCTCATCAATAAGCCCTAAATCACCAGTGATGAAAAACCCGTCATCGCGCAATTCTTCACGGGTTTTTTCGGGCATATTCCAATAGCCAACAAAGACATTCGGGCCGCGCACCTCGATCTGACCGATGCTGCCATCCGCAACCGTTTTACCGGTATCAGGATCGGTGATTTTTAGCTCTACACCCGCCAGCGGCATGCCGACCGTGCCGGCCCGGCGCGGCCCGTCATACGGGTTTGTGGTGTTCATGTTAGTTTCGGTCATGCCATAGCGTTCAAGAATATGATGGCCAGTGCGGGCCGCAAATTGCACATGCGTTTCAGCAAGCAACGGTGCACTGCCAGAAATGAATAAGCGCATATGACCGGTGGTGTCTTTGCTGAGGCGCACATCATCAAGTAGCCGCGTATAAAAAGTAGGCACGCCCATCATGCTGGTCGCTTGTGGCAGCATGGCAAACACCGCGTCGTTGTCAAATTTTGGCAGAAAAATCATGCTGGCGCGGGCCAACAAAATTATGTTGGTTGCGACAAACAAGCCGTGTGTGTGGAAAATCGGCAAGGCGTGTAACAATACATCAGCTTCGCTAAACCGCCATTCATCAATTAAGGTCTCGGCATTCGACAGCAAGTTATTTTGCGTCAACATGGCCCCTTTTGACCTGCCGGTGGTGCCTGATGTGTATAAAAATGCGGCCAAATCATCAGCGCCGCGTGGCACCGGCGGAAATACCTCGCTGGCGTTGGTGGCAAGATCGGCAAAACTGCCACTACCGTCAGCGAACATGCTATGCAAAATGACCTCATGCGCGGCGGCGACAGATTGCAAATCAGCCGCCGCATCAGCCACCAGCATTCGCGCCCCAGAATCGGCAACAAAATAGGCAACTTCAGCAGGTTTATAAGCAGTGTTCAACGGCAGAAAAATCACCCCGCTGCGCACACATGCAGCATAAAGTGCCAATGCTTCGGCAGATTTTTGGACCTGGACCGCCAGCCGGTCACCGACAGTCAAACCAGCCGCATTGATAGTGTTGGCAAAACGGCCTGACATGCGCACAAACGCGTCATAACTCAAAGTCGAACCATCAGCAAAAACAAGAAACGGCTTGTTATCACCTGCACGACAGCCAAATAACGCATCATAAAGTAAATTTGACATCACAAAAATCCTATAAGCCCTGCTACATAATGGTACAAAATTATTAATCGATGGCTTCAAGCTGCGCAGCTAAGGATTTGACAGCCTTGCTGGCCACCACAGATTGTTGATTAGCAAACGCCTCGTGGTTGGCCGGAATTTTGGGTAAATCATAGCGATAATTCACCATGACGCCAGATGATTGCGCCAAACCGTTAGCCGAAACATCTGCGCCAGCATGGACCGCCTCGACAAACGCGCCATTATTTAAATGAAACCGCGCCACCGGATCTCGCGGTTGGCCATTTTTATGCTTGGCGTGCAACAGATAATGGGCTGCCAACGCCAGCTTCTTCTGTGAATCTGCCTCGGCATCAAACTGGCCGGTTTCATGAAGCCATTTTACCAGTCCCGGGATTGGTGAAAGCGTGACGAAATATTTAATTTGCGGTAATTCACGCAACAAATGCTGCACCACAGTTTTGATCAAGGAATTGCCAAAGGAAATACCGGCGAGCCCCGCCTGACAATTTGAAATCGAATAGAATGTTGCTGTATCAGCCTCGGTTGCTGCCAATGATTGCCGGTTTTCAGACAAAATATGTTGCACAGAATTTGGCGCGCCGCGGGTCAGAGCGACCTCAACAAAAATCAGTGGTTCATCTGGCATCGCCGGATGAAAAAATGCGAAACAGCGGCGATCTTCAGGTTGCAGGCGGCGCCGCAAATCATCCCAGCTGTGGATGGCATGCACCGATTCATAGCTGATAATTTTTTCAAGAATATCTGCCGGGCTGTGCCAATTGATTGGCCGAAGCACCAAAAAGCCGCGATTAAACCATGTCGTAAATAGGTTTTTGAAATCAATATCAAGCTTGGCAAGATCAGGGTGGTCGGGCAGTAGCCGCAACAGGTCAAGTCGCATCGCCACAAGCTGTGCTGTTGCATCCTGCGTTTGATTTAGGCGGCGGATCAGCTGTAACCGTGGCGGTTCACTGACCCGCGTTACAGCTGCATAATGTGCCGCAGTAGGCTTATCACGATAGGCCGTTAGTGCCGCCACCACGGCGTCACAGGACACATCCATTTCATTCGCAAACAGCGAAAATAGCGCCAGCTTTTCGGTATCATCGAAGCTCTGATAACGATCCAAAACAAGCTGCGCCAGCGACATACCAGACACCTCACCACGGCTTGATAAAAGTTCGCGGCACAGCACATCTATCGGTTTATCGTCATCAGTCATCGTCCCACGCAAAAGCGGCGCACGATCAAAAAGACTTGTCAAAATATCACTGAAAAAACTCACCTGCCAACGTCCCTATGGTGTCTAGCTAATACTTATATAAGGCGGCGCCACAGCAATCACCACCCCTTAAAAGCTGGTGCGTGGCGTTTTGGAAAACGCTAGTGGCGCGCGTTGTTAAGCCAGTGCAAAAACCGCCCGTCAACACATAGTAGCCCAATACCAATTAAACCCAAACCGCACAGATCAATGACGTCTATTGTTTCATCTAGAAACATTACGCCAAGGCAAATAGCGCTTACCGGTATCAGCAATGTGACGAGGCTGAGGTTGGTGGCGCCGGCTTGTTTCAGAATGTTGAAAAACAGAATATACGCCAGGGCCGTCGACAGCAGCGCAACCCCAACAATAGACAGCATGACCGGCACGCTGGGCAGCGCTAGCTGCCATGGCTGATCAACTATCAGCATCACCGGCAACAACATCACGCTAGACGCGATAATTTGGCCGGTGGCCGTAGCAAGCGGTGATATCCCCATGCGACTAAAACGGCGCCCGAAACTAGCCGCACAACCATATGACAGCGCCGCCCCTAACAGCGCCATTTGGGCAAAGATATGGCCCGCAAACCCGGTGAAGCTAAAACCCGTAACTATATCATGGCCAAGCATTGCTGCAACACCGACAAACCCTATAAGCACACCGCCAAGCCTTGCTGGTGTCATCGGTTCGTCACGGATCAAAAAATGTGCGACAAGAATGGTGAAAATCGGCGTTGTCGCGTTAAAGATTGAGGCAAGACCTGACGCCACCTCTTGCTGGCCCCACACAATAAGGCAAAAGGGAATAAAATTATTCAAAAGCCCCATAATACCAAAGGCCTGCCAAGATGTGACATCACCCGGCAAGGGCTGGCCGATAATCCGCATCAGCCCATATAGTGCGACCGCAGCAATCGCCACCCGCCCAAAAACAATTGTCAATGTGGGCAATTCTTGAACCGCCCCACAATAATGACAGGGTGATAAGCAAGCCCCACTCGCGGGCTTTCATCTGCCGGTCTATGACTGGCGGAGCATTATAAGGGCTATCATTTTTGATATTAATTATCCG
>Ga0181607_10002369_pt1 | contig 16657 bp, 14 predicted proteins | sample 041ome_9_FD_132420 | JGI IMG/M metagenome (GOLD analysis project Ga0181607, IMG submission 132420) | Coastal salt marsh microbial communities from the Groves Creek Marsh, Skidaway Island, Georgia - 041413US metaG (megahit assembly) | ecosystem: Environmental > Aquatic > Marine > Intertidal zone...
ACACACACACACACACACACACACGCACACACGCTGGGAAAAGAGTGAGAGAGAAGAGTGTGCTCGTTGCACTTGCGAACGTATCATCATTCGATCCCTTGTCATTGAACGAGGCGGCATAGAATAGAGAAAAAAAATGCTGTTCGCGTCTTCGTACACGTGTCCAAGGACACCACGATTTTCCACCACGACCAACATAACATACAACAACAAACCGTCGTGTTCGTATCGCGACGCACCGTGTTCGTCATCGGGTCGAACGTTCACGACAAAATCGTTCGTGAATAGAAGAAGATCGTCGCGTATCGCTCGTCCTCTGATTCCCGTATCGTCGGCGTCATCTTCAGAAGAAACGTCCGAACGACAAACGGACAACAATAGTTTCCCACCCTCTTCTTCTTTGTCGTCGTCGTCGTCGTCGTCGTCATCGACGAGGAAATGGAGAGTAAACTCGCTTCGAGGAGGAGAAGGAGGAGATAGAGGACGCGTTGCTACGAGTAGTCGTCACTATGACGATAAGAACAGAAGCGTTCTGGAAAAAAACGCGTCTTTTATTCGCGCCGTGGTCGCCATACCCGGCTGCGTCAAGCACAAACCACTGCGATATGTGACGACTTATTCGCAGGCTTCTTCGAAGGGAGAAAGACGCGGCGATGGAATGAAAATGTCGTCATCCGACTCAAAAGATGACGATGGGTATGAACACAGTTACGATGACGACAGTAATAAAGGTGGGTCCGCTATGGCGACGTTGTCGGACATGCAAATGGACGTATCCGACCGAGACTCAGAAACCGTGTTGAGCGCAGAAGAACAAGAGCGTAAATTACGACAAACTGAAGCGAAGAACATAGTAGCTAGGCGGTTACAAAACGCAAGAAATGATCGATTGCATTTAACGAAGCCGTACGCGGTCGTTCGTTTGGATAGAGTGAACGGTGTCGGGAAAGATGAGGACAGAGCGCCGTATAAGCAAGTCATGTCTAGACGACAAATGTTGAGAGATACAGATTTATCGCCGCGGGATTTACGTCGCATTGATCCAGTCTTGACGCAATCAAACAACACCCCGGCTATTATTGTCCGTGAAGATTCGATATTGGTCAACCTGGGTGTTCGAATCATCATTCGGGAGGATCACGCATTGTTACTCGGCCCGGAGACTGGACCGTCGAATAACTTTTTAGAGGCGTGGAATCAGAAAATTGCCGCTCAGAAAATGCTTAAAGGTGTCGCGAATGGCGTCCCAATTGGTGGGTCTTCCGTTGATGGTGGTGTAGGGTTCGCTTCTATGCAGCAAGATAACGCGGAAGGATTGGAAATCCCGTTTGAGTTGCAAGTAGTTGAAGCCGCTTTGCAAGAAACGGTGCACCAGCTCGAAGAGAGATTAGAAACAGTGACGAGACGATACCGCGCTTTAGAACGTAGAATGCAACTGAACATTAACAAAGAGACTCTCGATGAGTTGCGATTTATGAAACAGACTTTGGTTCAACTAGAATCGAGAGCAGAAGCAGTCAGAGACGTTTTACTCGACACTTTGAACGATGAAGACGATATCGCAAGGATGACGCTGTCCTCAACGGCGAAGAAAGAAAATGAAGAAGATGCGGAAACCATCGAATATGAAGAAGAGGAAGTTGAAAACTTGATCGAGTATTACTTGCAACAAGCTGAAGCTTGCCACTCTGGTGCAGAAGCCCTTTTGGAGAACGCGAGAGATTTAGACGAGTCTGTGGCATCGACGCTCGCTGCGAGACGTTTAGAGGTTTCAAAATTAGAATTGACGCTTTCCATTGCCAGTTTTTCTGCCGCAATTGGCGCAGTCGTTACCGGTATCTTCGGGATGAACTTGAGAAGTTGCTTGGAAATGTCCGTTTCCGCGTTTTATATCACGTGTGGGTTGTTGTTATTCGGCTTGACGTATTGCAGTATAGCGTTGATCAAGTGGTGCCGACGAAAAGGCGTCTTATAATTAACAACCTCAGTATTTTTACCAGTATGTATTTGTAATAATAGCGAAACCAAACCACCTCACGATAATAACCATGTAATGTGTACGGCACGATAATGATAACGCGACAATTCTATTCGTATTTTTGTATTGTACATTATTCCTGAAATATGCTATGCGCCTAATATAATCTCACTATACACAGTGTCTTTCTTTTGACTAGGAGGATTTCTCAACGTTGGGGTAGTGTTTCTCTTTCCTCACGGTCTTGTCCAAGTATCTATTTCTGGCCTGTTCAACTATACTCCTCCCTCGCCTAAAATCTTGTTTCAACTGCGAAACAGGTGTCGAAAACTGCGGAGCGTCCAAAGGTCCAGGGGAGATGATGTGCACGACTTCATCCAACTCAAACTCCAGTTGTTTACGTCGTCTCGTTACACCCTCTTTCAGTTTACAAGCGGCTCTTTGAATGGTATATCTCTCAAAATCTCCTCCTGGCAACTTGCTCAGAAGTTTCTTCGACGCGCGAGAGATGACTCCTGTCATTTCTGTTTTTATCGACAGTTCTTGTTATCTACTTGAGCTTTCTTTTTATTGTGTGGATGGTCTTTTCCTGAAAAACGTCTAAACGTGTTCTCTAGTTCACACTAATATTTTTTAGCTGCTTTGTTGTTACACTACTATCTAGGTGCTATTAATTCACATCTTTAACGTTTCTTTTTCGTTCTAATCGTTAAGATTGCTTCCACTAAGTTTGAGATCATGTGCGCAAACGCGAATACGCCACCGCAGACGGCACATAAACGAGTCATAAAGTATACGACATGCGGTCGTTTTGAATCGATGGTAACAGCGATTGGAGAAAAATCGTACAAGAAATACACCGCAGGCAACGATCCCGACCAAGCATCAGTCTTGCGAAAATACTCCGTCACGGAATATTGGTTCGTTGAGACGCTTTTCGTCCAACTGAACAAACCTAAAAAGATGCTTCTTCGGGTTCGATAAAACGTAGGCACGAGTTTGAGAAAGTACTTGTACACTCCGCTTCCGTTTTCATCCCAAGTCAAATCCATGAGCCTACTTCTTCGCATTTGCTCGTTTTTCTTCTTCTTTTCCTCTTTCTCTTCCTCGTTCCTATCTGAACTCTTGCTGCTATCTTTGTTACTTTCGTCGTAGTGGAACTCGTCATCGCTTCCGCTTCGCGCAACTCCGTCCAACGGGTTTACCAATCCCGGATATCCAGCACCAAATGATAAATGCGTGATAGTGTGCGATATGTTAATTTTATTTACCGCACCAAACGCATGTTGGAGCGTCTCGTAATCCTCCGCATGCGCGGAAATGTGAAAATTCCCAGCGACTCTTTGTACGTGCATCCTTCCGTACAACCGACAACCTTCTTTCTTCTCAACCGCGTGTTTCACTTCCTGCGAATGTTCCGCACGTTTCTCAAAGACAACCTTCATTCCACCGCCGAAAAACTGTTGCAAGTCTTGTATGAGTGCGTCCTCTTCTTCGGTGACTCCTCCCCCGGCTTTATCGTACGACCCTAACGATTTCCCGAACTCGCTCAGTCTCTCTTTGTGTAACTCTCCTCTCACATCTTGGTCGTTCTTCCCGGACTGATCGTACGCGTCCACCGATAACACGGAACACGGAACTCTCGGAAAAGTAATATCCATTCTCACCGTCATTAATTCATTTTGCGTACCATCCACAGCCATTTGTTTTACCATCGGTGGCGTGATGTAATTCATAATTTCATTCGCGCCAAGAATACACATCAGAGCGATGCCGAGTAAAGAGACGATGGCGCCCGAAGTCGTTCGCACCATCAGATGGTCCTCGATTTTCTTATACGCATCGAAAGAGGATACCCAGGAGACGGAGCTACCACCACCGCCGCCAATACCCATTGTTCTTTCAAGAAGAAGAAGAAGAAGAAGAAGAAGAAGAAGACGAAGAAGAAGAAGAGGAAGAAGAGATTGTGGATCTCTCTATATGTGTATATTTCAATCTATCTCTCGATTACGCGCGGGTGTCTAAAAGTCAGGAAAAAAGAGGTTGTGTTTATGGAACTCTCTCTACTCGTATGTGGGCGAGACCAACCCCACAACAACAAGGAACTGACTGTTGACTGTTGTACGAGTAAAAAGGCAAAAATCTTAACACGCCCACAACACAAAAAAACGACAAACAGTTACTCGTCGTAAAGATAATAATAAAAAGAGAAAAGAAATGTTATCGTTTGTGTCGATGATTGCTGCACCAATGGCATCATCGACGGGCGTTTCCATCGGGATGAGAACGAAAAGAAACGCGTGTTCATCTTCTGGTGGAAACCGCGCGGCGGTTTACGCGAGCGCCGCGAGACTTTCTTCCAAAAGAAATTGTTTTCGCACCGCCCTTTCTGCGCGAGACAGAGGGAATGGGAGAAGCGAAGGGCGACGAAAAGAACGGATGAATACGCGACCAAGAGCAAACATTGAACCGGCTACGGACCAAGACGATGACGACGACGGCGAACATTTTGCCGGAGCCGGTTTCATGGAAGGTTGGAAAGGCGAGTTGTTTTTGAAGAACATCGATTTGAGTAAAGCTGCGGGAAACTATTACGTCGGCATACGAGAGCGGTTGTTACAACTCGATCCTGGGTTGAACCAAACGCTCATCTCCTCTGGGACATCTATCTCGCAATTATTCGATCAAGACAAGTGGGAAAAACATCGAAGAGTCAACCGCTTCTTTTACGATTTACAAAACATCCCGAGCTCGACGGTATTTCTTCGGTTAGTTCGAGTGCTTTTGACGCTCACGTTTCTCGCGTACTTGGTGTTGATCATACCGGGAACTTTACTCAATCTCACGCACAAAATGGTTCCTTACGTGAGTGATATTGTACCGTCGAGCTTATTATTATGGATGAAGCAATCGACGATTGAGACGTTTACCTTTCACATTTCACCCTTGTTCCACACGATGCTGGGTACCGTGCTCGGTTTAGTGCTCGTCTTTCGAACTAACTCTTCTTACAGTAGATTTGTGGAAGGCCGGGTCGCATGGGGAGCGCTCGTTCGCCGGTGCCGAGATTTTGCTCGTTTTAGCGCTTACATAGAAAACGAGCAACTGAGGAAGACAATGTTAGGCGTCGTTTCGTGTTATCCGTATCTTTTGAAATCTAGATTACGGTCCGGTCGAACGCGAGAAGATAAAAGCGACCCTTCCGCTTTCAAAGATACTCCGGACGAAGCCGTGAATCGCATTTTGAACAGAGTTGGTGCCAGCGAAGAAATTCCTATTTTGTTAAACGATAGTAGGAATCGCCCATTTTTCTGCACCATGCGCTTGACGCACTTCATGAAGATTGCGGTGAAAGAGGGCATCAACGACAACGCGCAGTTGATGCTCGAGCAAACGATTTCAGAAATCAACCAAGCTGGTGGCGTGTGCGAACGATTAATAGCGACGCCAATTCCGCTCTCATTCAGTCGTCATTCATCGCGTTCTATCATGATTTGGTTGCTCACGTTACCGTTTGCATTATCCTCGATAACGACGGGATGGACTCTTTTACCTTTGATGTTCTGCGTGAGTTATCTCATTTTAGGCGTGGATGAGATTGGCATTCAAATCGAAGAACCGTTCGCGACGTTACCGTTAACGCCACTGTGTAAAATCATAGAGAGGGATTTGCAAAACGTGATGGATTGCACGGATAGCGCATGATAACAGTTTTATCGTTCATCATGTGATGTAAAATTATTCTTCTAGCGTATCGCTGCACCAACCAGTTTAAGTATAACTACTCGTACGAGTAACTTTTTTCTTCAGAAGCAAACGTTTGATTTATTTGCGCATAAAGCTTCTCACCACAAAGTTCCCGTCTTTACTCAACGAAGCTCATCAGGAAAGAAAAGTATGTGTACGTCGTTGGCGACGCACAGCGCGTGTTGCGCGCAGATCAGCGTGCATCCGTTTGCATCATCAGCGCGAAAAATTCATATAAACTCCTCTCGCTCATCACAAAAATTTTCTTCGTCGTTGGTAGTAAACGAGAAGGAGCGAAGAACAAGTCGTCCAACTGTTTCGCGAACACCATCGAGTCGGGTCTCTTTGATGTGTCGCGCCGCAAAAGATAACAACAACAACAACAACAACAACGCCGACGAAAACCCATTCGCGGCGTTGCAGAGCATGCGCGGTACTCTCGTCGATAAACCAGAACTCGCGGTGAAGAAGGAGGTGAAAAGAACGAGCACGAATATCGACGAGTTTGCGTACGAAGAGGAAAACAAAACTAAAAAAGCGCCGACGAAGAAGAAGAAAGCGATGCCGCCAGCTCCATCGAGAAATGGGAAAGGAGGAGTGCGCATAAAAGTAGAAAGGAGAAAGAATAAAGTCGTCACAGTAGTTACAGGTTTAGAAAATCCAACGAAAGAGCTGGTGACAAAACTGAAAAAGGTTTTAGGCGCGGGTGCTTCTCTCGACGCGGATACTTGTATTTTCCAAGGCACGCACGCAAACGCGTTGGAGGATATGATTAAAGCGATGGGGTATAAAGACGTGAAAATAGTCAAGTAGACGTTTAGCGCGATTGAAATAACGATTGAAATAGTTTTGAATGTCGTATAGGTCGGCATAAAGTAAATAATATGAGCCCGCTCCTCTTCTTTCGTAAGAATCGCTTTCGGGATAAACTTCTCTTTCTTTTGTAGCACCAAAATAAGAACGTACGCGTCATAAATAAGTACACCACAAGTCATAAAAAAGGAAGGGAAAGAGTACACTCTTTTAACCATGGCTCGTACGAAACAAACTGCTCGTAAATCCACCGGTGGTAAAGCCCCGAGAAAGCAGCTCGCGACTAAAGCTGCGCGCAAATCCGCTCCGACGACTGGCGGTGTCAAGAAACCGCACAGATATAGACCGGGTACCGTAGCGTTGAGAGAGATTCGGTAAGTGGAGGATGAGGGATCTCGTGTGATTTTAGCTCCAATTTTGGTCAATTTTGGCGGTGTTTTTCTCGAGGAAAACGATTCTCGTCTTCTCGCGCGCGCGAGGCGTAGACGCGCCACGATCTCGCAAGTCTGTTCGTTTTTGCGCGACAGAGTGTTTTTTCTGTCCGAACGTGAGACACATTCGCGCGCGATCTAGTCGCATATATGGAAACACAAATCGTATTATATATCGGAAAAAACGCGCGTTGCCTGAGGCGGGGGCGTGACCCAATTCGCTCTTTTCTCTGCTCTTCTCTCTTCTTCTCTCGTCTCGGCCTCTCTCTTTCTTCCTCTTCTTCTCTGACCGTCCTCTTCTCATCTTGTTCATAACAAAAAAAAACAGAAAATACCAAAAATCGACCGAACTCTTGATCCGCAAGTTGCCGTTTCAACGCTTGGTCAGAGAAATCGCCCAAGACTTCAAGACTGACTTGCGATTCCAATCGCACGCTGTCTTGGCGTTGCAAGAAGCGTCCGAAGCGTACTTGACTGGCTTGTTTGAAGACACCAACTTGTGCGCGATTCACGCCAAGCGCGTCACGATCATGCCAAAAGATATTCAATTGGCAAGAAGAATTCGTGGTGAACGCGCGTAAAGAGCCATTCATTCATATTGATGTTGTGATGTAGTCGTCGTGTGTTGCGTGGAAACGCGGCGTTAAAGAGGACGAGTGCAGGATACAAGAAGAAGAGCTCGACTTTTTTCAAACTAGTTTAAAAACCTGTAAATGTAAAAAATATCTATACTCAAATCAATCCTATAATGTTACTACTGCACGGCATAATTATTACATTCCTAATGTCGTCAATTTTATATAAGCATCGACGAAATCTTTTTTGAATGTTCCTGCGTCTTCGGCATACTTATCAATCCACTTTCTATTTTCCTCATCTTCCGATAAGTATCTGTCCGATAACAAACCGATGTGTTCATTCATCTCCAACTCGTCTTTAGTTAAGTTTGGTAAGTTCCACGGGTCCTTTTTTAACGTCACGAAATACTCGTTGTCGAAAGTATATGGGTCGCCGAATCCTTTTTGTCCTATAGTGTGTGCACCAGAAAGCGCAATCATTTCCTGGGAAGATAGCCCGTATAAGTTTTGAAAATGCTCTCGCATCTCTTTTCCTCGAAGCGTCTCAACTGGCATGCGGTTTTCTGGATCCGCAGAGGAAGCGTCTTTACGTCCAAGCGGGACGGATTCTAAGAATTTCGGGCCACCAGTGAGCTCGACCGCGTAAGCTCCAGCGCACGCTATGCAATCTGCTAACGATACTCCGCCAGTGTCGTCGCCGAAACCTCTCGCTTTCATCTCTTCGTATACCTCTTTTATCGGGTTCAGTCCTCGCTTCAAGCCGAAACTTTCTGGTCGTCCTAATTCGTACAAAACGCTCCCATTCATCCCACCATCGTTCGAGGTCTTGTTGAACGTTCCTGCGTCGTGAAACGCAACTCTCAACACAGCCGGACACTTTGTTTTTTGTATTTTGCTCTCGAGAACTTGGCGTAAATTTTTTCGTACTTCTTCGTTTTGAACTGTTTTTGTTGCTGCGTAGGCGGCGGTTGTTGACGACAACGACGATGGTAAAGGAGATTGTATAATCATCGCAGCACAGACAGAAAACAACGACGTGGAAGAGACTAAGAATGCCCGTCTGTTGCTACGCGTCGTCGTCATCTTTTCTTTCTCTTTGTTACCTTGTTCTGAAGAAGACGCAATAACAACGAGAGTTCCTTTTTTCGTACTCGTATTCGTATTCGTCGTCGATGTTGATGATGAAGATGACGACGACGAAAAAGGGGAAATAGACGGTACACTTTTTCTTCGGTTTTTCTCGCGATGATGCGAGCAACGCTCACAAATCCGCGGCCTCGCATCGAACGCTAACGACATTGTCATCTCGTTGCGTCGCTCCTATCGTCGCGCTCGTTTGCGCGGCGCTTTAAAAAAAAAATGGAGAAGAAGAAAGAAAGAAAGAAAGAAAGAAAGAAGAACTTGTGGAATTCGTATCTAACGCGTCTCAAAAAAATACGCGCGCGCGGCGTTTTCGACTGAAAAATGAGCACTGAAAAGCTAAAGAGGTTTGAAGCGAGCGAGAAGAAGTATTACGACAAAGAATGCAGCGTTCTCGATGATACGGCTGAGGATGTATGCGTGAGCTCGCCGCAGTCTTCGTTTTCGTTTCCTCCTCTCTTCTCCTTTTCAAAGAACAGCAGCTCCAAAACCGAAAAGAGGAGAGAAGAACGAGAACAAGAACAAGACTCGCGAGAGGGACAGCTCACTCCCGTGACGTATTCCGCGCGATTAACGAGAACATTCGCGTCTACTTCGCTGCCGTTTTTGAAAATAAGTTCAGCTGGAGGAGGAAAGAACGGAGAAGACGAATCGTTTTCGCCTCTCCTTGAAACGTTCTTTGAAGTTCTTTCCCCACGCGCTTGGATGAAGAGAAAAGAAGAAAATGAACGACAACGACAGCGACAACGACAACGACAGCGCACGCAAATACTTCCAGGTATTTGGAAGAGCTGTAAAATAGTAGCAGTAAATTTGCTTTTTGCATTTCCTGTATCAATCATGGCGCTGTTATTCTCATCGGCAGTGGTGCCGATTATTTCGGCGCACGCAGCGCTAACGGCTGTTGTTTTTCTTTCGCTCCAGGTTTGCTTTGAGATACTTGAAATCTTGATTCAATCAATTCATTCGATGAATGATGTCCAGCCGTATCATCGCGAAGTGTCAGAGTTAGCGTTGAAGTCGTCGATGAAAGAGGTAAAGTCATACAAACGACGCGTCCCGTTACTCTTTTCGACTGAAAAAGACGTCGAAGACAGTGAAGAAGAAACGAAGAAAGAATGCGAAGGCTCTTCACAAACGGCGCCGCGAGTGCAATAGTCCTTCAATATATATATACATACATACATGCATTGCATGTAAAACGGAAACATATGAATTCTATATACCGCGTGATATACATCTTTTCTTCTACAATTGCTAAAGTAAAACTATATATTTTTATTTTGTTTGTACACATGTGTTTCATCCCTCTCCTTGGGTACGCGTTTTGATTCGTATTACCATTGTATCGGCCCCAAGCCTTTAGCGCGAATAGCGCTTAAGTCTAACTTTTGATCCAACTCCTCGTCCACATCTCCAACTAGCGCTACGTTATCTCCTCTAACTACGTATAAACCGAGAGGTGCCATCTCGACGCCACTCTCCAAGGAATACACTCTCTCGTGACAGTTTTCAACTATAAGATTTGTTTGTTGATCGAAGCCGCGCAAATGACCGACGATGTGCCGCCCATCGTTCGTGATGATGGAGATGACGGAGTTCAGGAACGGTTTGAGCATGGACGACATCTTTTATTTTTATAATAAACGCGCTTCGTGTCGTCGTCGTCGTCGTCGTCGCAACAGCGATAGTTTGAGTGAAGAGTTCGGGGTACTCGTAGGAAAAAAAACACAGTCTACGTACGTACTCTCGCTTTTTTGAGTGCTGCTCACAGCTCTCAGAGGTTCCGCGGCTGGTTTGGTCTCTCTCTTCTTTTGGTGGGGGGAGCGTCGCTTCCGAGAAAACCCTAAATGGAAGTCAAAGCTCGAAGCGAACGGAGGCGGAAAAAAGAAACGCGGATTAGACCCGATATCCTCACCTTTGGTCGCGATAAACGTTGTGAAACATCCGGGTTGGATTCCGAACCGTTTTTTTCATTCAACTATTCGTCGACACTAAACTTTTCACGGTCGCATCACGTCTCTCTAGTCGCGAAAGTCTTCGAAATTTTGAGTTCGAAGAAGAGCGTGCCGTCCGAACGTTGAGCCTATTATACTTGGGAGTACAATTGAACTAAATTCATTCCGCGCGGAATAGGACGCACTTAAGATCGTCCCGTAACCATGATTTCTTGTTGTTAGTAAAGAAGAGGTTACTGGGAATCAATTTACACGAAAAGAATTGGATTATAAACGCGTTTATAGAAGAATAAGCGGTCAAGAAGGTTGCTTTGAAAGGGAGAATTCTTGCTCTGCGAGAAGACAGCGGGGCGGCTTTTGAACAAATTTAAATTCAAGAAGGGACTTTTGAGAGAACAAGAGAGAGAGTAGAGAGGTTATAACTTACACTGAGAGAGAGAGAGAGAGAGAGAGATGAACGGCGAAAGTGGAGAAGTCGAAGGGCAGACCAGGATTTCTAAAGAAGAAGAACTCGCGCGGCCGTCGTCGTCCAGAGAAAGGGTCGACGGAATTGGTGGTGGAGACGAGGGTTCCTCACCCAAAGGTGAAACTCAACCACAGGAAACGGAGCGAGGAGAAACTACAGCCGATCCGCCGCCGCCAACGGCGCCGCCGGTTGTTATCGAGCAGCAAGTGATAGAGAATGACGATCCAGAAGAGGAAGAAGAGGAGGAGACGAAGTTTGTGGAATGGGATCCAACCGGGAGATTTGGTCGGACGACACAGTTGTTTGGGAGAGGGACGTACAAGAATGTATATAAAGCGTTTGACGAGGAGGAAGGCATGGATGTCGCGTGGAATCAAGTCAAAGTTTCCGGTTTACCTCCGGAAGAGAAGCAACGGCTCATGCACGAAGTTGAAATTCTTAAGAAACTCGACCACAAGAACATCTTGAAATTCTATCACAGCTGGAACGTCATGGAGAAGGGCGAAATGTCTGTGAATTTCATAACCGAAGCGTGCGAAGGCACCTTAAATAAATACGCCGCAAAGTTCAAGACTAACCTTGATATGCGTGCCGTCAAGTCTTGGTCTCGTCAAATTTTGAGAGGATTGGAGTATTTGCACTTGCACGATCCTCCCATCGTGCACAGAGACTTGAAGTGCGACAACATTTTCGTCAACGGTAACGCTGGTGAGATAAAAATTGGCGATTTAGGTCTCGCGGCTATGCTCAATCATCAAAGAACGCATTCTGTGATCGGAACGCCTGAATTCATGGCACCCGAACTCTACGAAGAAGATTATGACGAACGCGTGGATATCTACTCCTTCGGCATGTGCTTGATTGAGTTAGTCACTTTCAAGTGTCCGTACTCAGAATGCAAAAACCCGGCGCAGATTTATAAAAGAGTTTCGCAGGGCATTTTACCTGAGGCCCTCGAAGCGGTCAAAGAAAAAGGCGATGCGATCTATAACTTCATTCTGAAATGCATTGCACCAAAGGAGGAGCGTTGGACTGCTTCTGAACTGCTCGCAGATCCGTTCTTGGAGAAGAAACAGTCGCGTCCGCGTAACTTACCGCGCGCGGTCACCGAAGAGGAACCTGAAGCGCCGAGACCTCAAGTGGCAGAAGAGGAATCGTCAGAAGTGAATAGGTCTAGCTTTGACCTTACGAATCCTCCGCCCGTGGTGACGGGCAGCGATCCTGTCTCTGTCGGAGGTGGTGAAAAGAAGGGGAAAGGTTTGTATCCCATACAAGAAGCTTCGAAAGAACTTCCAGCAACGCCTGGTGGACGATTCTATCGCGTCGTTTCCAATACTGAAGGATCTTCCGAGCTACCTGCTGGTCATTTTGAACAACGCGAGCGGGGTGCGTCGTTGAACATTCGCGTTAAAGGTTTGATGATGGACAACAATACTTTACGTTTGCGCTTGCGTATTACGGATCAGTCTTCTGGTCAGACCAGGACTGTAGAATTTCCATTTAGCACGAATACAGATTCAGCGCACAATGTCGCGAGGGAGATGGTTGAAGAATTGCAGCTCTCTGAATCCGACGTGAATACGATCGAACGCGAGATAAATAAGGAGGTGAAATATTTGTCCGAGGAGAGGCCAAACTTGGAATCAAGCGAGCAACACTCCTCTCGAGACTCTTTCGAAGAGATGCGATCGACGAACGGTTTCGGCGATGGAGGTTCGAGCGAACATCTCGCTAGTGGTGCTGGATCAACCACTGGATTGACCAGAGTGGATAGTGCGAAGTCAGTTGAATCGCAAGATCGAGAGAGCCAATATCATCAACACAGCGCGGGAGGGTCGCCGGACGAGATTCAGGAGCGAGAAAGATCTCCTCAAAAGTCTCCGATTGTCGTCTCTGCAGAGTTGCGACAAGAACCCTACGCCAGAGCAGCGTCGCCCTCGATAGTCGTTGGGAGATCAAAGACGCAAGATGACGGTTCGTCCGTTCAGCAACTGGGCTTGGACGTGAAGAGCATGTCGCTTGCTTCGGATGAACGTGTCGAACGATCGCACTCTGCGGGACCGGGATTGGCTCAACAGCAATTCAAAGCACGCGAACCGTCTCATCAGTTCTCAGGTGATCATAGAGGTAATGATTCGAGCGCGAGCGCATCGCAGTTGAGTTCTCCGTTAGCTTCACCGCCAGTTGGTGCGATCAATAATTCGAATTACCCACAACAAGTTCCTGCGGATGTGCTGTCGAACGCTAGTATTTCTCTTCCACCAAAACACCCTCAGTCTCAGCAGCAAGCGATGGCTCAGCAGCAGCAACAACAACAACAGCATCAACAACAGCATGGATATGACGCTTCAGCTGCGGCTTATCCAAGTCGATCGGAGACTCCAGTTCTTGCCGCGCTCGAGGATGGTGATTTAGAGTATGAAGATGAAATGGAGCTTCAAGTTTTAGAGGAGTTAGAAAAAATGCAGCAGCAAGAAGAGGCGGAAATGCGGCACAGGCACGCTACTGAGCGCCAGAGTAAAGTTCGAGCTTTCCATAAAAGGCGTTTAGAGCGTTCGCTATCAAGACTAGCATTAGGGAGCAATCATCAATCAGATGGGAATCTTACGCAACTGGCCGCTACGCAGCAACTGCACCAACAACAGTATGCGCAGCAACTGCAACAGTCTCAAATGACGCAGACCGCTCACTCTTCGGCTTCGTTATCGGCCTTGTATCAGCCGGTACAATTTCAGCAACAACAACAACAACAACAACAACAACAACAACAACAACAACAATATGCTCAACAGCAGTTCTCTGCTGGGATAGAAAGTGCCAAGCCGCCTCTTGCTCCCTCTCAGGGTTATGTCTCTAATCAACCATTGGTTAATGGTCATTTGCAAAGTGCGGCTGCTGTGTCAATTTCGTACGGAAGTGATGTCGGAACCTCTTCGATTGGAACAATGTCCCGCGAGTCATCGAAGGCGTCTATGAGTTCTGACAATCGCGACGAAGCCGGCGACTCCGGGAAGGCGCAGTTGACCGGAGAGCAGTTGAAGGAGGCGAAAGAGAAAAAGAAACGCGCCGCGTTGGAAAAAATGAACGCGTTGACGGGTAGTTGCTTAACGGGATTAGATGTTAAAAAGAATAGCGAAAAAGCTTCTCAAGTAGCCCTGAAGGATGAAGCAAAGCTCATGGAGAAGATGCAAAAGGCGGCAGACTCGGTTTCGCTCAGCGGAGAGAGTTGAGAGCACGTAGAAAGAAAAAAAATTGTAAACAAAGCAAAGCGTACACGCATAAATACGAAACGTAGCTAGAAAATTCACGCAAATATAATTTGGATGCTAATGGTTTTACAAGTTCTTTACTATTTTTTGCTGTTAACCGCAAACAACGATGATTTTATCCCACGGCGTTCTCTAATTTCAAGGACATGAGCGCTTCGACTTCAGCAGCGAATTCGAGGGGCAACTCTTGAAACACTTCGGAGCAAAAGCCGGAAATGATGACACCAACCGCAGATTCAAGGTCAATGCCGCGCTGTTGAAAGTAAAACAACTGATCTTCGCCAATTTTGGAAGTAGACGCTTCGTGCTCCACTCTAGATGAAGGATCTTTGACTTGAATGTACGGATAAGTGTTCGCTCCCGCATCATCCCCGATCAACATAGAGTCGCACTGCGAATAATTTCTCGATCCGGTCGCGTTGGGGCCGACAGAAACTAATCCTCGATACACATTTTTCGATTTTCCTGCAGAAATACCTTTCGAAACAATCCTAGATCTCGTATTCTTACCAACGTGTATCATTTTCGATCCCGTGTCCGCCTGCTGCTTGTTATTCGTCAAAGCGACGGAGTAAAACTCCCCCTTGCTATTATCTCCCGCGAGTACAACGGATGGATATTTCCAGGTGATTGAAGAGCCAGTTTCAACTTGTGTCCACGAAATTTTGGAGTTGTCACCTTTGCACAAGCCTCGTTTCGTGACAAAGTTGTAGATGCCCCCTTTTCCGTTTTCATCACCAGCGTACCAATTTTGAACGGTGGAATACTTCACCTCGGCATTCTTCCCTGCGTAGATTTCTACGACCGCAGCGTGGAGCTGGTTTTCGTCGTAGGCCGGAGCGGTGCAACCTTCAAGATATGATACGTACGAATCGTCTTCGGCTACGATCAAAGTTCTTTCGAATTGTCCGGCAGACTCTGCATTGATGCGAAAGTATGTGGACAACTCCATCGGCGAAATTACACCCTTAGGGATGTAGCAAAAAGATCCATCCGAGAAAACGGCTGCATTTAACGCTGAAAAGTAGTTATCGGCTACTGGAACGACGGAGCCAAGGTATTTCTTTATGAGCTCTGGATACTCTTGGATGGCCTCGGATATCGAACAGAAGATAACGCCGGCTTTCAACAAGTCCTCTCTAAATGTCGTTGCGACGGAAACGGAATCGAAAACGGCATCCACAGCAACATTCGTCATTCTTTTCTGTTCATTTAAAGGTATGCCCAGCTTATCGAACGTTTTCAAGAGTTCTGGATCGACTTAATCTAAAGATTGTTTCTTCTCCAACACCTTCGGCGCTGAATAATAAGACACAGCCTGGTAATCAATCTCTGGGTATTTGTTATCCGACCAATCCGGTTCCTCCATCGTGAGCCACTTTCTGTACGCTTTTAATCGAAAGTCCAACATCCACTCCGGTTCGTTCTTCTTCGAGCTGATCAACCGAACGGTTTCTTCGGATAGACCTTTAGGAATTGTCAAGGTTTCGATGTCCGTGGTGAAGCCCCATTTGTACGGTTTATTGAGCATATCCTGGATCTTCTCCCCTTCCGACTTCTTCTCCACGGCGACGTTCGACATTTTCGAGGACTCTCCATCCGATACAATCGCCTCATTCTGGTCGCTGGAAGAAGAACTTTCGTTTATCACCGCGCGCGTCGTCGTCGTCGTCTTATAACTCTTGAATGGACGAGAAGGACGACGACGTGTCTCAATTCCTCTCGAGGCATTTTTCGTCTTTGAGGAAAACGACAAAGTCTTCTTTCCCGTCGCGGACGATGACATGATCGAGTGAAGAGAGGCGGTAGTGCTCATCGCGCGTCGTTTGTGTGCTTTTTGTGTTGAACTCTTGTAAAAGTCTTGGAATGCGTGGAAATAACTCTTCGAGACAAGATAGAGAGAGGAAAGCAAGTGCAGAGATTTTCTTATTTATGACGGAAGTGACAATAAATGTGTGGGGACGGCAAAGACGAGCCACAAAAAAGCCATATTCCAAGCAACAAAAAAAAGACGGGTTCAAAAATATAAACGCGGGAGCGCGCGGTGCGGGTAAGGACACGGCGTTGCAGAGAATCACACGAAAGAGACAGAAGAAGAAGAAGAAGAAGAATGACTGCTGGAGGATTAAAAGACGTCATTCGATCGCCGAGGACGTTATCCATCGAGGATCGCTCGTTGCAAGAGATTTACGAGTCCGTGAGAGAGTTGCTTTTGGAAACTTTGAACGAGGACGAAGGGTGGAAAGGTTTGACGCGCGATGACATCTCGGTCGAACC
>Ga0181607_10002372_pt1 | contig 16641 bp, 14 predicted proteins | sample 041ome_9_FD_132420 | JGI IMG/M metagenome (GOLD analysis project Ga0181607, IMG submission 132420) | Coastal salt marsh microbial communities from the Groves Creek Marsh, Skidaway Island, Georgia - 041413US metaG (megahit assembly) | ecosystem: Environmental > Aquatic > Marine > Intertidal zone...
ACGGGCTTCGACGGCGCCCCACGAAACGATGGAAGACATGACCCACCAGGACGAAACGCCTGCCACCACCGAGGAGACTCTCGAGCACTCGGTGTTTCGAGGGCTGTCCCCGCGCGTTGAGACCTTCGACACGTGCCAGGGTGGCTCGGGTGCTCTGTCCCGCGGTCTCATGGGGGCCCTCCCCTTCGTCATGTCAGGAACCCTCGCCACGAGTGCAATTGTGACCCCCGGACTCGTGGCACACACGAAAGCCGAGGAGGGTGATGGGGCGGCCGCTGTTGCCCACGACCAGCGGCCAGGATTCGGGGAAAGACTCTCGGGAGCATTTCTGCCCGTCGCTCACTCGGTCCTCTCCACGGTGCGACCTGACCTGCCCGCGACGTATGTAGTCGCCGAGGGCGACACCATCTCGTCCATCGCTGACACTTTCGGAATCCCCACACCCGCAATCTTGACCCTCAACGGTCTGAGCTGGAATGCTCTACTCCACCCCGGGCAGGTGCTGAAACTCAGCGCTGAGCCCACAAAGAAAGCTGCTTCCTCTCCCGCGCGCGTTGCGGGGAACGCCTACCTCGTGCAAAACGGTGAGACACTGAGCACGATTGCCGACCGTTTAGGAATTTCTACCTCAGCGCTGACCGAAGCGAATGGTCTCGAAGAATCTGCCACGATTTACGCCGGTCAAATGATCCGCATCCCCGGGACCACTGCTCCGGTTGTCGAGCGAGAAGATGCCTCCGTCATGCCTGCGTTAGCAACAGCGCCCACCATCATCCCGACCTCGGCCGAGTCAACAGACCAGGTGATGTCGAGCGATCCAGCCCCGGAGAGCGCCGCAGAAGAAACCACGGACGAAGAGGCAGCCTTTGATGCTGCGGACATTGAGATTGCCGAGAAACCGGCACTAATCACCGTGAAAGTCCCCACCCCTAAAGCTCCCGTCGTCGTAGAGAAGAAGGTCACGCCTGTTGAGGAGCCGGAGCCTGAACCCACTCCTACACCAGCCGAATCTGGACCTGAAGAGAGTGAAGAAGAGGCCGAGCCCACCTCGTCTGTGGGCCAGCCAGTGTCGGGCAGTGTCACACCGTTGAACGACGAAAGACGCACCAACGCTCAAATCATTGTGAACGTGGGGCGCGAGATGGGCATTTCGGACTACGGCATTGTCATTGCGTTGGCGACCGCGATGCAGGAGTCCTCGTTGCGCAACATTAACTGGGGTGACCGTGACTCGGTCGGTCTGTACCAGCAACGACCCTCGTCTGGCTGGGGCACCGTCGAACAGATCATGGATCCCGTCTACGCGACAAAACTCTTCTTCGGTGGACCCAATAATCCGAACAAAGGCAAGACTCGAGGCCTGCTCGATATCTCGGGGTGGGAGTCGATGCCCCTGACCGAAGCAGCCCAACGCGTTCAAATCTCGGCCTACCCCAACGCGTACGCGAAGTGGGAACCCAGCGCCTGGGCTTGGCTCTATGAATTGACCTAATGGAGTGGCAACCGCAGGGCTCGCACAGCCTTGCGTACAATCCCAAGAATGGAAACGCCACCGACTGATCCCCTGCTCGGGAGGCTGGTGGACAAGCGCTACCTCATCGAGCGCAGAGTGGCCCGCGGTGGAATGGCTACGGTGTATGAGGCAACGGACCAGCGCCTCGAGCGACCCGTCGCGATCAAGATTATGCACCCTCACCTCGCTGAGGATGGTGACTTCACGAAACGCTTCATCCAAGAAGCGCGACAGGCCGCGCGTCTGGCCCACCCCAACATCGTTAACGTCTTCGACCAGGGTCAAGATGGCCCCATTACCTTCATCGTGATGGAGTATTTGCCAGGAATAACGCTGAGAGAACTCTTGCAGGATTTCGGTGCCCTCACTCCCGCTCAGACCGTGGACATTGTTCGAGCAGTCCTGCAAGGCCTAGACGCGGCTCACACCGCAGGCATCGTCCACCGCGACCTGAAACCAGAGAATGTCCTCTTAGCCGATGACGGCCGCATCAAGATTGCTGACTTTGGGCTTGCTCGAGCCTCCACCCACAACACCGCCACATCGCAAGCCCTCCTCGGGACAATTGCGTATCTAAGCCCCGAACTCATCAGCCGAGGTGAGGCTGACCTTCGCAGCGACATTTACGCGCTCGGCATCATGATGTTCGAGATGCTCACCGGCGCGCAGCCCTATCAGGGTGACCAAGCGGTCACCATTGCGTACCAGCATCAAAACGACATCGTGCCTCCCCCGAGTTCAAAGAACCCGGCCATACCCGCACTCTTTGACGAACTCGTCGATTGGTGCACTAGACGCTCAGCCGACGAGCGACCCCCACACGCGAGAGCGGTACTAGAGCATCTTGTCGAGATAGAGAAACTCTTGGGGGCGGAAACACTCGCCACGGCCACGATGGACCTCAACCAGACGATCGCGATGACGCAACGAATGTCTCCGATGGATATCCAAGACACCGAAGTGTTGGATCCCAAATCCGCAGTGTTTGAAGGACTGGAACCAGCCCCCACCCAGAGCGTCACGGTCACGGAGGCTCCCCCGCAGGAGCCGGTGCGAGAGCGAAAACCGCCTCGAGGGAGGGGTTTAGCAGTTCTCGGAACACTCGTGCTCCTTCTCGTGCTCGGTGGCGGAGGTGCCGCAGCGTGGTGGTGGTTCACCGGACCGGGAGCTCTCGTCACTGTTCCCGACGTTGCTGGCGGCTCGGTCCTGGAGGCCACGGCAACCCTTGTCGAAGCTGAACTCAGTGTCGCAGACACAGTCCTCGAGGAATTTGATCTTGTCCTCCCCGAAGGAACCGTCAAAGGAACTAACCCCTCCGCGGGAGCGGAGGTAGAGAAACAAACCGAAATCCGACTCATCGTGTCGCTCGGTCCCAACCCGGTCGCCGTTCCCGCTATTTCGGGGCAGAGCCTTGCCGATGTCGAACTGGCCCTCCAGGAAGTCAACCTCATCCTGGGATCCACGTCGGAAGAATTCAACGACTTTGTTGATGAGGGCTCGGTTCTGAGACTGGTCGACGAGAACAACGAGACCTTGGCCGCCGGATCTCAGGTCCTCGCTGGCTCTACTCTCAATGCCGTGCTCTCAGCAGGGCCACTGCCAGACGTAACCGGTTTACCCGTAGACGAAGCGAGGGAAACACTGGATGCAGTCGGGGTGAACGGTGTGGTGGGCGGGGATGGCGCATTCTCTGACACCGTGCCGGAAGGCTACGTTGTTGAGGTGTCTCTCCCGGCAGGTGCCACCATTCGTCCCGGCGACACTCTCACGTTGATTGTGTCCCGAGGTCCCGAACTGGTCATGATTCCGGATCTTGTCGGCGAAACCATTGCTGATGCAAAAGAGGTGCTTGAGGGCCTCGACTTCGAGGTGGAAGTACGTTCCGAGTTTCCCGAGTCAGATTGGGATAGGTCGTTTGCGCGTGTCACCAGCCTTAGTCCGAGCTCAGGTCAAGAAGTCGCCAAGGGAACCTTGGTGATCATTAGAAGCTTCGTCTAGCTCCGGCTCAGTTCCTCTGCTACCAAGAAGGCTAGCTCCAGAGACTGCTGGTGGTTTAGGCGAGGATCACACAGAGACTCGTACCGAGTCTCAAGACCCAACTCATCGATGTTCTGGGAGCCACCCAAGCACTCGGTCACATCATCTCCCGTGAGTTCCACGTGAATGCCGCCGGGGTGAGTACCCACCTCGCGGTGAGCTTCGAAGAAGCCTTTCACCTCGTCGACGACATCATCAAATCTCCGGGTCTTGTACCCGGTCTGAGTGGTGATGCCATTACCGTGCATCGGGTCGGATACCCACAGCGGAGTGATGCCCAGCTCCTGGGAGGCCTTAAGTAAGGGCGGTAGCTTCGAGCGAATCTCGTTTGAGCCCATCCTTGTGATGAAGGTGAGGCGACCCATCTCGCGCTCGGGGTCAAGTTGGTCGGCAAGTTTCTTGAGGGTTTCGGGGGTGCTCGAGGGGCCCAACTTAACTCCGATTGGGTTTCGCACCCGCGAGAAGAAGTCCACGTGAGCACCATCGAGATCGCGCGTGCGCTCCCCAATCCACAGGAAATGACCCGAGGTGACGTAGGGCAAACCTGTCCGAGAATCAACACGAGTCAAGGCACGCTCGTACTCCATGAGCAAACCCTCGTGGCTGGCGTAAAACTCAACACGCTTGAGCTCATCAAAATCAGCTCCAGCGGCTTCCATGAACTTCACCGCTCGATCGATTTCTCGGGCAAGGCCCTCATACCGGGCGTTTGCCGGGTTCTCGGCAAAACCTTTGTTCCAACTGTGAACCATCCGGAGATCAGCAAATCCACCCTGGGTGAAGGCGCGTATCAGGTTCAGCGTCGAGGCCGCAGTGTGGTAACCCTGAAGCATCCTCGCCGGGTCCGGAGTTCTCGCCTCAGGCGTGAACTCGTAGCCATTAACGATGTCGCCGCGGTACGCGGGTAGTGTTACTCCGTCTCGTGTCTCGTCGTCATTCGAGCGAGGCTTGGCAAATTGCCCGGCCATGCGACCCATCTTCACGATCGGCAACGAGGCTCCATAGGTCAGAACCACCGCCATCTGCAAGATGGTCTTCACTCGGTTTCGAATCTTGTCAGCTGTTGCGCCCTCGAACGTCTCCGCGCAGTCCCCTCCCTGAAGCAGGAACGCTTCGCCCCGCGCGACACGTGCGAGACGGTCACGCAGAATGTCTACTTCACCCGCAAAAACCAGTGGAGGCACGGTGGCAAGCTCTGCCACCACAGCGGCAGCCGCGGCCGGATCCGGCCACTCTGGCTGCTGCTTAATCGGCAGAGTTCTCCAATGGTCGAGACCCTTCATGACCTGAGGGTCAGGGGCCACGACGTGCTCGTTGTGCTCCACGGTTTCCATTTCTCTTGACGCCGATGAACAGCCTACTTCAGGCCGTAGGAGAGCCGAATTCTCAGGCTTTCTGGCTCCTGATGGTCGACGCATAGACGTCAACGTATTCCTGCTCACTCAACTTGTTCATCTCGTAGATGATTTCGTCTGTGATCGAGCGCAAAACAAAACGGTCACTCTCCATTCCCTCGAAACGCGAGAAATCGAGTGGCTTCCCAATCACGACACCCACCTTGTGGACTTTAGGGATAGTGGAGCCCAGTGGCATCACCTTTTCAGTTCCAATCACAGCAGCAGGGATGACCGGAACGTGAGCCTCCAAAATCATGCGAGCAACTCCGGTGCGACCCCGATACATACGTCCATCGGGACTGCGGGTTCCCTCTGGGTAAATCGCTAAGACACCGCCTTCGGCAAGAATCTGAAGTCCAGCGTTGAGAGAGGCCTCGGATGCTTTGCCACCGGTGCGATCAATCGGAAGTTGTCCGGCTGAAGTCATAAAGAAGCGGACCAGCCATCCTTTGAGTCCTTTCCCCGTGAAGTAATCGCTTTTTGCAAGAAAGGCCATCTGCCGATCAATCATGAGGGGAAGGAAAATCGAGTCCACAAAGGACAGGTGATTACACACCACGATGATGGGTCCGGTACGGGGCACGTTCTCCAGCCCCGTCACCCACGGCCGAAAAACGGTGGTGAGCAAGGGTCCAATGACCCAATGTTTCATCAACCAATAAAACATCTGAGCCTCCCCGGTGAAGCTTCCAGACTAGGCCCCAGGCTGGCTCTTCGCACGAGCCAAATCCGCAGCACCCACCACACCAGCGGAATTACCCATGGTCGCCACCGCGATATCCGCAACGGGTCTTTTGTCACTAGCTCCGTAGGTCTCTTCGAAACTTGCTCGAATTGGAGCAAGAAGGAGCTCACCAGCACTCGCGACTCCTCCCCCAATCACAATGCGCTGAGGGTCTGTCACCGCGACGAGCGATGTAATTCCTCGGCCCAGTGCGCGCGCCACTGACTCGAGTGCACCGAGCGCCACAGCATTGCCACTCTTGAGAAGCTCCGTTAGGGAGGCTTGGGTGAGCGAATCATCCCCGAAAAGTTCTCGCGCCTGCCTCATGAGTGCGGTGCCCGAGGCATACTGCTCCAAACAACCTCTATTTCCACACCCACAGAGCAGTCCCCCGGGCTCAATAATGATGTGGCCCAATTCGGCAGCCATGCCAAATCCGCCGACAATTAATCGACCATCATCAACCAGGGCTCCTCCGACCCCCGTACCGATGGTGAGCATGAGCATCGAGCTCACATCCCGGCCCGCACCAAAACGGAACTCTCCCCACCCCGCTGCGTTGGCATCATTTTCGACTACGACGGACACACCCAGACGGTCCGCTACCGCGCTGGAGAGGGGAAAATCGCGCCAAGCGAGGTTGGGAGAAAAGTAGAGTCGATCGCGCGGGGCATTGAGAAAAGCTGCCACAGCAACCCCCACGCTCGGGAGCGTTTCTTGGCCGCCTAGTTCATCAAAAATTTCAGCCAGGGCGTCAAGAATTCCCTCGGGATTCTCGGGTGTGGTGGGACGTGAGACCTGAGCAACAACGACTCCGTCTTCATCGACTCGGGCGCCCGCAATCTTCGTGCCACCAATGTCTAGACCCAGCGCATCCATAGCCAATAAGTCTAAGAGGTCTGCGCGACCTGCTCGGCCGTCACTAGGACGCGGCACCAAACCAGTCTGATTCCCGTATCGCTTTGAGGGCGTGCTTCTTGTGTTCTGGTTCGAGTCCCTGGAAATATAGAATCCCATCCAGGTGATCGAGTTCGTGTTGCAAGGCCTGAGCCATCAAACCCTCCCCCTCGACTTCTATCCGTTCACCCTCCAGGGTGAATCCTTCGGCGAGTGCATGGGGGTAGCGCTGACGCGGATACGTCAGTCCCGGAACCGATAGACACCCTTCGGACATTTCCTCGGGTTCACCCCATACCTTTACAAGCCGGGGGTTGAGCAGATACCCGATGGTGCCATCAATGTTGTAGCTAAAGGCGCGAAGACCCACACCAATTTGGTTGGCAGCCACTCCGGCTCGCCCGGGAAGCTTCACCGTATCGAGGAGGTCCGTCACGAGTTCCTGCGAACGCGGGGAAGAGAGATCCACGGAATCCGTGGGGCTCGTCAAGATCGGGTCACCGAAAAGTCGAATGGGCCGCTCGGCCATCAGCGAGACGATGGCTCATCGGCTACGCCCTCGACCACTAAGGCCGCGAGCTCACGCGCGGACTCGCGAATGTAAGGGCTCAAGCGCGACCAGTCCACGATCGACCCCGCTGCTAGATAAGGATCGTAAGGAATGCGCACGACATCTCGAACGCGGGAAAGGAAGTGTTGCTCGATTTCATCCAGCTTGACCACATTGGTTCCCTGGGTCGCGGTGTTCAATGCGACAACCGCACGCTTCACGAGGTCTCCATAGCCGTTCGCTTCAAGCCAGGTCAGGGTCTCCGAAGCGAGTCGCGCCTCGTCCACGCTCCCCCCGGACACAACCACCAGTCCGTCAGCGCGCTCGAGTGTGGGTCGCATGACCGAGTGGACCACGCCCGTTCCACAGTCGGTCAGAACAATGGAGTAGAACCGGGCAGCTTGGTCCGCCACGACGTTGTAGTCATCCTCATCAAAGGCTTCCGAGAGCAAGGGATCGGTATCTGAGGCCAACACGTGAAAACGGGTCTTATCCTTTGACACCAGCTCAGCAAAGTCCGTGAAGGAGGAAATGCCCGACGCGAGATTCACCACATCTCTCACGGTGGCGCCGGTGGAGCGGGCAACTCGCTCGGCGAGAGTTCCCCGGTCAGGATTGGCGTCGATACCCAGCACACGATCGTCACGAACTTCGGCCAAGGCCATTCCCAACAGTGTGGTGACTGTTGTCTTTCCTACTCCCCCTTTTCGGGTGAGAACTGGGACAAAACGCGTTCCCTGATCGAAGGGGTGAGAAATTCGGCGGTCCATCGCTTTGCGCTCTCGGACGGCTCTCGAATCTCCCACATTGATGAGATGGAACGAAATCTCGTAGAGGAACCGCTGCCAGAACCCTTCAGGCACTTCCCGGTATCGGCCCGAGGTTTCGATCAGTCGATCATCTGTCAGCATGGCAGCAGGCTCGGGGGCTTCCCCGCGCTCTTCAGCGCGACGGTGATACAGGCCATTCGCGACAGGGGAAACGTCGAGCGTCAGACTCTCACCCTCGGCAACCTCCGAGGAACCAGCATCCACGGTCTCTTCGTCGACTGAGACCTCCTCCGCCTCGGACGATTCTTCAGCAGCGGATGTGGAGTCTGATTTCTTGACCATTCAACAATCCTCGTCTTGTCTGCCTGATGACAGGTGAAGTCTGATTCTAATAGCTGGGAGAGGAAATAAAACTCGCTTCAATCTGAGTCAATTTCGAGAATCAAGTCCCCAGCCTCGACCTGCTGAGTCTTGGGAATCGCCCACCGCTTGACTGTCCCGGAAACCGAGGTGCTAATGCCTGCCTCCATCTTCATAGCCTCGATCGTGGCAACAACCTGACCTTCAGACACGGCCTCACCGACCTCCGCGGACACTGTCACAACGCCGGAAAACGGAGCCGCGATATGCCGTGAATTAGCTGGGTCTGCCTTCTCAGCCTGGGAGACCTGAATCTCGATTGATCGATCGCGAATGCTAATCGGTCGCATTTGACCATTCAGCGATGCGACGACGGTACGCATGCCGCGATCGTCGGGTTCCGAAATCGACTCCAGGGATACATACAGGCTGACCCCGGGCGCAATATCCACCACAGACTCCTCCCCTAGGGGGAGTCCGTAGAGGTAATCGCGAGTCTTGATGACGGAGACATCTCCGAAGGACTCCACCACTTCCTTATACGCGGCCGTCGGAGCGGGGAAAAGCAATTCGTTGAGCATGTCTTGACGCTCTCGCCCGGGAACCTCCAATGCGGCTTCTTGCTCGCGAGTGAGCTCCGTCATGTGGGGTTTTCGAGTCTTACCCTCCAGGATTTTCGATCGGAAAGGCTCGGGCCAGCCTCCCGGAAGATCACCGAGCTCTCCCGCCATGAAGCCCACCACAGAGTCTGGGATGTCGTAGGCACCAGGGTTTTCTTTAAAATCCTTGGGGTCCACATCCATCGCAACTAGATGCAACGCTAAGTCACCCACCACCTTGCTCGAGGGGGTCACCTTGGTGGGACGACCGAGCATGCGATTCGCATGGGCATACCAGTCTTCGATGTCCTCAAACCGATCCGCGAGACCCAGCGCGATGGCTTGCTGCCGAAGGTTGGAGAGCTGTCCACCCGGAATCTCGTGGTGGTATACACGACCAGTGGGACCAGGCAAGCCTGATTCGAAAGGCTTATAGGTCTTGCGGACCGCCTCCCAATAGGGCTCGAGAGCTGATACAGCCTCTAGTGACAACCCCGTGTCTCGCTCGGTGTTTTCTAGGGCAGCCACCAAAGCTGACAAAGAGGGTTGACTCGTGGTGCCCGCCATCGCCGCATTGGCCGCATCGACAGCATCAACTCCCGCAGCGCTGGCGGCCACAAGGGTGGCGAGCTGCCCGCCCGCGGTGTCGTGGGTGTGAAGGTGAACGGGGGTGTCGAAACGCTCACGAAGTGCCAACACGAGCTGTGCAGCCGCTTCGGCCCGGAGCAGTCCCGCCATGTCTTTGATGGCAAGAATGTGTGCACCTGCACTCACCATCTGATCAGCAAGCCGCAGGTAGTAATCCAGGGTGTAGAGGTCTTCGGAGGGATCGAGAAGGTTGCCCGAATAACACAAGCCCACTTCCGCGACCGCGGTGCCCGTTTCGAGAACTGCGTCGATTGCGGGGCGCATATTTGTCACATCGTTGAGCGCATCGAAGATACGGAAAATATCGACGCCGCCCGCTGTTGCCTCCTGGATGAAGGCATCCGTGACCGCCGTCGGATAAGGCGTGTACCCGACCGTGTTGCGACCTCTGAGGAGCATTTGGATGCAGACGTTCGGGAGCCCCTCGCGCAACGCGTGAAGACGCTCCCACGGATCCTCGCCCAAGAAGCGCAGGGCTACGTCATAGGTCGCGCCACCCCACGCCTCGATGGAGAGGAGCTCCGGTGTGGTTTTCGCCACAACGGGCAACACATCCACCAGGTCCCTCGTTCTAACTCGCGTCGCGAGCAACGATTGGTGGGCATCCCGGAATGTCGTGTCGGTGACGGCGAGGGCGGTGGATGCGCGGAGGGCTTCAGCAAAGCCTCGAGGGCCAAGCTCCATCAAGCGCTGCTTGGAGCCAGGAGGGGGTGGAGTGTCGTCGACTGGGGGCAGCTTGGTGACAGGCTCGACGACTGAGGGCGCATCACCGTGCGGCTTGTTGACGGTGACATCCGCGATCCACGTGAGCAACTTCGTTCCCCGGTCTTTGCTGGAACGGGAGCGAACGAGGTGGGGTCTCTCGTCGATGAAGGAGGTGGACACGTCACCGGCGAGGAAGTCCGCATCATCGACGACTGCCTGCAAGAACGGAATATTGGTCGAGACTCCACGGACTCGGAACTCCGCGAGACCCCGTCTTGCGCGAGACACTGCGATGTCGAAGGTCCTCCCCCGTGTCGTCATTTTGGCGAGCATGGAGTCGAAATAGGGAGAAATCTGCGCACCTTGGTTGACCGTTCCCCCATCAAGACGGATTCCGGCACCCCCAGGAGAACGATATGTCGTAATTTTTCCCGTGTCAGGGCGGAAGTCAGCGGCAGGGTCCTCGGTGGTAATCCGACACTGCATCGCAAAGCCGCGCGTCATAATCGCGTCCTGACTCAGACCGAGCGACTCGAGCGATTCACCTGAGGCCACCCGTATTTGCGTGTGCACAAGGTCGACATCAGTGACTTCCTCAGTGACGGTGTGTTCGACCTGAATCCGAGGGTTCATCTCGATAAAGACGTGTTGACCCGCGCGCTCACCTGCGGTGTCAACTAAGAACTCCACTGTTCCCGCGTTTTCATACCCAATGGACTGAGCAAACGCGACCGCGTCTCGCAGGATGCGCTGCCGGAGCTCCGGGTCCAAGTTCGGGGCTGGGGCTATCTCGATAACTTTCTGGTGGCGACGCTGCACCGAGCAGTCACGCTCAAACAAATGCAATGTGGTGCCTTGCTTATCCGCCATAATTTGGACTTCGATATGACGGGGTCGAACCACCGCCTGCTCGACAAACATGCGACCATCGCCAAACGCCGTTTCCGCTTCGCGCATGGCCGCTTCGAGGGCAGGCCGGAGATCGTCGGGGTTCTCCACTCTGCGCATTCCCCGTCCACCTCCACCCGCGACGGCCTTTGCAAAGATGGGGAAACCAATGTCGTCGGCGGCGGTCACGAGGGCATCGATATCGGTGGTCGCCTCGCTCGAGGCAAGAACCGGGACACCGGCTCGAATGGCGTGCTCTTTGGCGGTGACCTTATTTCCTGCCTTTTCCAAGACCGAGGCGGGCGGTCCCACAAAGACGATGCCCGCTTCTTCGCAGGCCCTCGCTAGATCAGGGTTTTCACTGAGAAACCCATATCCCGGGTATACAGCGTCGGCGCCAGCCAGCTGTGCCACCCGCATGATTTCGTCGATGTCGAGATAAGCCCGAAGCGGGTGGCCTGGTTCACCAATCTGGTAGGCCTCATCCGCTTTCATTCGGTGCAAGGAGAAGCGATCCTCGACGGGATACACGGCAACAGTTTTGAGGCCCAATTCCACAGCAGCACGGAAAGCTCTGATCGCAATCTCACCGCGATTGGCGACCAGAATCTTGCTGACCATCGAGCGCCTCCTCTCCGAGCACCCGACACCTCTTCGGCTAGGTCCTCAGCCCCAAGCCTAGCCAAGGCTAAGCTAGCCACGATGCGCGTAATCAGTGTGAGCTCTCTCAAGGGTGGTGTGGGGAAGACCACCGTTACTCTGGGGCTCGCCTCTGCCGCTTTTGCGAGGGGCTTGAGGACTCTCGTTGTCGATATGGATCCTCAGTCTGATGCGTCCACGGGCATGGATGTCATCGTGGGGCGACACCTCAATATCTCTCACTTGCTGGCTTCCCCTCGCACCTCGCGAGTCAAAAACGCCATTGTTCCGAGCGGCTGGACGAGAAGCCACAAGGGCACCGTTGACGTCTTGCTGGGGTCCCCCTCCGCGATGGCCTTCGACTCACCAAGTCTGACCAAGCGAGAGATCTGGCGACTGGAGGAGATTCTGGCGGCGGTGGAGGACGACTACGACATTGTCCTCATCGACTGTCCGCCGTCCTTGAATGGACTCACCCGCATGGCCTGGACCGCGAGCGACCGGGTCGCAGTGGTGACAGAGCCCGGATTGTTCTCGGTGGCGGCGACTCAGCGGGCCTTTAGGGCGGTCGACGAGCTTCGTCGCGGCGTGTCTCCTCGACTGCAGCCCTTGGGAGTCGTCGTGAACCGGGTTCGGCCTCAATCGATTGAACACCAGTACCGGATCGATGAGCTCAAGCAAATGTTTGGTGCCCTTGTGCTCCAACCAGAACTACCGGAGCGCGCCGCACTGCAACAGGCTCAGGGAGCTGCGAGTCCGCTCCACATTTGGCCAGGCGAAAGCGCAGAAGAAATGGCCATCAACTTCGACCTGGTGCTGGATCGAGTGATTCGCTCAGTCCAGCTCGCTACACCGGAACCGGCTTAACTGGCGCGCTGATTCCGCCGTGCGGCGAGCTCATCCCGGGGGTCGATTCCCGCGTTGGTGGCTTCCACCGAGACGAGTGATGATTCGACCTCGCGCAGGACTTTACCCACGGCAATGCCGAACACTCCCTGCCCGCGACTGACGAGGTCAATAACCTCGTCGTTCGAGGTGCACAGATAGACGCTGGCGCCATCCGACATCAGGGTAGTTTCGGCGAGACCGGTAATGCCCGCAGCCCTCAGCTGATCCACGGCAACACGAATCTGCTGAAGTGAAATCCCGGTGTCGAGCAGTCGCTTAACGAGCTTGAGAACGAGGATGTCCCGGAACCCGTAGAGGCGCTGCGAGCCCGAGCCATGTGCGCTTTGCACGGTGGGTTCCACGAGGCCTGTGCGTGCCCAGTAATCGAGCTGACGGTAGGTGATTCCTGCAGCGCTTGCCGCAATGTGGCCACGGTAGCCCTGTTCTTCTTCGATGATGGGCAGGCCATCGGTGAAGAGTAGGTCTTTCGCATACTGCTCACTGGTGTTGTCTGACGAAGCCATCTCTCACCTAACCTTAATGTTCAACTTGACCCTTAGGGGTGCCCGATTACGATACCCGCAACCGGAAAAAGTCTTGGCTAACCAACCACACTTGCCCTCTGGCGTGTCGCCTGAGGAAGACTTAAGACTCTAGCTTGTTGATGGCGTCCCGAGTAAGGACCTGCCGCAGAGTGCCAAGAATGTCGGAGAGCTCCCGGCCTTTCTCACGGAACTCATCTTTCGATACTTTCTTGCTCCCGCCATGAGATGCTGCGACAGCTTGCGACACCAATCCGACTTCGCGATCGACCGCGAGACGCATCCCCCGAAGGTGTCGAGGTTCCAGACCAAACTTTGACGCGTCAACAATGGACTTCAACACCACCGCGTCGTGTTCAGAGTAGACGCGCTTGGGTTCGATAAGACCAGCCGAAATTGCTCCATCGAGAACGCTGGCGAGGGCTCCCGTGTGCTCGAGAAGCTCCTGCTTAGTCAGTCGCTGAGAATCGACAACCGGAATGCCACCCGTCACGGGGCCAGCGTGGGGCAAAACCGGGCTCTTACCCTCATCGACATCGTCGAGGTATTGCTTGATGACCCGAAGCGGCAGATAGTGATCGCGCTGAACGGTGAGCACAAAACGCAACCTGTCGACATCTGCGGGAGAGTACGTGCGGTATCCGGCAGGGGTGCGACCCGGCGAGACGAGCTCCCGGTCTTCGAGGAATCGGAGTTTCGACGGTGAGAGATCGGAGAACTCGGGGGTGAGTTTGGCGAGAACCTGTCCAATCGACAGAAGCGTGGGTCGAGCGCTACCGGCAACCGGCTTTCGTGCGGCACTCGCACTCACGAGGCCGAGCCTCCTGCATCCCGCTCGGAGCGTGATGCGTAGAAGGTCATACGAAACTTGCCTACTTGAACCTCTGCACCATCATGGAGGAGAGCCTGATCAACCAGAACACCGTCAAAGTAGGTCCCATTGAGAGAGCCCATATCTTTTACCTCAAAAGAGCCGCTGTGTCGGACAAATTCGGCGTGACGTCTCGAGACCGTCACATCATCGAGAAAGATATCGGCGTCCGGGTGTCGTCCAGCAATGGTCGAGTCCTGGTCCAAAAGAAACCGCGCCCCCACGTTGGGACCCTTACGCACAATAAGTAGCGCCGAGTCCGCGGGAAGAGCCGCGATGATTTCTTGTTCTTCGAGAGAGACACCTGATTCGAGGCCTTGCAGCTTCTGCTGGAACTCCGGGCCAAACTTCTGTGTTGGGTCGGGGGCTCCTGGGCTGTCCGGGCCGGTCGGTGTCTCGCTCATTCCACTCCCTCGATGGTCGAGTTCACCTTATCTCAAGAATTGTCCTGCTCGCGAGTCGCCTCCCGAGCAATCGCGATGGCATCGAAAAGATAGGAAAAACCCACCACCCAATAGAGGACAACAGTGATGATGGCGATGGGCCACGCGACCATCATGAGCACCTCACCCACCGCAACTGAGACATATTCGCCGAGCATCATGCTCAATAAAAACAGCGGTAGGACAAAAAGAAGACCGAAGGTGGCGACCTTCCCCCACCACTTCACTGGAAGTGTTCCTGCGCCATAGGGTCGCATGACTAATCCGCCAATGCCCAGCAGTGCGTCACGCAGCATGACGAGGACAACAAACCACCACGGCACTACGTCCTGAATGGCCAGGGCGATGCCGGTGGCAGCAATAAAGAGGCGGTCGGCGAAGGGATCCAGAAACTGTCCTAATCGGGTGATCTCGTTCATGCGCCGCGCAATCATGCCGTCGACAAAATCCGTCAACACAGCAACAACCAAGAGAACGAAGGCCGGAAGTAGGCGATCTTGAATGACCAGCCAGAGAAAAACGGGGATGGCCATCAGTCGCACAACGCTGACAGCGTTCGCGAGTGTCCAGACCTTTGGGCTGACGACCTGCTCCTCGACCATGCGCTCAGTGTAGAAGTGAAAGGTGAATTATCAGGGACTTCACAGCGCCACTCGGCCCTTGTTGCGAGCATGTGGTGGTCTCTCGGTTTACCCTGTGGGAATGTCGTGCATTCGTTTCAACACCACCGCGATGAAGTCGCAACTGGACGAGGCTCGCGTAGCGGGACTTGGCGATGACCCCGTGGCGTCCTTTCTCTCGCCAGAAATAACCGAATCCAAGGTGAAGAGAATTGTCTCGATGTCCGAGGACCCCAACCCCAAGATTCGGGAGAGCGCAGCGCTGTCCTACCACGCACCTCTCTCGGTCTACGAAAAGTTGGCGAAAGACCCCGACGAAGGGGTAAGGAGTTGCCTTGCTCGCAACCAGACAACGCCGTGCGATGTTCTTCGGATGCTGGCGCGAGACTCGTCGGAAAATGTGCGCGCCTTTGTTGCCGTGAATTACTACGTCCCTGAGGACGCGATGGAGGAGTTGGCACAGGATCCAAGCCCCACCGTCCAGAAACTCGTCGCCTGGAAGGCATCCCTCAAAGACGACGCTGAGCTCGTCACCGCCTAAGACCCGGCCTGGTGCACGCGCTTCGGGAGAAGCGCCGCAATAGCCACCAGGGCTTTGTATCGCAGGCTTGGAATGGTGACTGCACGGCCGGTTTCGACCGCCCTAAGGGAGCGGTCCACCACATACGGTGCGCTCAACCACAAAAACCCCGGGAATGCGCTGATGTCCATCCGCATGCGCTGGTGAAACTCTGTGCGCGTAAAGCCCGGTGCCACCGCGCTGACGTGGACGCCCCGAGCCTTGTAGGTCGCATTGAGCGAACGGGCCATGCTCAGACCCCATGCTTTATTTGCGGAGTATGAGCCCCTCGCCAAGTAACCGGCCACACTCGAGACAAACACAATGCGTCCCTCGCCGCGCTCGATCATTCCCGGCAGGGCAGCCTTCGTCAGTTCCAGCGGGGCAATTACATGGATGGCGAGATGGTTCCGTTCCGCCGAAAGGTCGCTTTCCGCCAGATTGCCGGCAATGCCGTAGCCAGCGTTGTTGATGAGAACCCGAACCGGGCGTCGAGTATCACCCAGTCGGTCTCCGACCTGGGCCACATCGGAGGGATTATGAAGGTCAGCGACGAGCACCTCGACGGACACTCCGAATTCTTCCGCTACCCGTCCAGCAACTGACCGCAATCGGTCACCGTCCCTGGCGACCAACACGATGCTGTGGCCAGAGCGGGCGAGTGAGCGAACGTATTCGACACCGAGTCCGCTACTTGCGCCGGTGACGAGCGCCCAGCGCGGAAAGTTCATGGCGAAAGTCTAAGAGTTAGAACCTTCAGATCCTGATCGAGCGAGAGCGCGCTGCGTAACAATCATGCCCACCACCGCCAGAAAGCCTGCCGCGGCCAGTAGTGCCACCATTGCGACATCGTCACCGGGAGCACGCAACTCACCCGCTGGACCCTGCCATGGCCATAGCGCACGCAGAGAACCCAGCATGAGGCCGGTCATGATCGCCAGGGTGATGGCGAAATGGTTCGCCAACAACCACTGCAGACCTCTCACGAACA
>Ga0181607_10002375_pt1 | contig 16636 bp, 16 predicted proteins | sample 041ome_9_FD_132420 | JGI IMG/M metagenome (GOLD analysis project Ga0181607, IMG submission 132420) | Coastal salt marsh microbial communities from the Groves Creek Marsh, Skidaway Island, Georgia - 041413US metaG (megahit assembly) | ecosystem: Environmental > Aquatic > Marine > Intertidal zone...
GTTTTTTTGGTCTTAGCCATGGAACTAAAAATCCTTTTTTTTTTGATATTTTATAAATTAGACTATCGTCTGTTGAAACAATCACATGATTGATATTTGGTAATTTTTTGCATTTATCTAGAGTCCAGCAAAATAATTTTTTTTTTCCTAAAATTTTTTTATTTTTAAATGGAATTCTTTTTGACCCAGATCTTGCTAAAACTATTCCAAGTATTTTCATTTAAATTTATTTAGAAAAAATTTCATTTTATGTGCAATTTTCAAAAAATTTAGATCATCAATTGTGTTAACATCCACGCCTTTATATTTATCAATAATAAAAGGAATTACTGGATTGCACAAAACATCTTTTGAATTCAAAAAAAATTTTGTTTTAAAAGCAAAAAAAGTACCTGAATCATTAAATGCTAAATCAAGATTCTGAGAGTTAGTTTTGCTAAATTTTTTCCATTTCCATTTAATGTTTTCTTTATTTTTTTCTTTTATTAAACTTCTGTAAAATGAACTATTTTGCACAACTGGTAAAATCATATTTGCCTTAATATTTTTTTTTAACAATTTATATGAATTAATTATATCATGTCGCTCAATTAAAATTGCAGTTGGATAAACTACATAATGAATAAAATAATCATGACTATTAATTTTTTTTATCGTATTAATTATAACATCTTTAATTATAGCTTTAGAATTTGAAAGTTTTTTATTTCTTACAAAAGGAACTTCGGCACCAAATTTTTTTGCTATCTTCGCTATCCTAATACTATCTGTAGTAACTATTATTTTACAGAATATATTTGTTTTTTTTAAAATTTTAATTACGCGACCTATCATTGGAATACCGTCTATTTTTAGAATATTTTTATTTTTTATTCTTTTGCTTCCAGATCTTGCAGGTATTATACAAATTATTTTTGAATTATCTCTTTTAGTATCATTCATAAAAACTTGATGGTTATTTTTTTAAAATTATATAATTATCAGTTATAATGCCATCTAGACCAGAATTAGCTAAAACGTAAAATGAATCATTGAGCGTTCTCACCACGGGATATCCATGCAAATTAAATGAAGTATTTAATAGCGCTCCACAATTAGTTCTTTTTTTAAAACTAGCAATAAGTTCATAATATTTTTGGTTTATTTTTTTTGTTAAAATTTGTGCTCTAACAGTTTTATCAGCATCATGACATGCTGCTTTCAAATTTTGATATCCAATTGTTGTTGTATTGTAAGTAACTGACATGTGATAAGAGCAAAATTTATGGGTATTTTTTAAATATTTTTTTGCAAAGGTATCCAGTACCGTTGGAGCAAAGGGCATCCAAAAATCTCTTTTTTTTATCATTTTGTTAATTAATTCTTTTGTTTCAATTTTTCTTGGGTCAGCTATTATTGCTCTATTTCCAAGAGATCTCGGACCAAATTCCATTCTGTCGACACACCTTCCAAGCACCCTTCCTTCGGACAAATATTTTGCAGCAATATTTGGTGTATATTTAATAACTCTGTATTTAATATTTTTTTTTATTTTTATAATAAAATTTAATTCTTCAATATTTGCGTCGCTACCTAAATACAAACTCTTCATATCAAAAAACTTATCTTTTTTATTAATTTTGTTTTCCATTGCAGCACCAATACAAATAGAATCGTCTTGTCCTGCTCCGGGAACCCATAGTGATTTTACCTCTTTGAGCTCAAGCAATTTCCCCATCGCTTTGGCATTCATTGATACTCCGCCTGAAAATACTATTTTATTTATTTTTTTTAATTTAATTGTATTTTTAACCCATTTAATTATCATATCCTCCACCCATTGCTGTAAAGCGGCAGCAATTATGTCAAATCTTTTTCCCTTTAGTTTTCTTTCAAAGTGAAAATATGAGTCTTTAGGTTTTTTTTTAAACTTAAATTTAAAACCATCTAGTTTTAAACAATCATCAAAAACTTTATATGCAACATTGTCAATTTTTTCCTGTGCATAAGGAGCTAAACCCATAATTTTATATTCATGCTCTAATCTTCTCATGCCAAGCAAAAGAGTAATATAACTATATATTCTTCCTATAATACAATTTTTTGTTTCATAAAATTTCTTTAAAACTCCATTCTTTCCAACAGATATGGTTGCATTAATTCCTCTATCTCCCGATCCATCTATAGTAAAAACTAAACACTTTTCCTTTTTAAATGGAGATGTGTAATATCCATAATTAGCGTGACATTTATGATGCTCAATATGTATTATTTTTTTTTCTGGAATTTTTGTGGCCAAACTCACAATTTTTTTTAAGTCGTGTGAAAATGTTTTAATTTTTTGTTTATTAACTTTTGACCAATATTCTTTTGGGTATTGATTTTTAATCCAGTGTTTTTTTAATATTAATAATAAATTTTTTTTTTTACCTTGATAGAAAAGAGGATAATAATAATTATACTGTAATTTTAAAATTTCTGATACAGGTAAAGAATATAGGTGAGTAAGTGTATGAACATAATCAAATTCACGAGAAGCAATTGTAATCAAATCTATTTTTTCATTTTTAAAACTATCAATACAAAATTTTATTGAATTTAAAGGAAATGACATGTCATTTTTTTTTCTAGTAAATCTTTCCTCAGCAATTGCCGCTAATATTTTGTTATTTTTAATAGCAGCAACAGTAGCAGTATCTCCCCATTGTATGCCCAATATATTCATATAATTTATTTATTTAGTTAATAAATTTTATAGACTTTTTTATATTTATTACTAGTGCGCTTAATTATAGGTCTTAATAATAACTTTATTATACATTTTAATTTTTTAAATTTTAGCTAAAGTTATCAATTTTTAATTTATACAATTCTTAAAATAACTTAATCTGCTGGTCCTTTTTATAATTTCTTCTACTTTTTTTTCCTAAAATTCTCTTCAAGCTAAAAGGAGATAATCCACTGCCGGGTCTTTTTGCAGTTAAATTAAATTCACTAAAAATTTCACCTTTCTTAATGTTTTTTAATGCGACTATTGATTTCCTGACTATACTCATATTATGAATTTCACTTTTTGATGGTTTTTTTTGACCATCACCCTGTGAAATCTCAATATTTCTGATAGCTATAATCATTTGTTTTAACTGATTAGGTTCAAGGCTAGCTTTGTGATCTGGTCCCTTCATATTACAATTCAAAGTAAAATGTTTTTCTATACATTTCGCACCTAAAGCCACAGCTGCAATGCTAACTTCGGTTCCGAGAGTGTGATCACTATAACCATAGTTTACTTTTAATTTATTACCTATCGTAATCATGGCTTTCAAATTTACATCACTCATTGGTGTTGGATACTCTGTATTTGCGTGTAAAACTGTAATATTTTTTTTTTTAGTACCTGAGCTTATTAATACTTTTAAAGCTTTTTTAATTTCACTTAAATTTGCCATGCCAGTGGATAAAATAATTTTTTTATTTAATTTACCAATATGCTTCAAATAAAAAAGGTTAGTTAATTCCCCACTTGGAATTTTTAATATTTGCAATCCCAATTTGTTCAAAAGATCTATACTCTGATTATCAAAAGGAGATGATAAAAATAATATTTTTTTTTTTTTACAATGCTTAATTAAAGCTAAATGCATAGACTCACTTAATTCAAGTTTTTTTAGCATTTTATATTGGCTATCACTTTTGCTTGTAGTATATTTTTGATAATTTGCTTTTGGAGCATATTTGGTAGCTAAATTTTCAGCTTTAAAAGTTTGAAATTTAACTGCATCCGCTCCGCACTTAGAAGCTACATTGATTAATTTTTTTGCCAATTCAATTGAACCATTATGGTTTACACCAGCCTCCGCTATTATAAATACTTTATTTTGTTTCAAGTCTATCCCCTACTCTTACAATTCCATCATAATCATACTCAATTATTTTGATAAAACTATCTTTGGTTTTAACTAAAAAACTATCATTTTTTTTAATTAGAACTGCGCCTACAATACATTCATATGACGGTGCATTTTTTATTAATTCAACTTTATTAATTTTAATTTCCTTTCCCTTTATAAAAGATCTCGCAATTGGTCCTGGATTGCAAATAGCTCTTACAAAATTAAATATTTTTCTACTTGATTGATTCCAGCAAATTATTTCGTCACCGTCTTTTCTTTGGGAGCAATAGAAACCTGTGGGATGAAATTCAGTTTGCCTAAATGATTTAACAGGACCTTTTTTAAACTTCAAAATTACTTCATACAAAATTTCAGCACAACCTTCATGGGCCTTATCTAATAAAGTTTTATAATTATCTTCATCTAAAATATCATAAACTTTTTGCAGAATTATATCTCCCGTATCTATTCCTTCATCTACATAATGAACCGTTATTCCAAATTCTTTTTCATCATTAATTAATACCCAGTTTAAAACATTTCTTCCTCTGTAATATGGTAATTTACCTGCATGGCAATTAATTGTTTTATATTTTGGTAAATTAATTACTTTATTTTTAAATATTTGATTAAATGACATTGAAACAAATAAATCACAATTGTAGTCTTTAATTTTTGAGATAAATTGTTCGGAATTTATATTTTCATGTTTTAAATAACTAATATTATAAATTTTAGAATATTTTTTTAAAATTTCATCCTCAGTATCAAATCTAACGCATATAAACGATATCACTATCTCAGGATCTTTAATTAATTTTTGAAATGCTTTATGACTCCATGGTCCATCAGCAAAATATCCGATATTTAATTTTTTCATCTAAATTCTTGCTGAACTTGGGATGTTTACCACTCTTTCACTTAACCAATTTGAATTCTGCAAATTATAATTTTGTTTATACCTAAACATTGGCAACGTATTCATTAACAACCAAATTGGACGTGTCATTATACCATTAGAGTTGGTTAATTCTAAAAAATCATCTCTATCTTTCTTATTTTTTAACAAAATTGAATTTAGCCAGTAATTTGATTTGCAATTTTTTGGTTCTTTAAAAAAGTTATAATTAATTTTTTTGAAAAATAATTCATATTCATGTGCCAGTTTACGCTTATCAATAATAAACCTCTTAAGATTTTCTAACTGGGCAAATAGTAATGCAGCATTTAAATTTGGCATACGATAATTATAGCCAATCATATCATGTTTAAAATCCCATTTATGTGGAACTTTTGCTGTTGTAGTTAAGTGTTTTGCTTTTTTGGCTAAATACTCATCATTAGTTAAAATACAGCCACCTCCTCCTGAAGTTATTATTTTATTACCATTAAAACTATATACTCCAAGCTCACCAAAAGTTCCTGTATTTTTTTTTTTATAAGTACTCCCAACACTTTCTGCGGCATCTTCTATTAAAAATAAAAAATATTTTTTACAAATTTTTTTAATTTCATCTATTCTGCATGGATGTCCAAAAGTATGCATTGGCACACATGCTTTAATTATTTTACCTGTAATTTTATTTATACATTTTTTATTTTTAACTTTTGTATTTTTTTCAAGAAAGAATGCTAAAGCACTTGGTGACAAGCCCATTGTATCTTTATCGACATCAACAAAAATAGGGCTTGCTCCACAATAGGTAATGGCATTACAAGTTGCAATAAAATTCAAAGGCTGAGTTATCACTTCACTATCTTGATCAACATTGGCAAGAAGTAATGATATATGAAGTGCTGAGGTTCCGCTACTAGTTGCAATTGCAAATCTTGATTTCATATAATTGGCAATTTTTTTTTCAAAACTATCTACGAATTTACCTACCGATGAAACAAATGTAGATTCAATACATGTTTCTAAATATTTTTTTTCATTACCAATAAATCTTGGCTCGTGGAGTGGGACAAATTTTTTATTTTTAAATTTTTTTTTTATAAATTTAATTATATTGTGATTTTGATTTTGTTTATTTTTTAACATTTGGAATATTGTAATATTTTTGATTTTCAGGATCTTGGATCAAACCTTCTTCTATCATTCGCTTAATCTCAATTATACCATTTGGTACTCTCATGCTAATCTTGAAGCCAAGTTCTTTTTTAATTTTATCAAAATTAACTCTATAATCTCTTGGATCTTCATTTTTTTTAATATATTTAATCTTTGAGTTAGGTAATACTTTTAAAATTTCATCTACAATCATTTGCTTGGTATAATTTTCTTTAGTATCACCAACATTAAAAACATTATAGGCAACTTTATTTTTTGGTGATTTAATTATTGCAATAAACGCATTTGAAAAATCTTTTACATGACAATATGGTCTCCAAAAATTTTTTCCAAAAATTACAAGTTTTTTTTTTAGAGCAAGATCCTTTACAAATTCATTCACTGTCAAATCGAATCTCATTCGAGGTGAAACACCATATACTGTAGAAAAACGCAAAACTGTCGGAGAAAATTTTTTGGATTTTTTCATTTTGTAGAGTAAATATTTTTCAAACTTAACTTTTAGCTCTGCATACAATGAGACTGGGGCGAGCTTTGAATTTTCATTTACATATAAATGACTATTATCCATTTTTCCATAATTGCTGCAAGTTGAAGCAAAAATAAATTTTGAGACTCCTGTTTCTTTGCTTTTTTCAACTAACCATTTACTTGATTTCCAATTAGTCTTTATTGCTAAAGCTGAGTATAATTTGCAAGCTGGATCTCCAACAATAGCAGCCAAGTGTATGACTGTATTGAAATTATTTTCTAAAAGAATTTTATGTATTTTTTTTTTATTATTAATATCACATTTGATAAAATTAAAATTTTTATTATGCCAGATATCTAACAAAGATTCTCCGCCAAAAGTTAAATTATCTACGCATGTTACAGAATATCCTTTAATAAGAAGTTCTCTCAATAGACCCGAGCCAACATATCCGGCTCCTCCTGTAACTAATATTTTTTTTTCCATTTTATTTATTATTTAAAATATATTTTTTATTTGGTTATTGATTGAATTTAATTTTAAGTATTTTTTATATTTTATTTTTTAAATATTCTAGCCATAATATAATCTACACCGATAGAAAATAAATGTACTTATCATTATAATATAAATAAAAAAGCAATTTAAATTTTTGACACTCCAAAACACATGGTCATGACTTCAATCTAATACTACAAATTAAACTTATGTAAAAATTTTGTATATCTGTTCCATTGTCCAACATCTACCCATGAATTTTCGTTGATTGGATATATTCCTATTTTATATTTATTTTTTTTAATTTCATTAATTAGTTCATTCATATCCATTTTTTTATTTTTTTTGATTTTTAAAATAACTTTTTTATTAACTATATATATCCCAGTATTAACTAAATAATCATACTTTGGTTTCTCAAAAATTTTTTTAAAAGTGTTATCAATGTTATTAATCTCACAAACACCATAAGGTATTGTAAATTTCTTTTGGGACACAACCATAGTAAAATCATAATTATTATTTTTATGAAAATTATAAAAATTTCTAAAGTTTAATGAAATCAGATTATCGCAATTTGCTACTAAAAAAGCAGAAGAATTGTAATTTTTTAAAAGACTTAAAGAACCAGCTGTACCAAGCGGATTAGTTTCATCTAAATACTTTAAACTATAGTTTTTTTTTAAGTCTTTAAAATATGCTTTAATTAAATTTTTTTTATAATTTAAAGTTAATATAAAATTATTTAAACCTTGCTCATAAAATCGATCTATAATCATTTCAATCACAGTTTTATTTCCCACTGGCATCAGTGGCTTTGGTAGAATATTTGTTACTGGTTTCATTCTTAAACCCAACCCACCCGCCATAATAACAACAGGTAAATTTAAATTTATTTTACTAATTTTTTTATTTTTATTAAAATTTAATCTCGAATATATTTTTATGAGTTTTTTTTCTTTATTGATTATAGGTAATATGAAGTCACTATTTTCCTTTTTAACAATCTTCTTAACCTCTGCTTCATTAAAATTATAATCAAATATAAATTTATAATTTTTATTGCATATTTTTTTTAATTTTGTTGTAGTTTTTTGATTGTGTAAAAATGCCCTTCTAATATCACCATCTGTTACAGTGCCTACAATTTGTTTCAATTTATTTAAAACTATTAAGCACTTTCCATCATTTTGGTTTAAAAGCTTCAGCGCCTGTAAAATATTATTATTTTCAAAAATTAATAAATTTTTTTTAATCATCTGTTCCATCAAAATTAGCTGTATGTCTTAATTTCCAAATATTTTTTACTTTTTTCCATATATGTGGTGATCGGAATTTATCTAAATTTTTAAAAAAAAAATTTTTTTTTATATCTAAATAATTCATTACCTCGTTAAAATAAATATCCGGAAATTCACCGTCATATTTTTTTATAAGCTTTTTTCCCTCATCAATATTTAAATGATTATTTCTTATTTCTTGAGATACATCATATGTCGCCCTGCCAATTCCAAATTTAATATATGTTGTATAGTAGTGTAAATCATCAATTTTATCGTCAATACTATTATACTTGCTGTAAGTGCCCTGGGTTCTAAATGGTCTTGGCCTAAATCCACAATTTTCTACAGCATAATAAAAACACTCCTGGGGAACCCACTTTAAAAAATAACCTAAGTAGTGAACTTCTAAATTTTCATTTGTAATTTCATCTAACTTTGGAGGAAGAAAAGGCTCTAGTTCTGAATGCTTTATATTATGATCATTAATTAAATCATTATATCTAATCCCCCCCAGATAAATATTATCTTTATTTTTTCTGGTAAAATAAGATTTTTTTCTTAAAGAAGAGAAATTGTCAGCCAAGGAATTTCCATGCTCAGCTTCATTTTCTCCAAAAAAAATAAGTGGGATTTTATATTTTAGTGCAACTTTTACAGCAAATATTTTTTGACCAAGCATAAAAGTTTGAAAAGGATGAAGTAAATTTGTTATAGATTTTTTTGTTAAAAACTTCATTACTTTTTCCGATCTTTTTGCAGAGATATTTGGATGATTTCCAAATTTTAACCAATTTTTAAAATTTTCAAGCCCGTACTTTGTATAAATAATTGGGGGCCAAGTAACAGTTAATGGATTCATGCCATACTTATATTTTAAAATGTGAGACGCAAAGCAACTATCCTTTCCTCCGCTGCCTGGCACAATACAATCATATTCGCCATATTTGCCTCTATGTTTTTCTAATAATTTAATTAACTCTTTTTCTCTTAATTTATAATCAATTTTAAGCTTCATGCGAGAATATTTCCAGCTATCGCTAATTCCATTTGAGTCAATATTAAGAGTTTTTTTTTTTGTTTTTATATTGTGAGAAAATTCAATTTCAGATTGAGGTCTTTGGTTTGAAATTAAAGTTTTTTTGCAAAATATTATTTTGCTTGGCAGGCCATATAAAGTTTTTAATTTCATATAAAGGTTTTTAGATTTTTTAAAATTTTAATTCCAAACTCGCCACTTTTTTCGGGATGAAATTGAGTTCCAAATATTTTTTTTTTTTGTACTGAATTGCAAAATTTAAATTTTGATAAACTTGTTAACGATACTATATCTTCTTTTTCTAAAGCATCGCAATAAAAACTATGAACAAAATATAGATATTTGCCTCTTAATTGAGTTGGTATAAAAGAATTTTTTTTAATATTTTGCAGTTTGCACCATCCTATATTTGGCACTCTAATTGAATTATTTTTAATTTTCTTTACATTACCTCTCAATAAAGACAATCCTTTGTTAAATCCAAATTCAAAACTACCCTCAAAAAGCAACTGCATTCCTAAACAAATTCCAAATATAGTTTTGTTTTTTTCTACATGATCAAATATTCTTAAATCAACTTCATTTTTTTTTATATTGCTCATTGCAACTGGAAAGGATCCTACGCCTGGTAAAACTAAAATATCTACATTAATTTTTTTTTTATAGTCTAAAATTTTAACATTGTATCCAATATCTTTAAACGCATTATAAATACTAAATAAATTACAAGATCCTAAATTAATAATTCCAACAGATATATTTTTAAAACTACCTAACATTTATTTTATTTTTTTTTAGAAAGTTTTTTAAATCCTTAATGACATTTCTATTTTTTGTTTTATTTTTTTTTCTACTTAGCAAAAATTCGTAATTACCAATAATTTTTTTTTTCTTAAATTTAAAGTAGTCGCAGTATGAATAGTGTAACAAACTGGCTAGAGAAACTCCACTTATATGCGTTTCTTTTATTACTCTAAGAACTTGTTTAAAACTTCCTGCTCCCCCATGGGCAATAACTGGTATAGATACGTTTTTAGAAATTTTTTTCATTAATTTTATATCAAAACCAGATCGAAGACCTTCATGATCTACAGAAGTTATAAATAACTCGCCTGCTCCATTATCTTCAAGTTTTTTACACCAATCAAATGGACTTAATTTTATCAAATCTCTGCCATTAGACTTTGTTATATAGCGAGAATTATTAAATTTAATACATTCCACAAGAACTGTAATTGTGGATGAGCCAAAAAATTTTACTGCTTGTTTTAAAAAGTTAATATCATCAACAATAGCAGTATTTATAACTACTTTGTCAGCCCCAGAAATAAGCATGTTTTCTATATCCTTGATACCTCTAATCCCTCCCCCTGCACTTATGGGGATTCTAATATTTTTTGCTGTTTGTCGAACAAATTTTAGAATGTTATTTGTTCCATATAGGCTTGCAACATTATCCAAATAACAAATCTCATCAGCCCCATGATTATAATAAATATTAGAAAAATTAGTCGGATTTCCTAAAATTCTTAATCCCTCAAGATTAATACCTTTTATAAGGTTACCATTTTTAATATCTAATTTAGGAATTATTCTTATTAAATTTTTATTCATTTATAAAAATTTTTTAATTATATTAATTATATTTTTAGAAGTATTTTTTTTGAAAAAAACATTATAATTTTTTTTAATTTTTTTTCTATAATCTTCAGAATAAACCTCTTCAATTGTTTTTTTTATATCATTAACATGATAAGATACATCTATAACACTTTTTGATCTTACCCTTCCTTCTTGTCTAGAACCTATATTGATTGTTGGCTTATTAAAAGATGGCACTTCAATAATTCCACTAGAGGAGTTTCCAATTACAAAATCTACATTGCTGACTATAGAAAAATAATATTCTTGCCCAAATGATTTTATTAAAAAAGCATTTTTATTTTTTTTAATGAATTCTTCTAATATCTTAATAATTTCGAAATTTTCAGGATCAGGAGATGGATAAGTAAAGAAAAAATTAATATCACCAAAAGATCTAAGAGCTTGTATTAAATTATTATAATAAGTTTTAGTTTTATTTTTTTCTGTTGTAACTGGATGAAATGTAACTATCGCATTTCTTTTTCCAAATCTAATATTAAATTTTTTTTCAATAACTTTTTTTTTATAAATTTTTAATTTAGTAATATTTTCAGCTCCCAAACTCCCAACATTGAAAACATACATTGGATCTTTTCCCATATCTATAATTTTTTTGGAATAATTATCATGACAGGTAAAATGAAATTTTGAAATTTGTGAAATACAATTTCTTACCACATTATCAAAAGAACCAGTGGTAATCTCTCCACCATGAATATGTGCAACAGGTATGTTCAAAAAAATACAAGGTATTGAAGCAGCTAGCATCTCATACCTGTCTCCAACTATTATAATTAAGTCTGGTTTATTTTTTTTATATATTTTATAGAATTTTTTAGATGCTTCAGAAAAATAACTTATCACATCATCAGTATTGTATTTTTTAAAATTTACTTTTATTTTTGCTAAAATATTTATATTATCAGAAATAATTTCTTTTTGAGTATTTCCAAAACTTTTATTTAAATGTGACCCGGATACTATTAATTTTAAATTAAAATTTTTTTTTTTTAATGATTTTAAAAGGTTACGCTGAATACCATAATCAGATCTATTAACTGTTACTGAAATTATGGTTTTTTTATTTTTTATTTTCACTTAAAGATTAATAACAAAGTAATTGATTGTTAAGACTCCACTAAAATTCATAATATTGCAAGCAAATACGAAAAGGTTAAAAAATATTTACAAAATTTTAAAATTATCAGATGGTTTTACAGGTACCCCTAAAGTTGTTAAAAATGTTATAAAACTATCTATTAATAAAAATAATATACCGATGTATATATATTCAAAAGCGGTTCTTGTTAATAAAATAAATCATTATATCTACAAAAATAACTTAAGGAAAAAATAAATTGAATCTTTTAGAACAAAAGTTAGCAAACTATTTTGAAAAAAAATATTGTTTAACTACTGGTAGCGGTACAACTGGTATGTATCTAGTATTTAAAAGTTTTAAAAAAAAATCAAAAATACTTTATCCAGCCATAACCTGCATACAGGCTGTAAATGCAGCAATATTTGCTGGCCAAAAAGTTATTTTTTCTGATGTTAGTCTAAATAATTATACAATGGATTTTAATAGTTTTAAAAAAAGTGTTACAGAAGATACTGTCGCTGTTGTTCCAACACATACTTTTGGAAATATTTGTGAGATTAAAAAAATAATAAAATTCTGCAGAAAAAAAAGGGTGTTCGTTTTTGAGGATGCAACACAGGCGATGGGTGCCAAAATAGGAGAAAAAAAAATTGGAAGTTTTGGAGATGCCTCTGTGATAAGCTTTGGATATAGTAAAATAATAGATTGTGGTTCGGGTGGGTGCATTTTAACTGACAGTAAAAAATTATACGAAAATTTAAAAAAAAATTACAAAACAATAAGAAAAAAACCAAAAAATCATAAAAAAATATTAAAAGAATATAAAGAAAAATATTATGAGATATATGATAACAAACAAAGCAATGAAGACTTCACTAAAAAAATATTAAAAATTCAGTCTAGATATAAAAAAATATTTATACATAAAATTGACAAATATACTGAAAATAGGATTTTAAAAAAAATTAAAAAGATTAGTGTCATAATAAAAAAAAGAAATTCAAATCACGATCTTTATAGAAAAAAATTAAAAAACATTAATTTACCCAGAAAAAATAAGAACTTTGTTTCATGGCGATTTGTTGGATTAGTAAATGCTGAAAAAAGAAATTTTATTATTAATAATTTAAGAAAAAAAAATATAAATGTAAGCACTTGGTACCCATCCTTGCATTACATTAATGACAAGGGAAAACTAACTTATAGAAATGCAATTAAAATTGAAAAAGAAATTATAAATTTTTGGACAGAACAGTCTATTAGCAAAAAAATTATAATAAAAAATATTAAAATTATAAATAAAATATTATGAAATTAAGCGCTCATCAATTAAATTTTTTACCTTATCCTGGTTTGATAGCAAAAATAAATTATTCTGACATATTTATATATTTAACAAAAATTCAATTTGAAAAAAAAAGTTGGCAATCAAGAAACCAAATTATCAACGGAAATAAGCCACTTCTTCTATCTGTGCCTATAAAAAATAAGGACAAAATTCAAAATATTGAAAATATTGAAATCAATAATGAAATGGACTGGAAAAAAAAACATTTAAAAAGTATTTCGATAAATTATAAAAAAAGTAAATATTATTTCAAATATATAAATTTTTTTGAAGAGCTTTACTCAAAAAAATGGGAAAAAATTGAAGACTTAAATATTTATATTTTAAAATATTTAATTAAAAAATTAAATATAAAAACAAAAATTTTTTCCGATAAAGATTATAATTTTAAAAAAAAAAAAAATGATCTATTAATTGATATGTGCATTGCTACCAAAGCTTCATGCTACATATCTAATAAAGGCAGTCAAAATTACGTCGACTTGCAAATTTTTAAACAAAAAAAAATTAATCACTATTTTATAAATTATAAAAATATTGAATACGAACAAGGTCAAAATAAATTTATTCCAAATTTAAGCATATTCGATATGCTATTCTTCTGCGGCCAAGAGAAAACTGAAAACATAGTTAAAAATACCAATAATTTAGAGGTGAGCAAAAACTATGAAAAATTATAAATGATTACTTTTTTTGTAGATGGAGCGGGTAAACAAGGACTTGGGCATATATACAGATCAATAAATTTAGCTTCAACATTTAGCAAAAAATATAAAATTAAATTTTTAATTAGTAAATTTAAAAGCAAAAAAAATATAAAACTATTAAAAATAATATTTAGTAAATATGAATTTAAATTAAAGTTTATTACCAATAATTTATCTATAGAATTTGAAAAGGATATTTACAAAAATATTTTATTTGATCATCCTAAATTAAAAGAAAAAACTATCAATATAGCAAAAAAATTTTATTCAAAAATATTAATTATAGATGACGAAAATACTCTAAAAAAATATAATTGTGACTTGTTAATTAATCAAAACGCTTATTCTAAAAAATTTAAATATAAGAATTTTAATAAAAATCAAAAAAAAGCTATTGGCCAAAACTACACAATTTTAAAGGAATATCCAATCAAGGGAAAATTACGATTAAAAAAAAATATCAAAAAAATCTTATTACTTTTTGGAGCAACAGATGTAAAAAATTACTACAAATATCTTATCCAAAAACTAGACACTTACAAAGTATTTATACCAGTAAATAATTCTACCATTGAAGAAAAAGTGTCTAAACTCAAAAAAACTAAAAATTTAAAAATTTTGAGAAACATTAGTATTCGAAAAATTATAATAAATAAAAAAATTGATATTGTTATATCGTGCTGTGGATCTTCTTTGTATGATCTTTTTTCATTTAAAATACCGATTATTGGAATACAATGCTCCGATGATCAAAATAATGCTCATGCATTTTATTCAAAAAAAAAGGCTATAATTGGATCTAATATGCAAAATATACAAAATGATCTAAATAAATTAAATTACAAAAAAAGAATAATGCTAGTTAAAAATTCTCAAAAATATTACAATTTCAATGGAAAATATCTATTAAGAAATAAAATAATTAAATTAATTAATGACAATGATTAAACAATTAAAAGGCTTACAATTCCCTGATGACTACTTAATTAAGTTTTTCTTTAAAACTAAATTAAATAAAAAAAAAAAAAATGTACTAGAGCTTGGATGCTCCAATGGAAATAATTTAAATCTTTTTTTTAACTACGGATGGAATGTAACTGGAGTAGATAATAATAAAAAAAATATAATAAATGCAAAGCATAATTTTAAAGTTTTAAAAAAAAAACTGTTTTTAAAAAATAACTACTTTTTCTTTGAAGAAGATATGCTTAGCTTCATAAAAAAACAGGACAATCTATCTTACGACACAATTATTTTTGCAAACAGTCTTTACTATTTAGAGTACCAAAAAATTATTGAAATTTTAGACTGCATAAAAAACAAAATTAGTAAAAAAACAAATATTTTTTTTCGTATCAGACTGAGTGGAGACCAAAGAGCTAAAATGTCAAAAAAAATATCTAAATTCACTCATTTAATAAATTTTAAAAATACCAATGAAATAAATTGCTTAAATACCTTTTTTACTAAACAAAAATTTATAACTATGATTAAAAATAAATTTAACGTCAAATCAGAAACCTCACTAGAAATAAAATACGAAAACCTAATAAATAATAAAATTTTTTTTAATAATGATTTGGTTTTTTGGTGTGCTATTAGCTAAATAAATTTTTTTAGATATTAAAAAAAATTATAATATTATATATGAAATGTTAGGCTCGTACTCAAAGCATTTAATCTCATAATTTTTACAATTAATTTTTTCTAATAAGGCAATTGTTTCCCCTGGCCACATTGGATTGTTAATCTCATCAAAGCACAAAATAGATCCTTTGGCCATTCTGGGTAAGAAAAATTTCAATGCTGTACTAGTTGGCTTATAAATATCAAAATCCATAAACAATAAAGAGATAAGCAAATGCTTATTTTTTTTTAAATACGCAGGTACTGTTATGTTTGCATCTCCTTTTACAAGTTCTATTTTATTTATATGATTTAAAAATCTATTCTCATCATACTCTCCAACACAAGTGCTAATTTCTTCATAAATAGAATAATCTTCTGAGAACAAACCTTTTTTTATTACAGGATATTTTTTTACTACCATTTTATCTTTTTTGTCTAAACCTAAAAATCCTTTAAAAGTATCAAAGCCAATAATTTTTCTATTAAAATTATATGGTTCTAAAATTGAAGATATTTTCGCAAATGTCATTAGTGAACCGCCATGATGAACCCCACACTCAACTATCGAACCCTTTATATTTTTTTGTAACTTAAATATTTCAAAGAGACTCATAAACCTAGCAATGCTTTGTCTCGGTACATATTTGGCAAAGTTATTTAATTTCTTTTGAACATTGCAACGACTAGTTTCAAAAGCTGACAGTTTATTTTTTTTAAAATAAGGATACCCAAAATTATTTTTCATAAAATATTTTTTAAGTTTATTTAATTTTAGTGAAATTTATATATAAAAATTTATAAATTTTCAAAAAATAAACTTTAGAGAAAAATTAATATTTTTTATAAATTTTTAAAAATTTTTTCAGTGCATAAATCAAGCCAATTGAGCTATTAGTACTAGTTAGCTTCACGTGTTACCACGCTTCCACACCTAGCCTATCAACGTCGTAGTCTACGACGGCTCTATAGGAAGA
>Ga0181607_10002381_pt1 | contig 16598 bp, 15 predicted proteins | sample 041ome_9_FD_132420 | JGI IMG/M metagenome (GOLD analysis project Ga0181607, IMG submission 132420) | Coastal salt marsh microbial communities from the Groves Creek Marsh, Skidaway Island, Georgia - 041413US metaG (megahit assembly) | ecosystem: Environmental > Aquatic > Marine > Intertidal zone...
CCATATTTATTTAAGAAAAGTGAGTTTGGTTAGCAAGAATTTTTTTTCATATTTTTTTAATTATAAATACAAAATAATTTCAGTTATTTACAAAAAAAATAATCATGGAAATTGATTATAATCTAAAAAAAAATTCTGGTATTTACTTGGGTGCATCAAAAAATTTAGTTTATAAATTTTACTTTAACCAAAAAAAAAGTAGAGATGATAAATTGATCAATGAATATAACGGTAATCACTGGTATTTATCTAGATGCAAAAATAATGAAATTAAAAATTTAAAGATTATTAAAAAAAAAACTAATATTGATTTAATAAGGATACCCTATTTTTATGGGAAAAAATTAAAGTTTTGGAAAAATATTTTAAATAAAGAAAATGAGATTTTATTAGTTTTAAACCATTATAAAAATATTTGGCCTAAAAATAAAAAACTTGTTCCATATCATGGGGACTTAACTCTATCAAATATAATTTTTCAAAAAAAAAATGTTCGATTTATAGATTGGGAAAACTTTGAAAAAAAAAAATTATGGGGTTTAGATATTTGCTACTTTTTGTTATCATTAATATTGCTGCCTGCTATATGCAATAAAGACAATAATATTTCAGAAGACATAAAAAAAAATTTTATAATGTTTTGGCAGTTTTTTTTTAAGAATAATAATTCTGAATATTTGAATGATCCAATATCTTATTTACAAACTAAAACTAGTCTGTCACAAGATAGTTTTTTGAACATTATTCCAAAAAGATTGAAAAAAAATATTTATCAAATTCTAGATGAAGCAAATTAAAAAAATTGGAATTTTAGTGTCTTGGCCAAGGGAAATAGATATGTATGATCGTTTACTTAGCACATCATCAGATAAATATGAAATAATTGCAAATAATTTTAAATCATTTGAAAAAGGAAGAAACTTATCTAATAAAAAAATTATACAAATTTTAGATAAAAAGAAAATAAAATATAGTTTATTCTCAAACGTTTACAAAAAAAATAAGTATAGCATTATATTGAGCACAGGTGAAATATCTGGCTATAAAATAAGTTTATATTCAACTGTTAGGTTCTTATATGCAATTACAATAGGAAGCTTTCTAAAATTTTTTAAAATTTCAAAATTATTAATTAATATTTTTGGACGGCCTTTTGATGGAGGAGGAATAGATGCTAAATTAGGTGCGGTTTGGTTACCTGAGAAAATTTTAGGCAAAACAGTAATTAAATTCCCTGATGGAATGGATGTAAAAACAAAAAATTATCCATTCAATATTTATAAAAATGTCTTTGATATTTATTTTTCATATTGTGATTTAGAAATTAAATTAATAGAGAGCAAATTTCAAAAAAAATGTGTAAAAATTGATTATTTTCGTTTTAATGAACATAATAACAATAACAAATTTAAAAAAGAAAATCTAATTAGAGAATTTAAATTAGACCCCCAAAAAAAAATTATTTATTGGATGCCTACTCATATAAATAATTTTAATGAAGAGAATGAGAATTTAAAAAATTGGATTCATAAAATTAACTTTCTAAACAATTATTATAATGTAGTATTAAAACCACATCCAAAAACTTTAAGTACTAACAAAAAATTTTTAGATCAATTGAAGAAATTAAATTACGTATTAGATGAAAATTTTGATAAAAAAATTATGGAGTGCATTTTATCTGCAGATTTGATACTGGCTGACTATGGATCAATACCATTTGATACTATTTTTTTAAAAAAAAAATTAGTTTTACTTAACTTAAGAAAAAATACCCTTTTTGAAAAAGATTTAATTTACAATGAGTCGTTAGATATTCTATTAAGGAACGATGTTCAAAATTTGAATATAGATCTAAGCGAAACTGAAATATTAAAAAAAATAAATATAAAAATGATTAAAAATGACTCTCAAGATTTGAATAATTTAAAAATTAAATACTATGGTAAAAAAATTTATTTAAATTTCTATGAGACTAAAAAATTTTTAGATAACAAATTGAATATTTTAGATTCAATTAAATGATTTATTTGATACATATTTATAGATGTTTAAAAAAATTTTGTAAGTTTCCTTTGCAATTTATTTCAAGTTTGAAAAATGACATAAAAAAAGATTACCTTAGCAAAAAATTAAAACCTGGCCTAAATGTTTTGGTGCTAGGTTTACCAAAATCTGGAACAACAATGATTGAAGAAATATTGTCAGAAATTGGATTCGTTAATCAAGCCAATTCTGTTTTAAGAATATTTGATAACCTAAAACTTTCTCATCATCACGATTTATCTGAAAAAATGCTGAATAAGATTCCAAAACTTAAAAATACATTTTTAAAAAGACATACAAAAGCAACAGAAAATAATTTAAAAATTATTGATAAATATAATTTTAAGATATTTATCAGCACTAGAAATTTACTTGATGTAATGATCAGCAGGTATTTGCATCTTTCTAGTGATGAAACTCAACCACAATACAGAATTTACTCCAAATATGATCTTTTAGAAGGTTTTAAAATTTCACTTATCAAAAATCATAGAGAAAAAGAAATACCAATTAAAATTTTTGAGGAATGGATAGAAAAATGGAAAAAAATACTCTTAAAAAAAAATTTTTGTCTTTTGAATTATGATGATTATAAAAAGAATAATTATATGTATTTTCAAAAAATATTTGATTATTTAGAAATTGATAGGCATAAAATTAAACCGATTTTAAATCATCATTTAAAAATTCAAAAATTATTAAGCAAAAAAACTTTAAAATTAAATTTAAAACAAAACATTTACAGTAGGACTTATAATTTCAAATCTCAAAGTGTAAGAAATATTATTAAAAAAGATATAGATACAATTAATTTTTTTAACAACAATGTAAAGTATTTATATAATAAATTTAATATAAATTAGTTTATGATAGAACTGTTAAAAAAATTTAAAGGAAAAAAAGTAATCATTACAGGTAATACTGGTTTCAAGGGTTCGTGGTTAACTTTATGGTTAATAAATTTAGGGGCAGAAGTAACTGGAATTTCAAATAAAATACCAACAAAACCATCTAATTTTACAATTAATAGGTTAAAAAATAAGATTAATCATATTACACTTGATATTAGAAATAAAAAAAAATTATCTTTTGTTATAAATGATATTAAGCCAGATTATATTTTTCATTTAGCAGCTCAATCTTTGGTTAAAAAATCATATTTAGATCCATCTGAAACTTTCGAGACAAATTCTATGGGAACACTAAATTTGTTAGAAACTTTAAAAATACTTAAATTAAAAAAAAAGTGCTCTGTCGTAATTATAACAAGTGATAAATCCTATAAAAATTTAGAAATAAAAAGAGGTTATAAAGAGAGTGATATTTTAGGAGGACATGATCCTTACAGTGCATCAAAAGCTTGCGCTGAATTAATTATACAATCATACATTAACTGCTATTTAAAAAATAATGATAAATTATTTATTGCAGTCGCAAGAGCTGGCAATGTTATTGGAGGAGGCGACTGGTCAAAGGACAGGTTAATACCCGATTGTGTTAGATCTATCCAGGAAAAAAAAAAATTACAAATTAGATTTGCGAACTCCACACGCCCATGGCAATATGTTTTAGAAGCTCTGTATGGATACATGATTTTAGCCATAAAACAAAAAAAAACCAAAAAAATGATGGGAGCCGTATATAACTTTGGTCCTAACAATAAAAGCTCTCTAAAAGTTATTGATCTCATAAAAAAATTTAAAAAAAATTGGCCAAGACTTAATTGGGAAATAAATCAATCAAAAAAAAAAGTTTTTGAGTCAGGATTGCTTAAGTTAAATAGTGATAAAGCACTTAAGGATCTAAATTGGAGGTGTATTTTAAATGCAAATCAAACTATTTCGTTATTAGTTAATTGGTATAGAGTTTATTATGAAAAAAAAAATAATTCATCAATGTATGAATATTCGATAAATCAAATTAGATACTATGAAAAGTTAATAAATAAAAATCTTTATAACAAAAGAGCTTATAGAAATAAAAAATTATTTTAACAGTTATATGAAAGTAGTGATATTAGCAGGTGGTTTGGGTACAAGAATATCTGAATACACTAAGACCATTCCAAAACCTATGATAAAAATTTGTGGAAAACCAATACTTCACAGAATAATTGATCATTACTATAAGTATGGTCATAAAGAATTTTATGTTGCACTTGGCTATAAAGGAAATGTGATAAAAGAATATTTCAAAAAAAAAAAATTCAATAAAGACATTAAAATCAATCTTATAGATACCGGAAAGAGCACAATGACTGGTGGAAGATTAAAAAGATTAAAAAAATTTCTTGATGATACTTTTTTACTTACCTATGGTGATGGTCTTTCAAATGTAAACATAAAAAAATTAATTAAATATCACAAAAATAACAAAAAGATAATTACATTAACAGCTGTCAGGCCACCAGCTAGATTTGGGGCAATAAAGATACAAGATAAAATTGTAAAATATTTTAGAGAAAAAAATGCACTTGATGAGGGCTGGATCAATGGAGGATATTTTGTAATAGAGCCACATTTTTTAAAATATATTAAAAATGACAAAATATTTCTTGAACAAGAACCATTTAAAATAATGACAAAGAAAAAACAATTATTGGCATATAAACATAAAGGTTTTTGGCAATGTATGGACACTTTGAGAGATAAAGAAATTTTAGAAAAAAAAATAAAACAAAAATATCATATTGAAAAATAAAAATATTTTAATTTCAGGTGGCACTGGATTTATTGGTTTTCACTTGGCTAGAAAATGTCTTAAAAAAGGCTGGAATGTTACAAGCCTATCGACCAAATATCCTGATAAAAAAAAAAAATTAAAAAATGTTATGTATTTAATTTGTGATATATCTAAAAAAAAAGAATTAAATTTATTAACAAAGTACAAATATGATTATGTCATAAATCTTTCGGGGTATGTTGATCATTCCAATAAAAAAAAAGTTTTTAAAGTTCATTATGAAGGTTGTAAGAACCTAGCAAATTTTTTTCAAAATAAAAAAATAAAAAAATTTATTCAAATTGGATCAAGTATTGAATACGGAAAAAATATTTCTCCCCAAAACGAAAGTATGAAATGTGGAAATACACATTCTCATTATGGAAACGCAAAATTATTAAGTTCTAATTACTTATTAGAATTATTTAAAAAAACAAAATTTCCAGTTTGTATCCTTAGACCATATTTACTCTATGGCCCATTTCAAGATTTTAATAGAATTATTTCATCAACAATTAAAAACTGTCTTTATGATAAAGATTTTTCTTGCTCTGAAGGATCACAGTATAGAGATTTTTTATTTATTGATGATTTCATCTTAGCTATAATAAAAGTTTTGGAGTCGAAAGCAACTGATGGTCAGATTTTTAATATTGGAAGTGGTAAAAAAATTAAAATTAAAAATATAATCAAAAAAATTAAAACAATTATTAATAAAGGAAATCCACAATTTGGTAGGATATTATTAAGAAAAGATGAGATTATGTCTCTTTATCCTAGCATAAAAAAAATAAAAAAGATTATAAATTGGAAGCCTAAGGTTTCACTTGATGAAGGTTTAAGATTAACTATAAAACATTATAAGAAAATAATTATCTAAAAGTTGTTGAATAAAAAATTTTTAAATAAATAATTTTAAATATTAGAATCTACTGATAAAAGTCTTCTTTATTTTTGAATAAATCATTTTAAATGTGCCAATGAATATTTTAAAATGCATAATTTATTAATTGTAATAGAATTAATTAATTAGATATGAAAAATTTGATAAGTATTATTATAAATTGTTACAATGGTGAAAAATATTTAAAGCGAGCAATTCAAAGCGTTTTAAATCAAAATTATCAAAATTGGGAAGTAATTTTTTGGGACAACCAATCTTCAGATAATAGTAAAAAAATTTTTTATAGTTTTAAAGATGATAGATTGAAATATTTTTATGCAAAAGAACACACTACACTTTATAAGGCAAGAAATCATGCAATAGATAAAACTTCAGGAGAGTATATAGCTTTTTTAGATTGTGATGATAATTGGTACAATAATTTTTTATCTTCTAGAGTTGAGTTTTTTCAAAATAAAAACTTTGATTATTCATATTCTAATTCTCATTACTATCTTGAAAAATCTCAAAGAAAGTTGCTACATACAAAAAAGGAACTCAAAAGTGGCTACATTTATAATTTTTTGGCCGTCAATTATGTGGTCACAATAAGTAGTCTTGTTATAAAAAAAAAAATTTTTAAAGAAGTATCTTTATTTAACCCTAAATACAATATCATAGGTGATTTTGATTTAGTGATGAAAATTTCAAAAAATAAAAATGCATATGCTATTCAAGAACCGTTACTAGAAATTAGAATTCATGGAAATAATTTTTTAGATAAAAATAGAAAGATGTTTTTTAAAGAATTTTATGACTGGTATTTCAAGCAAAAAAAAGATGAATATTTCAAATGCAATCAAAAATATTTTTTGAAAAAATTATTATATTTATTATTAGTGTCATTAACACCCTCGTTTATAAAAAATTTTTTAAAAAAAAAATGAAAAAAATATTGATAATCTCAAATGACAAATTTAATATTAATGGTAGGCGTTTTTTTAATTCAAATAAAAATACTTTTACAATTATAAACAGTATTAACAAATTTTCAGAGGTCAATTTAATTGCTCGTAAAACTAATTTTAAACAAAAGTTTTATAGAAAATTAAATAAAGTTTATTTTTTGTCGATTAAAAAATTATTTAATAAAATTAATGAAGTTAAAAATTCTAAGATTTTAATAATATCTTTAACTCCATTTAATTTTACCATTTATTTGATATTAAAAATCTTAGGAGCTAAGAAAAAAAATATTTTTTTATTTTTGAGAAGTGATGGATTTGAGGAATATAGAATTAAATTCGGAAGTTTAGGTTATTTTATATATTGGTTGATGCTAAATTTTTCTAAGAACAAATTAAATATCCTATCTTGTTCTAGATCTTTAACTGGTAACTTTAAATTTAAACTTTTATTTCCATCAGAAATAGATAAAAAATGGTTATTAAACAGGCCTTTAATAAAAAAAAAAAAAAATTTAAAAATTAGAAAAATTTTATATGTGGGTAGGTTTAGAGAAGAAAAAGGATTTTTAAGTCTTATAAATATTTTTAAAAAATTAAATAACCAATTTCAGCTTACAATGATTGGGAATGACCAAAAATATTTTAAAAAAAAAGACTACCCAAAAAATACTAATATCAAAGTTTTTGGTCCAATTACTACTGACAAAGATTTAATAAATTATTATGATAGAAGTGATATATTAATTCTACCTTCTTATATGGAAGCATATCCACAAGTTATTTTAGAAAGTTTATCAAGATTAAAGCCAATAATAATCTTTAATGAAATAAAATATTTGAAGAAAACATTTAAATTTGGGTTATTTAACTGCAACAGAGATGATAAAAGTTTAGAGTCGATAATTGAAAAAATTATGAATAATTACAATGACATACAAAATAGAATTTTAAAGGAGAAAATTTTTACTCAAGAAAATTTTTTTTTTAATGTAGAAAAAATTTTTAAATCATAATATGGGAAAAATTTATTTTATATTATTTGATTTAATTAGATCTTCTAAAATTCTTACTCAATTAATTTGGCATGTTAAAATTGAAACTAAATTACATAATGTATTTTGGGATTTAACTTCTTTAGTTTTAAAAAAAGAAATTACAACTATTAAAAACAAAAAAAAATTTCTTGATATGGGTTGTGGCCAATTTGCTTTGATTGGCCAATTTTTCAAAAAAAAAAATTTAAATTCAGATGTTGTTGCAGTAGATATTTACAGTGAGTTTGTTAATAATAGCATCAAGAATGTTAAATTTAACAACATAAATTTAAGAATTATAAAATCCAACTTGTTTTCAAATTTAAAGTATGAAAAATTTGATCTTATTTCATTCAATCCACCATATGTTCCTACAAAAAGAGACGATAATGAGCAAAGATTCAAAAAATTCGTTATTCTGGAAATGATGGTACTTTAATAACATCAAAATTTTTAGACCAGGTTAAAAAGCATTTGTTGCCCCATGGTCAAATTTTGTTAGGTGTAAATACATTTTATGTATCACAAAAAAAAATGCACTGAACTAATTATTAAAAAAAAATTTAAAATAAAAAAAATAATTACAATGAAATTTAATACATCTATAGTATTTAAGTTATCCGCTATTTAGTAATCAGGTAGTTATCTATAGCGAGATAGTCAATTCCTGTTCCAAAAAAACACCTTATAGCTTCTGATGGTTTATTTACTATAGGTTCTCCTTGAATATTAAAAGAGGTATTAATTAAAATTCCATGACCTGTTATTTTTTCAAATTCTTTAATAAGATTAAAAAACTTTTTATTAGTTTTTTTTCTTACAATTTGCGGTCTTGCTGTGCCATCTATATGTACAGCTGATGGAAAGATAGATCTATATTTTTCTTTTATTTTGAATGCTAAGATCATGAAATCACTTTTGGGAATATCCCCAAAATATTCTTTATATTTATAATCTATAACTGATGGACAAAAAGGTCTCCAATTTTCTCTGTGCTTGACTTCTTTATTAAGTTTATATTTCATATCATTTTTAAGTGGGCTTGCTAAAATGGATCTGTTGCCCAGTGCTCTTGCCCCAACTTCAGATTTACCCTGAAACCAACCTACTATTTTTCCATCAGCTATTTTTTTTGCAACTTCTTTTTCGATATTCTTACATTCTTTAAATTTAATTTTTGACTCTTTTAAATATTTTAAAACAGATTTTTTTGAGAAGCTTTCCCCATAGTAACAATGACTCATGCGAGAAAAATTTCCTTTTTCATTTTTTGCAGAAAGCATAGCCGCACCTAATGCAACCCCATTATCTGATGATGCAGGTTGAACAAAAATTTTATCTACTTCTGGTAAAGTAGCAAGTACACCATTAAGCTTGCAATTCATATGAATGCCACCAGCCAGACAAAGATTTTTAATATTAGTTTTTTTTATTAAATTTTTTACTAATAAAGAAACAATTCTCTCTAATAACCACTGCACATTAAAAGCTAAATCCTTATACGTTTGTGGAATTTTTGATTTCTTTTTTAGAGGTTTTCCAAAAAAAGTTACAAATTTATCTGAAAATCTTGAACTTTTTGATCTTTTGCCTCCAAATCTTAAAACTGGATCTAATTTAAAATCTCCACTTAATTCATCATAGTTTAAAAATTTTTTTAGTTTTTTTTGAATTTTATCTGAATATTTTCCATAAGAAGCAAGTGCCATTAGTTTACCTTCTTCTGAATTACTTTTAAATCCGAAAAACTCTGTAAAAGTAGAATAAAAGCCTCCAAGAGTATGAGGTAAATAAAATTTTTTGATACAAATGATTTTGTTTTTATTTCCTAAATAAAATCCACCAGTAAACTCCTCACCCATACCATCCAAAACTAATATGCTACTCTGTTTAAAACCAGAAGCAAAAAATGTACTTGCAGCATGTGAAATATGGTGTTTATAAAAAAAAATTTTTTTATTAAATATTTGATTTTTATTTGCAAAGGACCATTTTAATTCATTGAAAATTTTGTCAGGGTCATAACCCAATTTAACTCTTTGCTCTAGATTCAAATTATATCTATTTTTTAATTGAGGATATTTATTATAAAGTTTTTCTAGGAATAATGGAACTTTTTTAAATTGGTGAGGACAGTCCCATCCAAAAGAAATTTTTTTAATTTCATTTATTTTGATGCCAGCTTCTTTCAAGCAAAAATAAATCGAATTTATTGGCAAAGCCAAGGGAGCATTTTTTATTCTAATAAATCTTTCTTCTTCAGCAAAAGCGATTATTTTTTTTCCCTTAAGTAAAGCAGCCGAAGGATTGGTGCCTACGCCACCAAAAATACCCAAATAATAATTCATAATTTTTATTAATTATTTATATATATTGTTTTTTTTGTTTATAATAAATATAATTACAATTTCTTGGGGAAAATAATATGGAAAAAGTTCTTGTTATATGCGCGCATCCTGATGATGAAGTACTTGGTTGTGGAGGAACTTTGCTTAAACACAAGAGTAAAAAAGATCAAATTTATATTTTATATGTTTTTGAAGGAAGTAGCGGTAGAAATAAATCTAAAAAATCATTAACTGACTTAAATTTAAAAAAAAGAATAAAGAGTGCTTTATCAGTTTCAAAATATCTTAGAGCAAAATCTACAATCTTTTTAAATAACGAGAATTTAAATTCAAATTTTGATATCAAAATAAAAATAACAAATGAAATTACGCAACATATTGCAAAAATTAAGCCTACAATAATCTACACTCACTCCTCAAAAGATTTAAATATAGATCATAGAAATTGTCTTGAGTCAGTTTTGATAGCTACAAGAATTACTAAATGGGGAAAATTAAAGAAAATATTATCATTTGAAATTCCATCTTCAACAGAATGGTCTTTTAATCTATTTGGCACATTTTCTGGAAATTATTTTGTAAATATTGAGAGATTCATAAAGCAAAAAATGAAGTTATTGGATATGTATAAATATGAATTTAAAAAATTCCCATATCCAAGATCGAAAGAAAATATAATATCACAGTCAAAATTTATTGGTGCATCAGTAGGTTATAAAAATGCCGAAAGATTTGAAGTAATAAAAATTTTGAATTAAATTTACATTATATTCTAAATTAGATTATACGTTTATTTTTATATTAAAAATGCTTTTTCAAATTATAACATTAACAATAACATTCATAACTTTGAATTTTTTGATTTTTTATAAATTAGAGAGAATATCTCATTTTGTTAATATATTTGATAAACCAGATAGTAAATTAAAAAAACATAAATTAAAGACACCTTTGTTGGGTGGTATAATTTTAATTTTGAATATTTTATTTTTTATTTTTATTTATTTTTTTTTGATAAATGACTTTTTTCAAAAAAATATTCCTATAAGAAATTTAATATCTATATTTTTATTCACAACATCATTTTTCTTAATTGGTTTGATAGATGATAAATATAATTCTAAACCTGAAAATAAATTTTTTACTTGCATTTTTTTTTCGTTGTTATGTTTGTTATTAAATCAAAATTTTTTAATATCAGATTTAAGATTTTCTTTTTATAACAATTCGATATTTCTTGAAAATTTTAGTTACTTTTTTACTATTTTTTGTATTGTTATTTTAGTAAATGCATTAAATTTTTATGATGGAATTAATGGTCAATCAATAATATATTTTATATTCATTTTTTGTTATTTGTCATTTACATCTCATTTTTATTTATTTTATTTTTTTATAATTTTAACTTTAATTTTCGTTTTAATTTTAAACCTATCAAACAAACTTTTTATGGGCGATAATGGAATATATTTCTTGGGATCAATCATTATATTGGCGCTAATTTATGAATATAAAGTATTTAAATCAATAGAATTTGCTGATGAAATATTTCTATTATTAATTTTACCAGGTTATGATCTTCTAAGGTTAACCATAATAAGATTATTTAATGGTAAAAATCCTTTTTATGGTGACAGGAATCATATTCATCATTTACTTATCAAAAAATTTTCAATTTTTAAGACAAATATAATTTTATTTTTGTTGTCAATAGCGCCAATACTAATGTTTAATTTTTCAAATTTAAATTTTTTTATAATTATTCTTCTATACACATCTATTTATATATTTATTATTTATAAATTATGATTAAAAATGTGATTTTTGGCAAAAATAGTAAAATAACAACTTCAATTTCTCGTTATATTAAAGATAAAGATATAGACATACACTCTTCAAATAATTTAGATTTCTCAAAACTAAAAAATTATTCAAAAACAAAAACAAATTTCATATTTAATAATTTTTATCCCTCATTCAAACTAAATGATTTGAATTCATCCGAATTTAAAAGTTTTGTAGACCAATCCATTGTTAAATTGATTGATATTTTATCTCATTTACCAAAAAAAAATATTAATAAAATAATTTATACCTCTAGCGCATCAGTTTATAATTTAATAAATTCTTTAGAAGATAATGAAGTTGATAGCTATAATCGTAAATTATATTCTTCTTTTAAATATTCAGCTGAAAAAATTATTCAAAATTTTTGTCAAAAAAAAAAAATAAATTTTTATATTATTAGAATATTTAATACTTATGGCGATAGTAATGACAAATTTTCATTTATTGAAAATTTAATTAAGGTAAAAAAAAAAAACTTAAAATTAAAACTTATTAATAATGGTATTTCAATTAGAGATTTTATACACTTATCAGATGTTGGCACTATTTATAAAAAATTTTTAATAAATAATTATGAGTCTGGAACATATGATCTTGGAACAGGGAATGGAGTTTTAATTAGAAATCTAATCGATTTTCTAGAAATTAAAAAAGAAAAAATTATCAATAAGAATAATATTTCTCAAATAGAAAAGTCGATTGCAAATGTTGATAAATTAAAAAAAAATATTGGTAACTATAAATTTTATTCAATTGAAAAGTATTTAAGAAAAGAATTAAAATTAAACAATAATCATAGAAGACTTACTACTGTAAAAATTAATTATTTTAACAATAAGTATGAAGGTTCAGCTATTTATGGAGCTGGGTATGCTGGCAAAAGACTTCTCAAAAATTTAGAGACAGAAAAAGAAAAAGTAATATATTTTATCGATGATGATATTAAGAAACACAACACATTAGTATCAGGTATACCCGTAATAAGTTTCAAGGATCTAAAAGAAATAGATAAAAAAAGAGTTATTGATAAAGTTTTTATAGCAATTCCTTCTCTAAATGAAATGAAGATATTAGATTTAAGTAAAAAATTAAGCAAATTTTTTTTTGATGTAAGATATTTGCCTGAAAAAAAATTTTTATTCAATAATAAAATTAATTTAGATGATATTGAAATTGATCATGTCAATTCATTCTTAAACAGGAAGCCATTTAATATTAAAAAAATTAGAAATTTAAAAAATAAAAATATCTTAGTAACGGGAGCAGCAGGTACAATAGGATTTGAAATATGTAGGCAACTAATTTTTCAGGGGGCAAAAAAAATTATTGGAATAGATCATTCAGAAATAGCAATTTATCAAAAAAAAAATAAATTAGATGAAAATGTTAAACTTTTACTATGTGATATAAATGATTTTGTTTTATTAGATCAGATTGTTTCCAATAATAAAATTAATCTAATAATACATGCAGCTGCTTATAAACATGTAAATATTCTTGAGGAAAATATAAATACAGCAATAACCAACAATATTATTGGAACTAAAAGGGTTTGTGAAATTGCTATAAAAAATAAAACCAACTTAATAATGATATCGACAGATAAGGCTGCAAATCCTCAGTCTATATTGGGGTATTCTAAAAAAGTTTGTGAGCATTTAATCCATTATTACAATTTACAAAATAAAAGTAATTATTTTAACATTGTAAGATTTGGAAATGTTTTTGGAAGTTCTGGTTCTGCAGTTACTAAATTTATTGAACAAATAAATAATGATGAACCATTAACTATTACAAATAAGTCAGCAACTAGATTTTTTATGACAATTCTAGAGGCTTGTTATTTAGTTCTTGAAACCAGTTCATTTAAGATAAAAAATAAAACATTTATTTTGAACATGGGCAAACCAATAAATATTTATCAATTAGCCAAAAAATTAGGTAAATATAAAAAAAATTTAGATCCAAATTATAAAATTAAATTTATTGAAACAGGCCTAAAAAAAAATGAAAAACTTCATGAATGTCTTTTTGAAAAAAAAGAAATATTACATAAAGTGAATAACAATGTTTTTTATGTCCACAATAAAAAATTTGAGCATGAAAAATTTATTAAACTTTTTTTAGATTTAGAAAATAATTTTAAATTTTACTCAAAAAAAAAAATTATTAATTGTTTAAAATCAATTTGTAAATTTTAATTTTATTTGATGTCTGAGATAGTTATTTTTGGTTTTTTATCTGCCCTTAGTTTGATTTTTTTATCTGGTTTTGGAGCTTTATTAAATAAGAATTATAAAGAAGATTTTTTATTAAACATTATTTTTGGTTATATAATTTTAGGTATTTTAGTAACTTTTATACATTTTTTTTTTGCAATAAACACAATCGTAATAACAATAATATTTTTTTTAGGTTTTATCTTACATATTAGAAATTATGACTTTTATTCTTTAAATAAAAAAAAAATAAATTATTGGTTTGTTCTAATTTTTTTAATACTAATTCCAATTTTTATTAGTCAGAAATATCATGAAGATTTTGGTTACTATCATTTGCCATATATAGTTAATTTAGCAAATGAAAAAATAATATTTGGACTTGGCAAACTTAATGATGGATTCATTCATAATTCAATTTGGTTAAATGTTATTTCGTTATTTTATATTGGTAATAATTATAATTTTGTCACCTTGCCAACATTTTTACTTTATTTTATTTTTATTATTTATTCTGTTAACCAAATTATTAATCAAAATAAATACTATAGTAGTAGCTATTTTTTAATAATTTGTATTTTTTATTTGATATTAAAATTTACAAGAATTTCTGAATTTGGAAATGATATTCCATCCTTAATTTATTCTATTTTGGGAATATTTTTTTTCTTAAAATATGAAGAGGAAGACAATTCACTAAAAAAAAAAATTTTTTTCTTTAGACATTTATCATTCGTAGTTTTTGCTATATTAATAAAATTTAGTGTAATACCAATTATAATTTTAACATTGTTCATTTTTTTTAGAGATTTTAAAATTATCAGTAAAGAAATATTCAAATATAATTATTTTATAATTTATTTCCTCGTTATTATATTTTTTTCTCAACAATTTATTTATACTGGGTGTTTTGTTTTTCCTTCTAAAATTACATGCATGAATGTCTCATGGTTTAATAATGAATTTTTAAATTTAAGTTCAAAGCTTGAGTTGGTTAATAAAAGTTATTCAGTGGCAAGAGCTTTTATTTCAAGTGATGAATATTTAGTAAATTTTAACTGGGTGCCTTATTGGTTTAATAGAAATTATCCAGAAATCATCGAGCATTTTTTAACAATGTTAATTCCAATATTTATATTTTTACTTTTGTCTAAAAATAATAATAACAATATTAATAATACTAACAATATCAATTATTTAAAAGTTTTTGTTCTTTTTCTTGTAATAGGATTTATCTTTTGGTTCACATTATCACCTGTCTATAGGTTTGGAATACTTTATTTCCTTTGTCTAATTTTTATCTTCACTATACTGCTTTATAAAAAAAAAATTTTTTCTAAAAAAATCTTTTTAACTCTATTATGTTTGTTTCTAACTTTTAATTTTTCAAAAAATATAAGCAGAATAATTCAGAAAAACTATATTGTTTTTGGAATTGATAATGTCAATAATGAGTATATTATTTATGATGATTACATTGCCAACAAAACAATTTCAGTTTTCAGACCCAACATTAAAGTAAATAATTTAAATGGTAATGGTTGGCAGGGAAGATTGTGTTGGGATATACCATTTATATGCTCATACAATAAGATAAAAGTAAACTTGATTAGCAACTATTATGTTATTAGTAAATTAAATTAATGTTAAAAAAAAACGAAATAAAGTTATCAATCTTAATACCTTGTTATAATGAGCAAAATACAATTAAAGAAATTATTAAAAAAGTAACTTATTATTTACAACTATATAGTTTTAATAATTATGAGATTTTGGTTGTTGATGATTTTTCAAATGACGGAACTTCAAAAATCTTAGAGCAAATTAGTCTTGAGGAAAATATTAAAATTTTTTCTCATAAAGAAAATTTGGGCAAGGGTGCTGCTGTTCATACAGGAATTGAAAATTCAACTGGAGATATTTTGATTATTCAAGATGCTGATTTAGAGTACGATCCATCTGATTATGATAAGTTGCTTAGACCATTTTTTGAGGCTGATGCTGATATAGTTTATGGTTCTAGGTTTATTGGGGGTGGAAAATATGTCAGAATACATTTTTTTTGGCATTATCTAGCTAATAAAATTATTACTTTCGTTTGCAACATGTTTACTAATTTAAACTTAACTGATGTAGAGACGGGCTATAAGTTATTCAAAACTTCTTGCTTAAATAATATTGAATTAAAAGAAAAATCATTTTCATTTGAGCCCGAGGTAACAATTAAATTAGCAAAGAAAAAATTCAAATTTTTTGAGGTACCAATAACTTATAACGGTAGATCATATAATGAAGGAAAAAAAATTGGCTTAAAAGATGCATTTATAGCTTTTAAAGCAATTTTTATCTATTCAATCAAAAAATAACTATATTACATGGTTTTTCTAAATTTAGCTTTGACTATTTAAAAAGTTTGGGTATAAAGCACTGCCTGGTGATTATTGCGAAAGTGTAACACCCGATCCCATTCCGAACTCGGCAGTTAAGCCTTTCAGCGCCAATGGTACTTTGTCTTAAGGCACGGAAGAGTA
>Ga0181607_10002383_pt1 | contig 16589 bp, 15 predicted proteins | sample 041ome_9_FD_132420 | JGI IMG/M metagenome (GOLD analysis project Ga0181607, IMG submission 132420) | Coastal salt marsh microbial communities from the Groves Creek Marsh, Skidaway Island, Georgia - 041413US metaG (megahit assembly) | ecosystem: Environmental > Aquatic > Marine > Intertidal zone...
GTTTGTTGCTGTATGTCCAGCCAGGCAGTCCCTTGCGGTTCCAGTCATGTGGGGGCGATTCAATAGTGGTGCTCATGTCTTTCGCCTCAACCTATGTCGTACGTTTTACAATCCGTCAAATGTCCCCTGATATTTGCCCGAGTTCAAGCGAAAAAATAAAAAATTGTTGCCAGCCCTTAGAAGTGTAAAGGGGAAAACTCGGTTGGTTTAATTAATGTCTCCGCCCGTGCCTTAGCCAAAAAATAGCCAGATAAAGTGCGCCTAGCAAAGCCACAAAAACCGAAAAACCATAGGTCAAGTTTACATCTACCATCCAGCCCGCCACTGTTGGGCCGATCAGATTGGACATTTCGAAAACTATCACAAATCCAGCATTTGCGGCCACCAGATCGCTGGCGCTGACGCGCTGGCTCAGCATGGTAAGACCAAGGGTGTAAAGGCCATAGATCAACCCGGCACCGATAAAGGCTACCAGATTTGCAACAATAATAGACCCCACGCAGAATGGCAGGGCGGTGGCAAACATCACACCGATTGCCGTAATGAAGGCGCTGAGTGCTGTAGGATTGTGACGGTCGGCTAGTCTGGCAATCGGATATTGAAAAAAAATAGTGCCAAGCGCCATCGCCGGAACCAGCGTCATGACCAGCCCGGTATCAGCCCCTGGTGTTCGAACGACCAGAGCTGGTAGCAGGCTGAGCATCGCCAGATCAATACCGCCGGCCACAATACAGGCGGCCATTATGGTTGGAAATTTGGCAATCAGCCTCACCGGTGATTTAGTGACATTCAATGTCAGGTCAGGTTCATATTTTTTGATCCAGAAAAATGGTGCCGCGCCAATCAACAGCACCATTGCAATACAGGCAAATGGTTCAATTGACCTATATCCAAATACCCAGATAATGGCTGGCCCGACGGCAAACCCAAGTGACATGGCGGTCGCATAAAGTGCGATGGCGCGCCCCCGGAACTGATGCCTAGCAATCTTGATCAGCCAGGCTTCGGACAAAACCCAGTGCACGCCGAGCCCCAGACCGCTTAGAAATCTTATGATGATCCAGAGATACATCTGCTCGGTCAGGCGAAACAGCAACGCCATAGTACTTGCCATCATTAGACCTATAATAATGAGTTTTGTAACACCGATATTGTGCGCAAGGCGTGGCACAAAATAGGCGCTAATCACAATGCCAAGGCCAATCACACCATTGGTGATACCAATCTCGTTAAATGATCGCCCTAGCGCCTCTAGCCACAGCGATTGCAAAGGGATATAGCCACCAAAAGCCGCCCCAAGCGCAAATGACGAGAAAATGATGCTCGGCAGGCCAGCTGTGGTGGCAAATTGTGATGGTGACTTTATCGAAAATTTTTGCAAACTAACAGCCATGAAAAAAACTGCCCAAAGGCAAGACTAACGCTTTTTTGGAAATGGGAGTCATATTTTTGGTATGTGTGTCCCATATAACCAATCTGCCAGTCAGAGCAACGGACAGGGTGGCTTGAACGGGATGCTAATGCGGGAGAGATATAATGACAAATCAAAAAGGTGATCAGGCCTTTCTGGCAGAAAATAATCGGCAGACATGGCATGAAATGACCTATGGTGGCGCGATGAGTTTTGCGCGGCGACGTTACAGCCGTGAATTGAAAGACGTTGATGTCGCGGTCAGCGGAATCCCTTATGATGGCGCCGTGACCTATCGTTCTGGGTGCCGATTGGGGCCGCGTGCGACTCGTGCCGGCTCTGCCCAGCTTGCCGAACTCAAGCATTTTCCGTTCGGATTTAACCCGTTTGATAGCCTGTCAGTGATTGATTATGGCGATTGCCATCTTGATCCGCACCATCCAGACACTGTGTTTTCGGCGATAGAGGCGCATGCCGATCAGCTATTGGCTGCAGGGGTGAAGATGCTTAGCTTTGGTGGTGATCATTCGGTTAGCTATCCTTTGTTAAAAGCACATGCTAAAAAATATGGGCCAATAGCATTGCTGCAATTTGACGCGCATTGTGACACTTGGCCGGATGATGGCGACCGGCTTGATCATGGCACCATGTTTGCGCGCGCTGCGGCTGAGGGCATCATTGATGTTGCGGCGTCAACCCAGCTTGGGTTGCGTACCTACAATGACAGTGATCATGGTTTTGAAATCCTGACCAGCCCCTGGGTACATCGCAACGGCATTGACGCCGCCATCGACGTGGTGTGTCAGCGGGCGGCTGACCGGCCAGTATATGTGTCATTTGATATAGATGGTTTGGACCCGGCGTTTGCGCCCGGAACTGGCACCCCGGTGGCCGGTGGGCTTGCCAGCTGGCAGGGGCTTGAATTTATCCGCGGGTTGGAACCGTTACACCTTATCGGTATGGATGTTGTAGAAGTCGCTCCGGCGTATGATCATGCCGAAATCACTGCTATTGCTGCGGCATCTGTGGCGTATGACTGGCTGGCGGTACTGGCCAAACAAAAGGGCGCCAAGGCACAGCCGGTCGGCCGGCTTTAAAAGCGTTTCCATGTGGTGCTTGCTGTGGTTACAATTTGAGGCGGTCGCGCAATTTGTACCAAGCCATGCCAAGCGCCAATGCTGGGGTCCGCAAAATGCCGCCCGGAAATGGTAAATGGGTTAGCGATTGCATAACATTAAACCGTTCGGCATCACCCATCACCGCATCAGCCAAAATGGTGCCGGCAAGTCCGGTCAGCGCGACACCATGGCCAGAAAAACCCTGCACAAAATAGATGTCATCGTCAGTGCGACCAAAATGCGGGATGCGGTTTACGGTGATGCCAATCCGCCCAGACCATACGCGTTCGGTCTCGGCCTCAGCCATAATTGGAAAAATTGCACTCATGCGGCGGCGCAGGTCAGCCTCAACATTGCCAAGATTAACATTCGTATAGCTGGCCCGGCCGCCAAAAATCATCCGGTTGTGGGCATCAATCCGAAAGTAATTGAGCGCCGTATTGCAGTCGGCAACGGTGGCGCGGCTTGGCAAAATATGCTGGATCATATTGTCTGATAGGGCGGTGGTGGCCAGTACCGACGAGGTAACCTGCGCCAGTTTGCGGGTCATTTGCGGCAGACCAACATCAACCAGATAGGCATTGCCGCATAGCAAAATGCGCGATGCATCAATGCTATGGCCTGTGCTGGTATGCAGTTTTTTTGCGGCGCCCCGGTCAATTTTGGTGACGGCGGTGTTTTCAAAGATATGCGCACCGGCAGCATCCGCGGCAGCGGCCAGCCCCAGCAAATATTTTAGCGGCTGAATTTGCCCGGAGCCACTGTCATACAGCCCGCCTGTATAGGCTGTGCTATTGATATGAGCGGCCATCGTAGCGCTGTCGGTTAACGGGGTTAAATGGGCATAACCGCGCTGTGACCATTCGTCATGCATGTCGAGCAATTCGCTCATGTGACGTTTGTGCAGAGCGGCGTGCAGATAGCCAAATTGCAAATCACAAGCAATGTTATGTTTGCGTATGCGCGCTGTGACCATGTCGAGCGCTGCCATACCAGCGTCCCACGCCAGATCCGCACCATGATTGTTCAGTTGTTGGCTGATATGGTGAAAATCATTTGGCCAACCCTGACACAAATGCCCACCATTGCGCCCGGAGCCGCCACTGCCGAGCTGTTCAGCTTCTAACACCACAACATCATAGCCGTTTTCAGCAAGGTGTAGCGCGGCGGTTATGCCGGTTAAGCCGCCGCCAATAATTGCGACATCACAGCGCTGTGACTGGGCAAGTGCGCGCGGTGCCGGGCGGCTGATAGTATCAGTGTAAATTGAATCTAGCATAATTGATCTTTGCGTTTCTGTCTCTTTGCGGGAATGATGCCCAGCATAGAGATTGCCACCGCGAAAATAAACGGCGCCAGCAGGAAATAATTTTGTTTAAATATTTTGTAACCACTGTGGTATGAATAACAAACTTTAACGAAATGATCTATCCACTACGGAGCACCGTCGCTTTTGACAGCGCTAGGTGGCGCAAAACACGGAACACATTATGACAGTACATTCAAGCACCACCGATTGGCAGAAAATCGATGCGCGCCACCATATGGCACCTTTTACCGATTATGCCACGTTACGCGAGACCGGCGCGCGCCTTATAACGCATGCTGATGGCCATTATATTGTTGATAGCGATGGCAATCATATCCTTGATGCCATGGCGGGATTGTGGTGTGTGAATGTTGGCTATGGCCGCCAGCAATTGGTTGAAGCGGCGTCCCAGCAGATGGCCAAATTGCCTTATTATAACAATTTTTTCAAAACCACTAACCAGCCGGTTGCTGAATTGTCACAACGCTTGGCGACGCTGACCCCAGAGGGATTAAACAACGTCTTTTATGCCAATTCAGGGTCCGAGGCGAATGACACGATTATCCGCATGGTACGCCATTTTTGGGCGCTGCAAGGCCGCCCTGAAAAACGGGTAATTATTGGCCGTAATTATGGCTATCACGGCAGCACAATTTTGTCGGCGAGCATGGGGGGCATGGTTGGCATGCACCAGCAGGCCGCCAACGAGCAGGATTTTGCCCATATCAAACCACCTTATGGGTTTTTGTATCAGGGTAATCTAAGCGATGCTGATTTTGCCGCCGAGGCCGCCAACTGGTTAGACGACAAAATCAACGAAATTGGCGCTGATAAAGTGGCGGCCTTTATTGCTGAACCAATTCAGGGTGCCGGCGGCGTGATTATACCGCCGGCTGGTTATTTGAACCAGGTCGAAGCGATTTGCCGGGCCCATGATATTTTATTCATCGCTGATGAGGTGATCACCGGGTTTGGCCGCACGGGGCACTGGTTTGCCAGTGACTATTATGGCTTGCAGCCCGATATGATGACGCTCGCCAAAGGCCTAACATCTGGCTATATGCCGATGTCGGCGGTCATGGTTGGTGACCGTGTCGCGAATAGCTTGATTGCTGATGGCGGCGAATTTTATCATGGTTTTACCTATTCGGGCCACCCGGTAGCGGCGGCAGTGGCATTGGCCAATTTGCAAATTATCGAGGATGAAAAGCTCGTTGAAAAAGTGCGCGATGATACTGGCCCTTATTTGGCAAAGGCGCTGTCACAGCTCGCAGACCACCCCCTCGTTGGTGAAGTGCGCAGCATCGGTATGCTTGCCGCGATAGAGCTTGTTAAAGACAAGGCTGGCCCGGTGTTGTTTGATCCGGTTGGGGATGTCGGGGTTTTGTGCCGTGACCATGCGATTGCCGGTGGCATGATGATGCGGGCGGTGCGTGATGGGATGATTATGTCGCCGCCTTTGACCTTTGCCCATGAAGATATCGACAAGGCTGTTGGTATTGCCAAAATAGCGCTTGATAAAACCTTTGCTGACCTCAACAAATAAACACAAAATAAAAAGGAGTTCCAGTGTGTGGCTGGAATATTGTGAATTATGACTTTCGATATGAAAAAATGGCTTGCTGATGAGGCCATCACCGAAGTCGAATGTTTGGTTAGTGATATTTCCGGAATACCACGTGGCAAGATTTTGCCTGTTAATAAATTTGTGTCGGCGCAAAACATCGGCGGTCTGCGATTACCTGAATATGTGTTTGGCCAGGCTGTAACAGGCGAATATTATGACAGCGAGGTGCTGAACGAAATTGGCAGTGATGTGGTGTTGATCCCGGATCCCACCACCTGTCGTCTGGTGCCATGGTACGATGAGCCAACAGCGCAAATTATCCATGATGCGGTGACCCAAGACGGGACTTTGGTGCCGTTTGCCTCACGCGCTGTTCTAAAGCGTGTGCTGGGCTTGTTTGATAAGGCTGGACTGACACCAGTTATCGCCCCAGAGCTAGAATTTTTTCTGGTAAAACAAAGCAATGATGCCAATAACCCGCTGGTGACGCCAATTGGCCGTTCGGGCCGCGCCGAAAAGGCAAAACAGGCCTATGGCATTGATGCGGTGAATGAATTTGATCCGTTATTTGAGGAAATTTACGATCATTGTGACGTGCAGGGGCTGGATATTGATACGCTAAGCCATGAAGCAGGCGCGGCGCAGATGGAAATCAATTTTAACCATGGCAATGCGCTAGAGCTTGCCGATCAGGCGTTTTTGTTTAAGCGCACCGTGCGCCAAACGGCTATTAATCATGGGTTGCACGCAACCTTTATGGCTAAACCAATGCAGGAACAGCCCGGGAGTGCGATGCATATTCACAGCTCGATAAGATCGCAAAAAACTGGCGAAAATATTTTTGCTAATGCTGATGGCTCTGAAAGCGACAGTTTTTATCATGCATTGGCTGGTATGCAGCGTTATTTGAGTGGGGCGATGGCATTGATGGCGCCTTATGTAAACAGCTATCGGCGCCGTACCGGCACCGAAGATTCGCCGGCTAATTTAGCGTGGGGTATGGATAATCGCACCGTTGGACTGCGGGTGCCGATTGGCTCTGCTGAAAGTCGCCGCGTCGAAAACCGGATCCCGGGCGCGGATGCCAACCCCTATCTGGCGATTGCCGCAACCTTGGCGTCAGTGTGGCTCGGCTTGCAAGAAAAAAGACGGCCAACGCGGCCCCGTAAAGTCAGTGCTGAAGATCTGGAAACTTTGCCACGAAATCTTGATGCGGCGCTTGATGCGTTAGAGCGTGCCAAGGCGTTACATCCTGTGCTTGGTGAAGAGTTTGTCGAGCTGTTTGTTGAGGTAAAGCGGGCCGAGGCTGAAGCCTTTTTGGAAGTGATCAGCCCTTGGGAACGTGAATATCTGTTGTTGAATGTCTAAGCTTGCGCCGCCATGTCTGCGGCACGGCAATCGGCGCAAAGCCCGGTGATTTCAATGACTTTATGGTCTGCGGCAAAGTCACGATCAGCGGCCAGATCATCGATGGTATGATCGATGCTGGCGTCGGTGAATTCGGTGGCGCGTTCGCAATCTGTACAGAGCATAAAAATGCTGACCGCGCGGGCGCCGCAATGCGCCAGACTACAGGCAACAAACCCATTGACGCTCTCGATTCGATGCACAGCGCCGCGTTCAATCAATTTGTTCAGCGCCCGATAGATTTGCAAAGGGGCGCGGACGCCGTGGTCACGCAACGCATCCAAAATGGTATAGGCACTGAGCGGTGTGTCGGAATCGCGCAGCAATTCATAGACAAGATCTTCATTGCGGGTCATTGGCTGCCTCGTTGGCTGAGGGTGGCGAAAAGGCTGGCATAAAGGCGGTTGGGTACAAGCATCACCACCCCTAAAATGGCGGCGCTACATAAAATAATTGACGGGCCAGATGGTGTGTCAAAATGCGCCGAGGCAAACAGCCCGCCGGTGATGCCGAAAATGCCGAATAATGACGCCAATACCGCCATCATTTCCGGGCTTCGGCCACAGCGCCGGGCGCTGGCCGCCGGTATAATCATCAGTGCGGTGATCAACAACACCCCTACAAGTTTCAGCGCAATCGATACCACTAGCGCAATCAAAATCATAAAAAGCCATTCAGCATGTTGCGGGGATAACCCCTCGGCCGCGGCAATCTCCGGGCTGACGATACCCGCAAGGAGGCTGCGCCATTGCCAAAAAATTACTCCCAAAATAGCCGCGCCACCCGCATAGATCACCACCAAATCGGTTTGGCTTACGGCCAATATATCGCCAAATAAAAGCCCGTTAATATTGACCGCCCGGCCGCCGGTTACCGCAATTAACACAAGACCAAGCGCCAGGGTCGAATGTGCCAAAATGGCCAAGATCGTATCCGATGACAGGCGCTGTGATTTTTTGGCAACAAGTAAGGCCACACAGGTCGCCACCGTAACCACTGGCACGCCCAATAAAGGCGAAATATCGGCCAGCAACGCAATGGCAATGCCCAACAATGCCGCATGCGCCAGCGTGTCACCAAAAAATGCCATCTGCCGCCATATGATCAAACAGCCCAAGGGGCCAACAACGACCGCCAGCCCAATGCCTGCGAGCAGCGCCCGCATAAAAAAATCATCAAGCATGCGGCGTCTCCATGGTGGGATGGCACGCATCTGAAAGGCTGCCATCGGCATGCTGTACTGTGCCATCGGGCAGGTGAACATGATCATGGTGATGTTGGTAAACAGCCAATGTATCGGCGCCATGCATGCCAAATAATTTCACATATTCCGGGTTTGTGACGACAGTATCAGGGCTACCGCTACAGCAAATATGTCCATTCAGGCATAGCACAGTGTCAGTGTCTGCCATCACAATATGCAGGTCATGCGAAATCATCAGCACGCCACAGCCGCTGGCATCGCGGATCTGCTTTATCAAATCATACAGCATCACTTCGCTGGAAAAATCGACGCCCTGAACAGGCTCATCAAGCACCAGTAAGTCTGGTTGGCGCAGAATGGCGCGGGCCAGCAGCGCCCTTTGAAACTCGCCGCCAGATAATGTTTGAACATAGCTATCGGCCAAATGGGTGATGCCAACCGCGGCTAGTGCGCTGGCAATTTTGTCATCATCAACCTTGGTGGTAAGGTGCATCAACCGGTCGACCTTTAAGGGCAGCGCCGGGTCAATAAACAGCTTTTGCGGCACATAGCCGACCCGCAGGCCGGGCCGCCTTCTAACCACGCCTTCATCTGGGTTTAGGGTGCCCACTGCAAGTTTTGCGGCGGTGCTTTTGCCCGCCCCGTTGGGTCCGACAATTGTCACAATTTCACCATGGGCAATCGAAAAATCAAGGCCGCGCACCGCCCAGCGGTTATCGCGCCGTACCCCAGCATTTTGCATGGTGATAAGAGGGGGCGTAGTCAGCGGCGGTGTCATGGCGGGCAAAATCCTTTGCGTAATAAACATACAGCGAGGGTATCTGCCACAGTGGCACGCCGTAGTATTATGTAATAATATAACATATTGAGACAAATCAACGCAAATCTGTGCAATCAAACTAGCAAAGCATCAGCGCCTCATAGTACAGTGGTGCAGCTGGTATGGGTGCTTGTTGGGCGCTGTGCCGGTCTATTCATATTGACTTTTAAGGGAGTGGTTTATGACCCGGTCAAAAAATTTACAGCGTCTTACCATCCGCCGGCCTGATGATTGGCATGTGCATCTGCGCGATGGGGCGATGTTAGCGGCCGTGGTTGGTGATACAGCGGCGCATTTTGGCCGGGCGATTGTGATGCCGAATTTGGTGCCGCCAGTGGTGACCGGCGCCGATGCCGCTGCCTATCGTGACCGCATAAGGGCATGTCTGCCGGTGAATCATGCGTTCCAACCTTTGATGACATTGTATCTTACCGAGACCACAGACGCTAATGATGTAGCGGCGGCGGCGATGGCGGGTATTATTCATGCGGTGAAATTATACCCGGCAGGGGCGACCACTAATTCTGCCTCGGGGGTTCATGATTTTGACAAGGTGCGCGGCGTTTTAGAAACAATGGCCGAGATTGGCTTGCCATTATGTGTGCATGGTGAAGTGACAGACCCGGCAGTTGATATTTTTGACCGTGAGGCAGTGTTTATTGACCGGGTCCTGGCGCCGCTGCGGGCGGCCGTGCCGGGGCTAAAAGTGATTATGGAGCATGTCACCACCGCTGATGGTGTCGATTATGTCGCGGCGGCGGGCGGGTCTATGGCCGCCACCATCACAACGCATCATCTGTTTATCAACCGCAACCATATTTTGGCTGGCGGCATCCGGCCACATTATTACTGCTTGCCGGTCGCCAAACGTGAACGGCATCGCCTCGCCCTAGTGGCCGCCGCGGTATCTGGGGCGCCGCAGTTCTTTTTGGGGACTGACAGCGCCCCGCATCTTGACGCTGACAAGCAATCTGCCTGTGGGTGTGCCGGCATCTATACAGCGCCAAATACGCTATCGTGCTTGGCGCATATTTTTGAGGCGGAGGCGGCGCTTGATAAGCTGGAAGGGTTTGCAGCGTTGCATGGCGCAGCGTTTTACGGGATGCCGGCAGCAACCGACAGCTTGACACTTGTCAAACGCAACCAACCGGTTGCCTTTCCAAAAACCCGCGCAACACCCAATGGCGATGTGACGATTTTTGACAGCGGGGTGCCGCTGTATTGGGATGTAGAAACCGCCTAAGAGGGGTGTAGATTCTGCCGTTAGAGACGTGAATCAAAAGGCCCGGCAGTGGGGCGTGATGATTGGCGGGCAGCGGCTTCGCGGCGGGTAATATAGGCGGTTGCGGCGAAAATAATGGCGCCGCCGACCCATGTCCATACCCCTGGCCATTCAGCAAAAACAATCCATGCCAAAATTACTGAAAATGGCAGCTTGATAAACTCAAGTGGTTGCAGGGCGGTGATATCGACAAGGCTGAAGGCCCGGGTAAAACATAAATGCGCAATGGTGCCGGATAGTGCCATGCCCCATAAATAAACCCAAGCCTCTATATCCGGCCATTGCCAGACCCATAGCGCCGGTAGCAACGCCAGCGGCGCTTGCATCAGCACCATCCACATCACAATTGCCTGTTGGCTCTCACTTCGGGTGAGCGATTTGACAATAAGCGATGCCATCGCGATGGTGAGTGCGCTGACCAATGCCAGTAGGGCGCCAAGTGATGTGTCAATCCCCCCGAATGTCAGGCCATCAGCAGATTGCAAAATAGCCCAAGGCTGCAGAATAATAAGCATGCCCAAAAACCCAACGCCAATTGCGACTATACGGCGGGCGCGAATGATCTCACCAAAAAAGAAAACGGCGCCGATTGTCACAAATAACGGGGTGGTAAAGCTAAGCGCGGTCATTTGTGCAAGCGGAATAAGGGTCAGCGCTGTAAAGCCACAAAACATGCCCACCGCATTGATTGCTGCCCGCATAAAAAATAATTTTGGACGGCGCATACGCAATGACCCGAACCCGGCCCGCGCCACCAGCGGCAATAAAATTAGTACGGCTAGAAAATTGCGAAAGAACACCACCTCAATCACTGGCAGAGTTTTGGCCGAAAGCCGAATACAAATCCCCATCACGGTAAACATAAATAGTGCCACAATCATCAGTGTAGTGGCACGGGTTTGGGGCAGTAAATTATAAAAGCTAGAACGCATCTGAAGCGGATACCAAAAGGGCTGTGATAGCACCCGAAGAGACCAGACGCCATTAGCCGGTATTAGGCACCAACAGGCTGTGGCGGTCAAATAGATCCTGCGGGTCTGCCACGCTAGCTGTTTAGTTTGGCATCCGCCCACACATTAAGGGCGCCATAATAGCCGTGCAATTCGTCACATACCGATGGGTGCTCGCTAAGCGCTCTTTCATAGGCGCGTAATGGGGCAGGCACATCAATATGAAAGCCTAAAATTGCCTGTAGCTTGTTCAAAATCGCAAAGCTGGGCGCAAAGCCGCAGTCAGCAAGGCACAAATCTTCGCCAAAAAGTAACGGGCTTGGCGTGGCCATTTGCGCCAACTGGCTAAGGCGTTTTTGCAAAAGTGCGGCATTTTCAGAAATGAAGGCATTATTGCGGTTAGCAGGCGCCACCTGTGCAAAATAGGCGCGCAGCACCGGCTCTATACGGGTGTCATGAAAACGCGATAAAGCGCGCGCCTGGGCGCGCTCTTGCAGCCCGCCCGGCAGCATCTGCGGCTCTGGCACCACTTCATTGATATATTCGGCAATGGCTTCAGAATCGCAAATTATAAAACCGTCATCATCAAGCGCGGGAATGGTGCCTGCCGGTACTATTTTGCAATAGGCGTCACTCCCATAGCCATCTGGCGGGGCAATGCTTTGCCAATGCAATTTCTTATGGCGCAGTAAAATGCGGGTTTTGCAGCCATAGCTGCTGATCGGCAGGTCATAAAGTTTCAGCATTAAGCGGCTCCGGCCTGATGTCGGTCTTAAAACGGCAAAAAGGGAGATGATGCCACCTCCCTTTATATAGTGATCAGCTTGTCTAGAAAGCCAGATTTGCTAGTTTGACAGCTGCCATTTGCGCCCAAGCTCAGCGAAAAAGCCGCGTTCGGTTTTCAGCGCAATCCACGTGTTTACATAATTGATCCACACCTGATCACCCTGTGGCAACAGCATGGCAATTGGCGTTGGTGCTTTTGGTGCTGACACCGGTACAATCATCATTTCCGGGTATTTCGCGACCAGCTTATAGGCCTCAACATTTGAGGTGATATGCGCATCGGCACGGCCGGCCAGAACTTCTTGGAAATCGCGGGCCGGGGCCTCGACAATCTTGTGCTGGGCATCTAGGAAGAACTGTTTGACCTGCTTTTCCTGCGTGGTGCCAAGGGTGGCGGCAACGGTTACCGATGCTGTGTTCAAATCTGCCCAATCGTTGAATTTGCCAGCGTTTTTCTTGAGCGTCAGTGGCACTGTCGCAAGTGAGAAATAGCTATTTGAATAGCCTGCGGCTTTGGCACGGGCCGGTGATACCGAGGCTGATCCAGTCATATGATATTTGCCGGATGTGATGCCGCTGACAAGGGTTTTCCAATCCGTTGGTACGAATTCCAATTTGACATCAAGATCTTTAGCAAGCTCGGTCATCACATCAATGTCATAACCGGTGTATGTGTTTGTGGCGGTGTCTTTAATTGACATCGGATTCCAGTCACCGGTGGTGCCGACCTTCAAAACTCCGTTCGATAAAATATCTTGGAGCGCACTATTCGCTTGGGCGGTGCTGGTCGCAAATATGACCAGCAGGCATGTGGTAATAGCTTTGATGAATTTCATGGGGGAAGGTCTCCTTAGCGAGCGCCATAATCATAAGGTAAAACAATTAGACCCTTAGATAGTATGCGCCGCATAAAATACAAGTGCGGTAACAGACGATTGCGCAACGTATAAAAATTCGGGGGTAGGCGCATCTGCTGAAATCGGCTAGGACTATAGCTAATCACCTATTTTAAAAAGCGCCCAATGCGGTGGAAGCAGGTCCGACTATTATGGCAGTACAGCCCACCAAGGCGTTTTTATCTTTGCAGAACGTATCAAAATATTTTGATGCATTTTGCGCTTTGGATGATGTGTCATTGGATGTTGCGCTTGGCCAAAAGCTGGTGGTTTGCGGGCCGTCAGGTTCGGGAAAATCAACCTTGATCCGGTGTATAAACCAGCTTGAAACACATCAGTCAGGAAACATTTCCATTGATGGTGTTGACATTGATGATAGTGCGCAGGCGCAGACCGCTATTCGCAATAATGTGGGTATGGTGTTCCAGCAATTTAACCTGTTTCCGCATTTGACAATTCTTGAAAATCTGACTTTGGGGCCGGTGCGGGCCCGCGGCATGACAGCCGCCGCGGCCGAAGATTTGGCGATGCATTATCTTGAGCGGGTGCGCATTCCAGAGCAGAGCAAAAAATATCCATCGCAATTATCGGGCGGTCAGCAACAGCGGGTGGCCATCGCTCGGGCGTTATGTATGAAACCAAAACTGATGCTGTTTGACGAGCCAACCTCGGCGCTTGACCCGGAAATGATCGCCGAAGTTTTAGAAGTGATCAAAGAGCTGGCCGACACCGGCATGACGATGATTTGTGTTACCCATGAAATGGGGTTTGCTCGGCAGGTTGCTGATATGATGCTGTTTATGGACCATGGGAAAATTGTTGAAATGGCACCGCCGAGTGCGTTTTTCTCACGACCGAAAAGTGACCGTTGTAAAGTCTTTTTAAGCCAGATATTGCGCCATTGATGAGGGTTTTGATGCAGCATATGACGCAAAAATTTGCAGGCCAAGGGCGCCGCATATTGGCGCTTATCATGGGCGCGGTGGTGGTTTTGCCGCTTGGCGGCTGCGCGCAAAATTGGGGCTGGTATGTTGTTAACCCCGCCACCGTGTCAGGACAGCGTAATCTAAAATTTTTGATCGATGGGCTGTATTATACAATGACCCTATCGGTGACTGCGATCATGATTTCTATCATTTTGGGGTTGGTGATTGCGCTGCCGGGCCTATCGAAAAAGCGGGCGCCGCGCAGCTTCAACCGGGTCTATGTTGAACTGGTCCGGGCCATACCCATTCTGGTATTGATTTTGTGGGTGTATTACGGGCTGCCACAAGTCGCCAGCATTTCGATTTCGGTGTTTTGGGCTGGGGTGTTAGCGCTGGCAATTTCCGACAGCGCTTTTCAGGCAGAAATTTTCCGCGCCGGTATCCAATCCATCAACCGCGGCCAATATGAAGCGGCGGCGTCAATTTCGTTGAATTACCGCGATACCATGCGGTTTGTGATCTTACCGCAAGCCATCAAGCGCATTTTGCCGGCGCTTGGCAATCAGCTTGTTTATATGTTGAAAATGTCGTCATTGGTATCAGTTATCGGCATGCAAGAATTGACCCGCCGCGCCAATGAACTGGTGGTTACAGAATACCGACCGCTGGAAATTTACACAATTTTGGTGATAGAGTATCTGGTGGTGATTTTGATTGTGTCGGCTGGCGTGCGGTGGCTCGAACGGCGCATGAACGCGGCTGACTAACCGCTAATTTTGGGTCCTAACTATGACTCTAAGCGCTTTTTAGGGCCGGTTTTGGTGGCCAGAAGGACAGTAATATGCGTTTGGTTCGCTTTGGGAATAAAGGTCAGGAAAAGCCCGGTTTGATTGACAGTCGCGGGGTGATCCGCGATTTATCTGGTCATATTGATGACATTAATGGGCAGGTGCTTGGTGATGCTAGCCTTGCCGCCTTGCGCCAGCTTGACCATGCCGCCCTGCCAGAAGTTGACAGCGCTGTGCGGCTAGGAGCCTGTGTAGGCAATGTTGGCAAGTATTTGTGTATTGGGCTTAATTTCCATGACCATGCGCGGGAAACCGGATTGCCAATTCCAGAACATCCTATTTTGTTTATGAAAGCCACCTCATCTATTGGTGGGGCCTTTGATGATGTGGTGCGGCCGCGTGGGTCCAGGCAGATTGACTGGGAGGTCGAGCTTGGCGTGGTCATCGGTGGCCCAGCAAAATATGTCAGCGAGGCCGATGCGCTGGACTATGTCGCTGGCTATTGTGTGACAAATGACGTGTCCGAACGCTATTTCCAGATGCAGCTTAACGGGCAATGGACCAAGGGCAAATCATGTGACAGTTTTGGGCCTGTTGGCCCATATCTTGTCACCCGTGATGACGTGCCAGATCCGCAAAATCTGGATATGTCAGTGACCGTAAATGATAAAGTCATGCAAGATGGCAATAGCCGCGATATGATTTTTTCGGTGCGCCAGATTATCGCGCATTTGTCTGAATTGATGACCTTGTATCCCGGTGATATTATTGCTACCGGCACCCCGGCTGGTGTGGGTATGGGGCAAAAGCCAGAACCGGTTTATCTTAATGATGGCGATGTGCTGGTCACCGAAATTGCTGGGCTTGGCCAGCAGCGCCAGAAGGTTGTTGCCGAGTCATAACGCCATAGTTTTAGTGCCGATAAACATAAAGCAATTTGTCTTTACCGCGAAAGCTAGCTATAATTTCATCTGGTGGGGAGCCATTCATATACCGCGTGGCGGCGTATGGTGTTTTTACGATGAGGTAGATGATGGCGCACCCGGTTTCACTTTATTGGTTTCGACAAGATTTGCGGCTTGCTGATAATCCGGCGCTGTGCGCGGCAGCTGCCAAGGGTGCGGTGCTGCCTGTTTATATTCTTGATGATGACCATGCCGGCATTGATAAGATGGGCAGTGCTAGCCGCTGGTGGTTGCATCATTCGTTAGCCGCGTTGAACTGTTCACTTGATGGCAAGCTGGTCATTTTGCGCGGCGACCCGGCAACGCATCTGGCGGCGCTGGCGACCCAAACCGGGGCAACATCGTTGCACTGGAACCGCTGTTATGAACCATGGCGTATTGCCCGCGACCAAATCATCAAAGCCGATTTGACAGCGCAAGGTCTCGAGGTGACAAGCCATAATGGCAGCTTGCTGTGGGAACCGTGGGATATTGCCAAGGCGGATGGCACGCCATACCGGGTTTTTACCCCCTATTATCGTAAAGGCTGTCTTGCGGCGGCGCCGCCGCGTCAACCGTTGCCGGTGCCAGCCGAGCTAGACTTGGCGTCATATGATTATGATGCCGCCGGGCTTGATGGATTGAGCCTGTTGCCTGATATCGGCTGGGACGACATGCTGGTGCCGCATTGGAATATTGGCGAGGCTGGTGCGTTGGCGCGGCTTGCTGATTTTATTGACAATGATCTTGAGGGCTATAAGGATGGCCGGAATTTTCCGGCGCTGCCCAATGTGTCCCGGCTATCGCCCTATCTGCATTGGGGTGAGGTTTCGCCCAATCGTGTGTGGTATGCCGCAAAGGACCGCATGGATGCCGGTTTGGTGAATGATCGTGATGCCGATCATTTTTTGTCCGAACTTGGCTGGCGCGAATTTTCCTATGCGTTGCTATATTATTTTCCAGACTTACCGCGCAAAAATTTGCAGCCTCGATTTGATCGCTTTCCGTGGAAAGATGATGACCGCGCCTTGCGCTGTTGGCAGCGCGGCCAGACCGGCTATCCGATTGTTGACGCAGCTATGCGCCAGCTCTGGCAAACTGGCTATATGCATAACCGGCTGCGGATGATTGTGGGGTCATTTCTGGTCAAAAATCTGCGGCTGCACTGGCATCATGGGGAA
>Ga0181607_10002384_pt1 | contig 16589 bp, 18 predicted proteins | sample 041ome_9_FD_132420 | JGI IMG/M metagenome (GOLD analysis project Ga0181607, IMG submission 132420) | Coastal salt marsh microbial communities from the Groves Creek Marsh, Skidaway Island, Georgia - 041413US metaG (megahit assembly) | ecosystem: Environmental > Aquatic > Marine > Intertidal zone...
ACCAACTTTGACGATCATAGAATTCGGACGTGACGGGCTGCGCGATCCAATACCTGTACCGCAGGTCGCGCAAAAGTGACGTTTGACCGGATTTTCCAAGTCAGGGCGCGCAAAAATAGCCGGCGCTCCTTTTGTGTAACGGAAATCGTTTTCGCCAAAAACCATCACTATATTGGCATTTCCCCCGGTAATATAGCTGCATTCGCGACAATGGCATTGAAATTGTGCTTCAACTTCGCCATCAATTTCATAGGCCAAAGCGCCACAATAACACCGTCCTGATAACTGCATAGATCATTCCTTTTTCATATAAGTTTTACATTTTAGCGATGCTTTACCGGATGGCTTTTTACATAGCTTCCATTTCTTTTCGCACTTTATAGGCCTGCGTTGTCGTATCAATAGCGATATCAGACCAAGTTAAAACCGAACCTTTTGGGATGTTGTTTTTCAATGCAACACCATGCGCCAAACCAATCGGCAGGCCACCGTATGCCAGCGAAGTTTTTGCGGGCATTAACTTGCCCCAAACGCAAAATCCCCCTTCTCCGTCCAAGACTTGGCCCGCTGATAGATCAGATTTCGCAACTGCAACAACGTCTGCATTAAATCCCTGTGTTGATCCCGTCGGGCGGCCAAGAATAGCAGCTGACAATATGGACACATTCAATTCAAGCCCGATTAAGTGGAAGGGCTTGTACATCGCAGAATAACGCCCAGTCGCATCGGTGTTCATGCCATATTGCCGAAAACACGCCGCAGCGTAATCATTCGGTGCTTCGATTACAACGTAAACGCCCCAACGCAAATCTTTGAAAACAGGCCGTCCATCGCGTTCAAGGGATGAAACAACCTCAACATACCCTTTACCTTCTAATTGCCCTCCATCGGTACTGGGGCGCAAAATGTGGGCTAAATCGTCCATTCCAGCGGGCGGAAAAGCCAACCCATTTTGCGGAACAGATAAACCTGTCGCATTCGCAATTGCAGCCATTTCCAGTGCCGATTTTGTCCCATCCAAAAACGAATTAAACATCTGGCTGTTCATTCCTGCAGCCATGGCTTGCTCTGGCGTCAAACCATAATGGTTCCAGACTGTATCAGGCGTAGAATTATGATAGCTTGGCAAAAACTTTGTGCCTTTGCCTGCGGCAACGACGTTAAATCCAGTTGAGCGCGCCCATTCCACCAATTCACAGGTAAGCGCAGGTTGATCCCCATAGGCCATAGAGTACACAACACCCGCCGACCGCGCCCGCGCCGCCAAATAGCCACCAGCCAAAACATCTGTCTCGACGTTGACCATTACAATGTGGTGGCCATTCTCGATCGCACCCAGCGCATGAGATATACCGGCAATTGGATTACCGGTTGCCTCGACCACGACGTCTAAGTCATATCGTTTCATCATGTCATGCGCATCGTCGCAAAATTCAGTTGCATCAATCAATGCCTCGCACCAACCGACGTCACGACAGGCGGTTTTCGCACGCTGTGGATTTAGATCTGCGATAGCGACAACTTTTAGCGCCGTACTGTTTGGCACCTGAGATAAAAACATTGACCCAAACTTGCCCGCCCCGATCAAGCCCACTTTGACGGGGTCGTTTCGATCTTGTCGGGCGATCAGGTCTTGATAGATATACATGTCAAATCACCTTGTAATGCGACACTAGCGTTGCATTTGATTATCGCTGCGTCAATTTATAAACCAAGTGACAGAATGACAAATCACGACAAAAATGCAGCTTTTCTCAGTCGGAATATTTGCTACAATGCGGCTCTAATCTTGGAGTGTGCCTATGCCATATGAATGGACCCCGCCAACCGATTCAGAAATAGAACACCAAATGGATCTTTGGCCCTATGGATCCTTACCGAACAAGGGCTTCGCGGCCTTTATCATGACAACATTCACCCTATTATCCCTACCCCTTTATGTGGTTATGGGAACCCTAGTTTTTTGGGGTTTGTTCCCGTTTATTCTGCTGGCTGTTTGGGGAATTTGGTTTGCGCTTAGAAAAAACGTTAGAGATCGATCAGTTCTTGAGCGCCTTAGCATTCAGGAACAAGAGTGTACGCTGACCCGTCAAAATCCAAAAGGGGATATCCAAAATTGGAACTGCAATCCATTTTGGGTGCGGGTACATTTAGACGAAACCGGAGGTCCAGTACCGAACTATGTTACACTAAGCGGCAATGGACGCGAGGTCGAAATCGGGGCATTTTTGTCAGAAGATGAACGAAAAGCCCTGTACCAAGACCTAAAAGATAGGTTTCATGCCTATCGTTGATCTATGAGGACAAACGATCTTTGACCTTTGGCCCGACTGCGCCGAAATCCATTTGACCGGTGTATTTAGACTTTAGCACTGCCATCACGCGGCCCATGTCACGAATCGAATTTGCACTTAACTCTGCAATTGCGTCGGATATCGCGGCATCAACTTCTTCGTCATCCAACTGACGTGGCAAGAATTCTTCGATCACGCCAATTTCTGATGTTTCGCGCTCGGCTAAATCAAGACGCCCAGCCTCTTCATAAGTTTTGGCACTTTCCTGACGCTGCCGAGACATTTTGCCCAAGATTGCAAGGATTTCACCATCATCCACGCCGACCTCATTTCCGTCGACGCGCACAGCGATGTCGCGATCTTTGATCGCTGCATTGATCAGTCGTAGCGTCGAAAGACGTGCTGCATCTTTGTCTTTCATAGCTTGCTTGGTCGCCGCCGAAATACGTGAGCGCAAATCCATTTTGGGCATCCTCATCCTTATCCCCTACAGAGCCGTAAGGTTATCGGTAACACAAAGCAAGAGCAAGCCTTTTAAAGGTTTTGAAATTCACCGCATTCGACCTTGACCCCGCGCAGACATGACACTAGTTTGCCGCAAATTTGCATCCAGGAGAGTCGAACGATGACAGCTTTGTCCGAGAAAACGCCAACAGCTTGTCTGGCGCTTGCCGATGGAACCTTGTTTTACGGAAATGGCTTTGGCGCGACCGGCGTTACGGTAGCGGAGTTATGTTTCAACACGGCAATGACTGGATATCAAGAAATCATGACCGACCCGTCCTATGCTGGTCAAATCGTGACTTTTACATTCCCACACATCGGTAATACAGGCGTCACAGACGAAGATGACGAAACTGCCGATCCTGTGGCCGCAGGAATGGTCGTCAAATGGGATCCAACTGCGCCGTCCAACTGGCGGTCTACAAGCACGCTGTCAGAATGGCTTGCCCGTCGCGGCCGTATCGCGATTGGCGGCATCGATACGCGTCGTCTAACCCGCGCAATCCGTATGCAAGGCGCACCGCACGCAGCATTAGAGCACAACCCTGAAGGTGTGTTTGACACCAATGCCTTGATCAAAAAGGCGCGCGAATTTGCAGGGCTTGAAGGCTTAGATTTGGCCAAAGAAGTCACATGCGCACAATCCTATCATTGGGACGAAATGCGGTGGGCATGGCCCGAGGGATATTCAGCCCAGGAAAAACCACGCCACAAAGTTGTTGCTTTGGACTATGGTGCAAAGCGCAATATCCTGCGCTGTCTTGCATCGGCAGGCTGTGACGTAATTGTCATGCCAGCACATTCAACCGCCGAAGATGTGATGGCCCATAATCCTGACGGCATATTTTTATCAAATGGTCCCGGGGATCCTGCAGCAACCGGTGAATATGCCGTCCCGATGATCCGCGAACTGCTGAAAAAAGATCTTCCTATTTTTGGGATTTGCTTGGGCCATCAAATGTTGGCTTTGGCATTGGGTGCAAAAACAATTAAAATGAACCATGGCCACCATGGCGCGAACCATCCTGTCAAGGAACACCAAACGGGTAAGGTTGAAATAACGTCGATGAACCACGGTTTTGCCGTCGATGCGCAAACACTGCCTGACGATGTAGAAGAAACCCACGTTTCTCTGTTTGACGGGTCAAACTGCGGTATCCGCCTAAAGGGTCGCCCAGTGTTTTCGGTTCAGCATCACCCAGAAGCATCGCCAGGTCCGCAAGACAGTTTTTACCTATTCGAACGCTTTGCTGCGTCAATGGCTTAACGTTTTAATTAAAATTTAACAAATTTCTGTCTCCTCTATCTGATGGTAGAGGAGATTTTTTTTGTCATTGACCGCGCGACATACACCGCCATCGCGATCTTTGCGTCGTCGTGAATTTCGCGGCCGCCCCTTGGGGCAAATATTGGTATCATCGGGACGCTTGTCTCAGGCATCGCTGGATTTTGCTCTGGATCTGCAAACTGAAACAGGTGGCCCCTTGGGACAGATCCTTGTCGCCCATCATTTTATCAGCCCAGAAGAAGTAAGCGAAGCATTGGCCGCCCAATCAGGACACGGCGCTGCGCGACGCTCGCATGAAGCGGGTCTGACAATTCCAGGTGATCCAAAGTTTTGGATTAGAGCGGGGCTTATGCCATGGTCAAGAACCAAGACAGGGTGGAAAGTTGCAACAAGCAACCCACGCGAGGGCGAAAAATATCGCCCAGAGTTAGAAAGCATATTAGGCAAATTTGATTTGATATGGGCAAGCCCGGACCAAATTCAGTCGGCACAAACATCCCAATTTCAATCGTATCTCTGCCATCAGGCTGAATTCGGTTTACCCACTCATTGGTCATGTCGCGACTATGAACCGCGCAAGGCGATCCTCTTCCTTGCCGCTATTATGGCCTTGGGCATGATGCTCTTATTTTTGGCTGGGACGGCCACTTGGCTCTTCCATGTCGTACTGGGACTTTCACTTTTGGGTCTTTTTGGGTCGATCGCGTTAAAAGCCGCTATCTTGTCGACGACCGATCTGACAAAGACAGTGCGTACACCAAAAAATGCGATCGACATTTGGCCAACCATCTCGGTCATGGTGCCTCTTTTCAAAGAAACCAAAATCGCTGAGCGGCTTATCGAGCGATTAAAGATGCTGGATTATCCGCGTTCGCATCTGGACGTCATCTTATTGCTGGAGGAATGCGATCCAAAAACACGCGACGTTCTGATCCATACAGCATTGCCGAGCTGGATGCGTATTATCGAGGTCCCCGAAGGCCGTGTCCAAACAAAACCGCGGGCAATGAATTATGCATTGCCGTTTTGCCGCGGCGACATTATCGGGATCTATGACGCCGAGGATGCACCTGAACCAGATCAACTTGGCAAAGTCGCCGTTCACTTTGCCCAAAGCCCACCAGAGGTTGTTTGCGAGCAAGGCCGCTTGGATTTTTACAATACCCATTCTAATTGGATGGCGCGTTGTTTTACGATCGAATATGCAAGTTGGTTTCGTGTGATATTGCCCAGGCTGATAACCCTTGGAGGCCTCGTTCCGCTGGGTTGGACGACCTTGTTTTTTCGCAAATCAGCGCTTTTGGAATTGGGCGGTTGGGATGCGCATAATGTGACCGAAGATGCTGATCTCGGCGTACGCCTCGCCCGAGCGGGCTATCGTTGTGAGATGTTGGACAGCACAAACTTTGAAGAGGCAAATAATAAACCGCCTGCTTGGATTAAACAGCGTTCTCGTTGGCTAAAGGGTTACTTGATCACTTATCTTGTACATATGCGATCGCCGCTCAGACTGTGGCGCGACCTAGGACCCCGAAAATTTCTATTGTTTCAACTTTTGTTTTTGAACACGCTTTTGGGCTTTAGCCTCGCGCCAGTTTTTTGGGTGCTGTGGGGGATAAGTCTTAGGTTAATCGGGCCTCACGACTAAGGTCTGGCCACTTGGGTTTATTGGGTGATTTCGATTGCCTGCGTCGGATCATTTGCGATCGAAGCCTTGATCGGTACGATCGCAGTTTCAAAAAGCGGTCACATTGCGCTTGGGCGCTGGGTAATCACAACATGGGCCTATTTTCACCTTGGCAGCGTGGCAATGTACAAAGGCGCATGGGAAATGATCGCTGCCCCCTTCTATTGGGACAAAACCGATCATGGATAACGGGTTATGAATGGCTTTTTGCATCCAATTTTAGGCGGGTCATGAATGCAACAGAAATATGGGTGCGCAGCGCATCAAATGCCGCGTTTTCATGGCCTGCAATGATGGCATCAACAATTTGCTGATGCTCTTGCATAGCGACCTCGCCACGCCCCTCAGCGGCAAGCGATGTCGTCGCCATCAACGCCATTGAGCGATGTAACAGGTCAAGTTGCTGCACCAAAAAGCGGTTGTGAGATGCAAGGTGAATTTGTTTGTGAAACCGCCGATTTGCACGTGCTAAGGCATTCGGATCATTTACGATCTTGCGATCCTCATCCACCATGTCTTGCAGAACGCGCTTTTCCTCAGGGGTTGCATGTTTGGCGGCCAATTTAGCCGCCAGCCCTTCTAATTCGGCACGCACGACATACAGCTCGGCCATCTGGTTATGATCCAGCGATGCAACGATCAAACTACGCCCATCGCGCGCTAACAGTGATTGCGTTTCAAGCCGCTGCAGCGCTTCGCGAACAGGCGTCCGTGATACGCCCAACCGATCTGCCAACTCACTTTCAACCAGACGATCACCTGGGCGATAGATACCGGTGTCAATTGCCTCTAGTATCAGTGTATAGGCATCTTTATGTGTTGACTTGACCTGTGCCATCTTCCGCTCCAACTTGGTGTGAATACCCTAAAAGCGCAGACCGTATAAAATCAAGCAAAAGTTTCTAAAGTTTGAATATGTCAGGATCCTAGAATGCCCAAAAAAGATTTTGCTCATGTGGATACTTGGGTGTTTGATATGGATCATACGCTGTATCCTGCGGACAACCGTCTATTTTCGCAAATCGAAGTGCGCATGTCTGATTATTTCAGCGCCGTCACCGACCTGCCAGTTGCCCAAGCTGATCAATTGCGCCTGCAATATTGGAACGATTATGGTTCTTCTGTCGCAGGGCTGATCAAACATCATCGCGTTGATGCTGATGCATTTTTGCAGACGGTACATGACATCGACTTTGCAGTTCTGACCCCGAATATCGACCTAAAAGACGCGATAAAAGCACTGCCTGGACGCAAAATAGTTTTCACCAATGGCCCCATTCAGTATGCAAAAAACGTATTACAAACGCTGGACTTGGCAGATATATTTGACGCGACTTATGGAACGGAACATTGTGATCTAATCCCCAAACCACAGCGTCGTGCCTATGAAATGATCATAGAACGCGCTTGCATAACGTCCGAGACAACCGCCATGTTTGAGGACAGTCACCACAACTTAATAGTGCCACACGAAATGGGTATGAAAACTGTTTTGGTACATCACGACGCCAAAGCGGATCATATTCACCATTGCGCCCCATGTTTGCCAAGCTTTTTACGGCGCTTGATCTGAGGGCGCGACATCTTTGCACACTGGCAATTCGCGTACCAGCATCTTAAGCTATGTGAAATCAGTTGGGTGGTGTGATGACTATTGAACATAATGACATCATTATAGCGGGCGGCGGTTTGGCTGGCATGATCAGCGCACTAGCCTTTGCGCAAGCAGGATTTAACACTGTCTGCATCGATCCAAGCCCGCCAATCACCGATAGAGCTGACGCAGGTGCAGATTTGCGGACCACAGCATTTTTACAACCGGCCCAAGCGTTTTTGAACGAGCTGGGATTGTGGGATAAGCTTGCAGGACACGCCACGCGCTTGGACGTTATGCGCATCATCGATGCCGGCGGCCCTGATTTGCCCCCAGTTGCGCGGGTAGCAAAGGATTTCAAGTCAACCGAACTTTCGGATCTGCCATTTGGATGGAACATTCCCAACTGGTTATCACGGCGCATATTGTTAGAGGCGATAAACGCGCAGCCAAACATCACATTCAAAACCGGCCTGTCGTGCGAAACACTTTTCACGCGCGACACCGAGGCCCGGGTTAGTTTAAGCGACGGTGTACAACACCGCGCGAAATTGGTGATTGCCGCCGACGGCCGGCATTCCAAAATGCGCGAACAAGCCGGTATTGACGTAACGACGACACGGTTTGGGCAAAAAGCATTGGCCTTTGCAGTAACCCATCCCATACCGCACGAAAACATATCAACCGAAATACATCGCTCAGGCGGGCCATTTACCCTTGTACCTTTGCCTGATCATCAGGGCCAACCATCATCTGCTGTGGTCTGGATGGAAAGTGGGACAAATGCTACGGGTCTCATGTCATTGTCAGAAAAAGACTTTGAACGTGCCATGACGGAAAGATCTTGTTCTATTCTTGGGCCACTGCAGCTGGTGACGCGGCGATCTGTGTGGCCAATCATTGCACAGCTTGCAAAACGGCTAAGCGGCCAACGTGTTGCATTGATCGCGGAAGCTGCGCATGTCGTCCCACCAATCGGTGCGCAGGGATTGAATATGAGCTTGACTGACATCAAAACCTTGCGCGACCTCGCGGTGGCTGCGCCAGACAGTTTGGGAAGCACAGACATGCTGAATCGTTATCACACAGCGCGTTATCGTGACCTTCAGATACGTGTCCAAGGGATCAGGCTGTTGAACAAAACATCTATGGTTGATCTACAATCCCTGCGCGATGTTCGCGCAGCAGGATTGACCGCGCTTTATGCATTACCACAAGTACGTAAAACGCTTATGCAAATGGGGCTAGGCGCAGTATAGCGATAACCTTGGGGCTTTGCCCCAAACCCCAGGATATTTTCGGACAGAAAATGAAGGTTTATTGGTATTTTCTGTCCAAAATATTTGTGTTTTCTTAGACGACTTGATCCAGCACAGTGGTCAAACGTGCCATCGTGGCATCGACATCATAGAGCTTGTCCAAGCCAAACAACCCGAGCCTAAAGGTCATGAAGTCCGCAGGTTCATCGCACGCTAACGGGACGCCTGCGGCAATTTGCATGCCGAGGGGAACGAACTTTGACCCGTTTTGTATCGCAGGATCCGACGTATAGCTCACCACAACGCCTGGCGCTCCGAAACCGTCAGCAGCCACCGAGGCAACGCCTTTTTGCGCCAAATAGGCCCGCACGCGATTGCCAAGATCCCATTGCGCTGCACATAACCTATCAAAGCCATATTCGCGCGTTTCAAGCATGGTATCGCGAAATGCTTTGAGCGCATCGGTGGGCATCGTTGCGTGATAGGCATGGCCACCATTTTCATAGGTCTGCATAATCGAGTGCCACTTTTTCAAATCAATTGCAAAACTGTCTGATGTCGTATTTTCCATGCGTGCCACCGCACGGTCGGACAACATTACAAGGCCAGCTGAGGGCGACGCTGACCAACCTTTTTGCGGTGCCGAAATCAGAACATCAACGCCCGTTGCCTTCATATCGACCCAAGCGCAGCCAGATGCGATACAATCTAGAACCATGAGCGCACCCACGTCATGTGCCGCCGCGGCCATGCGTTTGACATACTCTTCTGGCAAGATCACACCCGCAGATGTTTCCACGTGCGGAGCGAACACGATATCGGGTCGGGTATCGTGAATTCTTGCCTCGACTTCTTGAATGGGAGCAGGTTGGAAAGGCTCTGCGGTTCCATTTCCGGTGCGGCGTGCCTTGAGCACGTCAACGGTTTGCGCATTTTTTGCGGCGTCAAAAATCTGGCTCCAGCGATAGGAAAACCAGCCGTTTCGCACCACGAGAATTTTGGAGTCTTGGCCAAACTGACGTGCAACTGCTTCCATCCCATAAGTGCCGCCACCCGGGACCAATGCGGTTGCATCCGCGTTATAGACCTCTTTCAACATCTCTGATATGTCGCGCATGACGGTTTGAAACTGTTTGGACATGTGGTTCAAGGAACGATCCGTGAACACTACGGAAAATTCTAACAAGCCATCTGGGTCGACAGAGTTTAGTAGGGCAGACATAAGGGACTCCTATACTTTGGTTGAAAAAGTCGTATCCGAGAATGTCTAGAAACGCAAAGTCTACTTTGGTATACCGTTTTCGGCCAAGTGCAATACATTCAAATTTGTGAATTTTTTAATTGATTTTTCCAGATAAATGTATACCGTCGGCCACAAAGTGGAGACTATTATGCATCATTCAATCTTAATCATTGGTGGCGGCGCGGGTGGCATTGCAGCGGCGTCCAGCTTACTAAAACGCAACAAATCATTGGACATTGCCATTATTGAACCAAATGATGACCATTTCTACCAACCTGGCTGGACAATGGTTGGCGGCGGCATATTTCATGCCCAACAAACAGTTCGCCCAACCCATTCGGTCATGCCATCGCGCGTCAAACACATCAAAGGCGCTGTAAAAACATTTCAACCAGACAACAACAAAGTTACATTGGAAAACGGCGATGTGATTAGATATGATTACATGATTGCCTCACCAGGTCTGAAACTGAACTGGGCCGGCATTGACGGGCTTGAGGCCACGTTGGGCAAAAACGGTGTCACATCAAATTACCGTTTCGATTTGGCGCCTTACACGTGGAAATTGGTTCAAAAAACCAAAGCCGGCAAAGCCATCTTTACCCAGCCCCCTATGCCGATCAAATGCGCAGGTGCGCCACAAAAGGCGATGTATCTGTCGTGCTCTGAATGGGAAAAGCAAGGAGCATTGAAAAACGTTGATGTTGAATTCTGCAATGCCGGCCCTAGCCTGTTTGGGGTGGCAGATTACGTTCCACCTTTGATGGAATACGTGAACCGATACGGTGCAAAATTAACCATGAACAGCAAATTAATCAAGGTCGACGGCGACACGAAAATCGCAACTTTCGAGGGCACCGACGCAGACGGCAATCGTACGACGGTCGATAAGAAATTCGACATGTTGCATGTTGTTCCGCCACAAACGGGCCATGATTTTGTCGTTGGGAGCCCGATTGCAAACGATGCGGGTTGGATCGATGTTGATCAATATACGCTACAACACACGAAATATAAAAACATATTTGGTATGGGTGATGCCTGTTCCACAGCGAACGCAAAAACCGCTGCCGCAGCCCGTAAACAAGCACCCATCGTTGCGGCAAACCTGTTGCGCGTGATGAATGGCCAAGATCCTGTGTATCATTACGACGGATATGGATCATGCCCATTGACAGTTGAAAACGGCAAAGTGATCTTGGCCGAATTCGGTTATGGCGGAAAAATTATTCCATCCTTCCCCTGGGACAGCACAAAACCCCGCAAATTGGCATGGATCCTTAAAGCGGGTCTGTTGCCGTGGATGTATTGGAACGCAATGCTCAAAGGGCGCGAATGGCTGGTTGCCCCAAAAACTGCGCCAAAAGCATAACGATAATTTAATCGAAAACGCCCGCACCCCGCGGGCGTTTTTCATAATGGGCCTGGGCGCTTTTCTTCGGACAAAAGAACATTCGCCTCTAGGTCCCCTGCCCCTGGCAAGGTCATGATCCGCCGCCGCAGGACCCGTTCAAAATCGGAAATATCGCGGGCCACGACGCGCAGGCGATAATCATACATGCCCAACACGTGTTCGACCGTTTGCACTTCGGGAATGGCGGTCACGGCGCGTTCGAAATCCTCCAAGCTAATGCGACCTTTCGTAGCCAATTTAACGCCCAAGAAAACCGTCACACCAAGACCAAGCTTTTCTTGATCCAACACCAGACGTTCGGATTTTATCACGCCAAGATCTGACAATCGTTTGATACGGCGCCATGTTGCGGGTTGCGATAGGCCCAATTCCTTGGCCAATGCACCGGCACTTTTTCCAGCATCACGGGAAAGGTCGCGCAAAATCGCGCGATCGATGTCATCCAATTCAATCATATCGGCAAACCTTCGGCGGTTTTGATACGGGCGACATGCATCAATGCTTCGATCTCGGCAATGTGGGGCAGCGTCAGGATTTGATTGCGATAGATGGTCTGATAATGCGGCATATCGCGGGCAATGACAGACAACCGCACATCGACACGGCCCAGAAAGGTCTGGATCTCAATCACCTCGCGCACCACGCGCGCCGCTTCGATAAAGTCGTCAAACGCCCGTGGTTGGGTTTTATCCAAGGTAATGCGCAGCGATACCTCGACCTCGTACCCCAAGGCATGCCAATCAATGACAATCTCGCGCCCTCTAATGACCCCGTCGTCACGCAACCGTGCCAAACGACGCGACGCGACGGCAGGTGTCGTTGTGGCACGATCCGCCAATTCCGCCATCGTCATCGACGGGTTCACCTGATAATGGCGCAGAATACGCCGATCCAGATCATCGAGCATAATTTTTACCTAAATTCGCAAAATTACGAGTTAATATCACGTATTTTTAGGAATAAACAGCAACAAAGATACCTTTATTCCGAGAATATCCATATTCTGCGCCCATCACCACATGAGATAAGGAAAATATCATGCGCGTATATTATGATCGCGATTGCGACGTAAACCTAATCAAAGAAGCAAAAGTGGCAATCTTGGGCTATGGTTCCCAAGGTCACGCACACGCATTGAACCTGCGTGATTCTGGCGCGAAAAACGTTGTCGTTGCCCTGCGCGAAGGATCCCCTTCTGCGAAGAAAGCAGAGGCAGAAGGCCTAAAAGTTATGGGTATCGCCGAAGCGGCCGCATGGTGCGACGTCATCATGTTCACCATGCCCGACGAATTGCAGGCAGAAACATACAAAAAATACGTCCACGACAACATTCGTGACGGTGCAGCCATCGCATTCGCGCATGGTTTGAACGTACACTTTGGCTTGATCGAACCAAAGTCAGGCGTTGACGTCATCATGATGGCACCCAAAGGCCCAGGCCACACCGTGCGCGGCGAATACGTCAAAGGCGGCGGCGTTCCATGTTTGGTGGCCGTTCACCAAGACGCGACAGGTAAAGCGTTGGAAATCGGTCTGTCCTATTGTTCTGCAATCGGCGGCGGTCGTTCGGGCATTATTGAAACAAACTTCCGCGAAGAATGTGAAACCGACCTGTTCGGCGAACAAGCGGTTCTATGCGGCGGCTTGGTTGAATTGATCCGTTGCGGTTTTGAAACATTGGTCGAAGCAGGCTACGCCCCTGAAATGGCCTATTTCGAATGTCTGCACGAAGTGAAATTGATCGTTGACCTGATCTATGAAGGCGGCATCGCGACCATGGATTATTCGATCTCGAACACTGCTGAATACGGTCAATACGTCACTGGCCCACGGATCCTGCCGTACGACGAAACCAAAGCCCGCATGAAAGCGGTTTTGACAGACATCCAGCAAGGTAAATTCGTTCGTGACTTTATGTTAGAAAACGCTGTTGGCCAGCCAACATTGAAAGCGTCACGTCGCGCGAACGATGAACACCTGATCGAAGAAACAGGCGCTAAATTGCGCGAAATGATGCCTTGGATCTCCAAAGGTAAAATGGTTGATAAATCCAAGAACTAATCGGATATACTTTCGGTAGGGAAAAGGCGGTCCTTTGGGCCGCCTTTTGCATTCCTATATCCTAAGTTCCACAGTTAGCCCTGTAAAAGCAATGACTTCCACGCCGTTCCCCAAATTATCAAATCGATAATTATGGACGGCACGGTAAAATGAATACTCGTTTACGCTCAGCTTCAAGGGCATGTATTCCGGTCAATCACAACTATATTGCTGCAACTGGCATAAGCCTATTTTTGGCCTGCAGCAGTGCACAGGCGGACGGCTCTTGGGCACCAACAGACGGCAATAGCGTCTCGGCAGCCAACTCAGTTGCAGGTGGCATCGATAACTCGGTTACGGGCCAAGGCGCAGTAGCATTGGGCGTTAATAACATTATTGTAAACGACTCAGCTGTTGCGGTTGGTGTTGGCAATAGACCGACAGCGGCGAGGACTATCACAATCGGAAGCGCGAACTACGCAAGCAACGTTGACGCCGTGGCGATGGGACGTATGAATAACGCTTCCGGTGCGACCTCTACCTCTGTGGGCGTATCAAATAGATCGCAGGCGCAGTATTCTACCGCAATGGGCTTTGCAAACCTTGCGAGCGGCGAGCAAAGTACCGCGCTTGGCTTTTTGAATACCGCAAGCGGACTTAAATCTGTTGCGCTTGGACGCGCTAGCCTCGCCTATGCGGATTAATCGATGGTTTTGGGAATTGACTCGGTTTCAAATTTTCAGAACGCGATCGCAATCGGTATCGGCGTAACGACCACGCAGCAAAATCAAATTGCCATCGGCACATCCGCCGACACAATCACAATGGCAGGAGCTCTGGCACAGGGTGATGCAAGCACAGATCGGATTGTTACGGTCGATGCCTCAGGAAATATTCAATCGGTGACGACAACAGAGCTGTTTTCGACACTGGGCGCGGCTTCAGTTGGTCCAAGCTCGATTGACACTAGCCATATTGCTGATCGATCCATTACCAACGCAAAGCTTGCACCAGAGGTTCAAAACCGCTTTGCCAATCTAGAAAGTGCAACCGAAAAGCTCCAATCAGGCATGGCCATGTCCTACGCAATGTCCAATATCACCCATTATATTGATCCACTCAAAAATCATTCTTTTGGCGTTGGATTAGGGGCATATGATGGCAAGGCCGCATTTGCAGTGGCTTTGAATTCAAGGCTGGATGAAAATCTTCGCGGCCGGATCAGCCTTGCCCGCGGAACCCAAGACAAAACAATTGGATTTGGTGCGTGTTTGTTATGGCAATGGGAAGGCGTCACATTTTTTCGGTGTTGTCAGTACTTGGGGCCCTTGTCGCATTTGCAGGGCATGCCCAAGCGCTCGGCAATGGCTGGGCCCTAGGCTGCGACAGCACAAACGAATGCCGACTGACGAACGAAGTGACCGCTCCTGACACAGGTCTCACCACAAGATTTGAGTTAACTCTTGGCGAAACAGGCGTCGCGATGATGATCATGACGCCGTTAGGAATAGATCTGCCGACGGGGCAACGCTCCAGGTCGACGCAGGGCGCACATTGGCACTTGCGGCCAAAACCTGCGAAGGATACGGCTGTATATTTTTGCTTGCACCCGATAAAGAGCTTATGACCGCGTTTGAAAATGGTGCACAAGCTCACTTGCAATTTTATTCTGCAGACAAAAATGTATTGTTCAAAATGACACATCAAATGACTGGGTTTGGATCAAATTTCAAAGCCTTGGAAAAGATTTCTAAGCCATAGGTATTTATGTCATAGGGGAACAAAGTTCGATCAACACACCATCCGGCGCACGAATGTAAGATACCAATTGCCCCCATGGCTTTTGCTGCGGTGCTGAAATTTCTAGAGCACCAAACCCTAAGGCCGTTGCATGTGCGCCATGCACATCGGTAGTGACAAGCGCAATTTCCATTCCAACTGGCTTGGCCCCATTCGCGCGAACATATCCGTCCGGAAAATGATCATCGGCCATCGAAAACCGAGCAAATGCCAGAACCGTTTGTCCGGTCTCTAATTCGCCATAGCTTTCCGAAGGGTGTAGAAATCTGCGCTGCAGACCAAACGATTTTTCAAAAAAATCAAGTGATTTGCAGACGTCTTCAACATAAACAATACAATATCCAAATGAAATCACGTCTAAACCTTTTCACACTCTCATTCCTGCTGAGAGGAGCCCTGCCCTGATGTCAAGTAAAATTCAACTTGCACTTGATCTGCCACTGTTCTCTATTAGCGGAACGAGGACAGAAAATGACACTAAGCATTCGCACTTTAGCACAAAGCGATTTTGACCAATGGCGCGACCTTTGGACCGACTATCTAAAGTTTTATGAGACAACTGTTCCAGATGATACATATGCCATTACCTTTGCACGGCTATTGGACGTAAACCGCAGCAACCAAAACGCATTTGTCGCCGAACAAGATCGCGAATTGATAGGTTTGGTTCATTATATCTATCACCCTCATAATTGGCGACCTGAGGACGTTTGTTATCTTCAAGACCTTTATGCTGCGCCAAAAGCGCGCGGAACGGGGGTTGGGCGCGCGTTGATCGAAGCCGTGTATCAGGCAGCTGATTCAAATGGCACTCCAACGGTGTATTGGCTAACCCAAGACTTCAACACAGCGGCGCGCACTCTCTATGATCGCATCGCGACATTGACACCCTTTATAAAATACAACAGGTAAAACCCTATGACACCACATATCAATGCAAAGCTAGACGACATAGCCGAAACCGTACTTATGCCGGGGGACCCAAGGCGCGCCAAATGGGCGGCTGAGAATTTTCTGACCAACCCGCGCTTGGTCAACGAGGTCCGCGGCATGTTTGGATTTACAGGCACATACAAAGGCAAACCTGTCACGATCCACGGGTCAGGCATGGGCATGCCCTCATTATCAATTTACGCAAACGAGTTGATCACAGTTTATGGCGCAAAGACTTTGATCAGAATAGGATCATGCGGCGCAATGCAGCATCACGTTAACGTCCGCGACGTTGTGATTGCGATGACAGCGACCACAATGTCGACCCCTTCGCGGGGAATTATGCGCGATCTTAATTTTGCCCCCTGTGCCGATTACAACCTATTAGAACAGGCCGTGAAAGCGGCAAGGCGTAAAGGGACACCCACACATGTGGGTGGAATATATTCGTCAGATGTCTTTTATGATGAGCGACCAGATCTGACCGAGACGATGACGCGGCATGGTATTTTGGGTGTCGAAATGGAGGCTGC
>Ga0181607_10002385_pt1 | contig 16589 bp, 18 predicted proteins | sample 041ome_9_FD_132420 | JGI IMG/M metagenome (GOLD analysis project Ga0181607, IMG submission 132420) | Coastal salt marsh microbial communities from the Groves Creek Marsh, Skidaway Island, Georgia - 041413US metaG (megahit assembly) | ecosystem: Environmental > Aquatic > Marine > Intertidal zone...
GCGGCCACGACACGCCACTGACCTCCCAGAGGCTGCAGCGGCGAGTGGCAGAGTCGAGCTCCATCAGGCCAGAGGGAACAATCGCCTCGCCAGCAGTTTCGCCGTCCTCGAGGTCGCCGTCCTCGAGGTCGCTGCCCTCGGGATCACTGCCGGGGAGATTGCTGCCGGGGAAATTGCTGTCGTTAGGAGAATCTGAGTGCGTCATCAGCGGGAGAACTAGCATGCCGGAGGCCTTCCCGCCAAGCCCGGCGTCCGCTAGGCCCACAGCGAACGGTCCAGCAGTCGGTAGTTAATCGCTTCACTCAGCTCGGCGGGCCCGATCGGTGCGTCGGCGGCGGCAGCATCATTGCTGCGGAGATCGGCGATCGTGCGGGCCACTCGCAGGATTCTGTCGTGGGCTCGGGCGGAAAGTCCAAGATCGCTGACAGCGGCCCGCAGCAGCTCGCTGGCAGCAGCGGTGAGCTGACAGAACTGCCGGATCTGCCTGGCGTTCATCCGGGCGTTGCACCGCACGGGCAGGCTGCGGTCGAGCCCCCTTACCGGCACCGCTGAAGCACACGCCTGCGACGACGCGGAGACATCGGTCGGCCCTTCGACACCAAAGCGAACCGCCTGCCGCGCTCGTGCGGCGAGCACTGCCTCCCGCATCGTGCCGCTCGACGTGCCGGAACGACTTGCGGCCAGATCCTGATACGACACCGCTGGCACCTCCAACTGAATGTCAATGCGATCGAGCAGCGGGCCCGATATCTTCCCCATGTACTTGTCGATTTGCGGAGCCGAACACAGGCACTCCCGCCTTGGATCTCCCCGATAGCCGCAGGGGCATGGATTGAAGGCGGCCACGAGCATGAAATCGGCCGGAAATCGGCTGCTCGACTGAGCCCGACAGATGGTGACAGCCCCTTCCTCCAGCGGCTGCCGCAAGACTTCGAGCGTTCGCCGGTTGAACTCCGGCAGCTCGTCAAGAAACAAGACGCCGTTGTGCGCGAGACTGATCTCACCCGGCATCGGCATTGACCGCCCACCGACCAGGCCTGGCTCGCTCACAGTGTGGTGCGGGGCTCGAAACGGCCGCGTGGCGAGCAGCGGCTGCCCAGGAGAGAGCAGCCCAACCGCGCTGTAGATCCGCGTTGTCTCCACCGACTCACTCGGCGAAAGTGGCGGCAGAATTGTGGGCAGCCGACGAGCAAGCATTGTCTTGCCGCCACCAGGCGGTCCAACCATAGCGACGTTGTGGCCCCCAGCCGCCGCCACGAGCAGCGCTCGCTTTGCCGCCTCCTGTCCACGGACGTCGGCGAAATCGACGTCATAGTGGGCGAAGCGGTCAAACCACTCATCGAGCCGAGGCGGAGCAGGGGAGAGCGGCAGGTCTCCAGAGAAAAACCCGACCGCCTCTTCCAGGTTTGCCACGGGAATCACTTCCACGCCCTCGACGACGGCCGCCTCGACCGCGCTGGCCGCTGGCACCACCACGCCCCGCAGCTGCTGCCGACGGGCCGCAGCGATGGCCATCGACAACGCGCCTCGGGCCGGGCGAGTCGAGCCCTCCAATGACAGTTCCCCCACGACCGCGTAGTCCTCAAAGCGGGTGGCTTCGAACTGCCCACTCCCCGCCAGAATGCCAAGCGTGATCGGCAGGTCGAAGGTGGCCGCCTGCTTGGGAAGCTCGGCCGGTGCGAGATTCACCACAACCCGATCCTGCGGCCGCTTGAAGCCTGAGTTGATCATCGCCCGAGCAACGCGATGGGTGCTCTCCCGGATCGCCGCATCTGGCAGCCCCACCAGCACCGTTGCCGGCAAGGCCCCTTGCGACACGTCCACCTCGACATCAACGGGTACTGCCTCAATCCCAAGCATCGAGAACGTCTGCAGTTTGGCGAGCATCGAGCATCCTCCTGAGCGTGAACAACGCGGCCGATTCCCTGCGACGAAATGGGCTACAGTGCCACCAGCTGGATTACCGCCAGTTGGCTACATTGCCGGCAGTTGTTGGCACCGCGGTTTTGTCACCCATCGCCGCCCACAGACGTGAGTGTACACATGTTCACATTCTTCGCAACGCATCGGTTTCTGCCTCCCCACTTCAGCCTCGCGGTCCCCATGCTCGCTGTGCTCACACTCACCACCAGTTCAACCTTCGCCGCTGATGCTGCTTCCCCCGGAGACACCCCGATGCCTGCATCCCACCCGACGTCTGACGACGACCCACACGTCTGGCTCGAAGAGGTTCTCGGCGAGAATGCACTTGGCTGGGTCCGCGACCGCAACGACCAGACCCGCGAAGCGCTCACCGACTCAGAGCCTTTCACCCAACTTGAGCAGGCGTTGCAGACAATCCTCGATGATGACCAGCGGATTCCAGCTGTCGTGCAGCGGGGAGACTACCTCTACAACTTCTGGCGGGATCAGGAGCATCCCCGTGGGCTCTGGCGACGCACAACGCGTGAGGAGTACCGTCGCGGCACTCCGAGCTGGGAAGTGCTGTTGGATGTCGATGCCCTCGGCCAGCAAGAAGACGAGAACTGGGTCTGGGCGGGCAGCCAGGTGCTGCGGCCAAGCTACGAGCGAGCGGTGGTGATGCTCTCACGTGGCGGAGCTGACGCTCGTGTGGTTCGCGAGTTTGATCTCACCACCAAAACGTTCGTGGAGGACGGTTTCGAGGTGCCTGAGTCAAAGGGCTCTGTCAGCTGGATCGATGCCGACCATCTGTTCGTTGCCTCTGACTTCGGCCCGGGCTCGATGACCGATTCAGGCTACCCCCGAACCGTCCGACTCTGGACACGCGGCACGCCGCTCTCAGAAGCGACCGTGGTGTTTGAAGGCCGCGACGACGACCTGTCGGTCTCCGCCTTCCATGACGACTCGCCCGGCTACGAGCGGGACTACGTTCGTCGAGCCCGCTCGTTCTATGTCAATGAGCTGTTTGTCCGCGAGGGCGATGGCAGTCTGCGGAAGATCGACGTTCCAGACTCCGCCTCGAAGGGAATCTTTCGCGGCCTGCTGGCGATCGAACTCCGCGATCCCTGGACGCATGGCGACCGTACCTACGTTCCCGGCACACTCCTGCTGGCCGACCTGGAGTCGTTCCTCACGCCCGCTGACGGCAGCAGCGTGTCTGCAGACCGCCGCCCCGTTGCCGTTGCCTTCGAGCCCGATGACCATCAGGCCCTCGCGGCGTCCACCTTCACCAAGAACGCCTTGGCGGTGACGATCCTGGCCGACGTGAAGAATCGCGTGCAGGTGATCGACCTCACGGGCTGCGAGCAGGGCTCCGCGGCGGAGCGAATCGGGCGGATCCGAGACCGCTGCACAGCTCCCACCATCCTCACTGCCGGCCCCGAGATCGGTACCGTCAGCCTGCAGGCGGTCGACGCGGACAAAACCGACGAGGTGTTTGTCACCACGACGGGATTCCTCGAGCCAACCACACTTTCACTCGGCTCACTCGCCGCGCCGCAGGCGGCCACCGAAGAGCTCAAGCGGCTGCCGAGCTTCTTCAACACCGACGGCCTGACCGTGCAGCAGCACTTCGCGACCAGTGATGATGGCACGCGTGTGCCTTACTTCTTGATTGGTCCAGCCAACCGGCTCGCAGAAAGTGAGGAAGCCACCAGCAGCCCCACTGTGCTCTATGCATACGGCGGCTTTGAGATCTCCCTCGTGCCTCGGTACGACCCGCTCGTGGGCAAGGCCTGGCTCGAGAAGGGTGGCGTGTATGCGATCGCCAACATTCGTGGCGGCGGTGAATACGGGCCGAGGTGGCATCAGGCCGCCCTCCAGGCCAACCGACTGCGGGCCTACGAAGACTGCGCTGCGGTGGCTCGCGACCTCTGCGAACGGGGCATCACCACACCACAGCAGCTGGCGGTGAAGGGGGGCTCCAACGGAGGCCTGATGGTGGGCAACATGCTCACCAAGTATCCCGAACTGTTTGCAGCCACCGTCTGCCAGGTGCCGCTGCTGGACATGAAGCGGTATAGCCAGCTCTTGGCTGGTGCATCGTGGATGCAGGAATACGGCAACCCAGAAAAGCCCGAGGAGTGGGCGTTCCTGAAAACCTTCTCCCCCTACCACAACGTGAAGCCGCAGGCGCCAAACGCGGAGAGTTACCCAGAAACGCTGCTGCTCACCTCAACACGCGACGACCGTGTCCATCCTGGCCATGCCCGCAAGATGATGGCCCTCCTCGAATCGTACGGCCATCCCGCCCTCTACTACGAAAACATCGAGGGCGGGCATGGCGGAGCGGCCACCAATAAGCAACAGGCGTTTATGCAGTCGCTGGCCTGGACCTTCCTGGCTTCACGCCTCGGCCTGCACTGATGCCACTGGCTCTGCGAGATGGAACTCCCGACCAGAGGCCTACCCTTGAGACGACCATCCATCAGCACCGTGACCGGCAACCGTCTCTCTGCACGAGCAGCGGAGCGGTCAGTGGTCTGGATGTTGGTCGTCGAGCGCCCGCTTAATCGCGATCCGCGCTTCCCGCCACCGCGTTTTGATCGTGCGGGTTGAGCAGCCCACGACCGAGGCTGCCGTCTCTTGGCTTGCGCCCATGTACCAGACCAGGTCAAACACTTCTCGAGCTTCGGCGGGGAGCTGCTCAACGGCTTTGTGGAAGGCGGACCAGCGATCGAGGGGCTCCTGCTCCTGCGAGGCGTGGTCCACCGCATGCAGTGCACGACCTGAGTCGTCTTCACCTATCACGTTCGTGCCATGGTTGGCTTCGTAGGCACCCTGACTGGTGTAGCGACGGGCGAGGTCGATCAGTTCACGGTGCATCTGCGTGCCCGCAAGGGCCAAGAGCCCACGCACCGACTCCGGCTGGGTGTCGGCGAGGGCACGATGCAGCCGCATGGCTGCTGCCTGAAAGACGTCATCCGTGTCGTTCCAACGACGAACCCTCGGGTAGCGAGAGAGCATCCGACGGGCTAGCAGATAGAGCCGCTCACTGAGCAACTCGAACACGCGATCACGGGCCTCGAGGTTCCCCGAGGCGATCTCATCGAGGCAGACAGCTATTTCGTCGGCCAGCACTCCTGAATCGACAAGCGGGCGGCGGACGCTGCCGCTGCCGCTGCCGTCTGTACCGCTCTCGGTGCTGGTGTTCGTGTTCTGCATGCCTGAAGTTTTCGCATCGTCAGCTGAACTAAGGCAACTCGCTACATCAACAAAAAATAATTGCCCCTCCACGACCGTTTTCTCGCCTACAGGAAGGTGGGGTTGTTCTTGCAGGAACGCCTCGCAGAAACCTGGCAAGGCAGGTCGCAATAACAGACCGAACAGGGGCACCCAGATCATGAGCACAAGCCTCCACGCCACTCGGCTGAGTTCCGTTGAACTCAGTGGAGATACGCTCACTACGTTTGGACGCGATGCCTTTGGATGCGATGCTTCTGGACGTGATGCTTCTGGACGTGATGCCGCCGCTGAGTTGCGTCCGGGCATGCAGTCTCGCCAGTTGCAGGCTGAGAAGCAGTCGTCTGACGCTGGTCAGTCTGCCACCGTGCTCGGAGTTCCCCAGGTTGAGCGGGACGCTAGTCGCATTATTATGGCCGCGCAGCTGCGGCTGCGGCTACTTCGGCAGTCGCCTCAGACTCGCCACGTTCGCTTTCGTGTGGCCGAGGTGACCCACGCCCGTGACGTCTTGCTTCGCCGCGCGGTCGAGTTCAGCCAAACGCCAGCAGCCCGCCGGTCGCAGGGCTGAGCTGAGCTCTGCGGTGGTTTGGGTCAGCAGCGGACTGGACACACAGCATGCCGCTGCGGGACACTCATCGTTGGATCGGTTCCTCAGGATGGATCCGTTGCCAAACTCTTGAGGGGGTCCCATGCTCGACGGCACCAAACTGATGATGCACCGGCCGCTGACAACGCACCGCTGCCGACGCTTCCGGAATGCGGGCTCTGCGGCCTGGCTGAGTGTTGCCGTGATCGCAGCCGCCATGAGTGTGGGCGGTGTCTCGCTCACCGGCAGTCTCTCCGTGAGTCGTGCAGACGAGCCTGCCACAAAAGACGACAGCCTCGCCAAACTCGAGATCGACTCCACCGACGCGTGGCAGCCTCTGTTTGATGGCGCCACTCTGGGTGGCTGGGAATCCACGCCCTTCGGCGGCGAAGGTGGTGTGGCCGTGGAGAAGGAGACCATCCGTATCGAGCGAGGGTCCGAACTCAGCGGTATTACCTGGCAGAAAGACTTTCCCACCGAGGGCTACGCAATCACCCTCGAAGCCAGCCGTGTCGACGGCTACGACTTCTTCTGCGGGCTCACCTTTCCCGTCGGCAGCGAGCCCTGCAGCTTCATCGTGGGTGGCTGGGGAGGTGGCGTGGTCGGCCTCTCAAGCATCGATGGGGCTGATGCCGCCCACAACGACACCACCGAATGGAAAGAGTTCAAGACCGGTACCTGGTATCGCATCACCGTCGAAGTCTCCAAGGAGTCGATCCGCTGCTGGATTAACGACGAACAGCTCGTTGATCAGCCGCGGAAAGGGCATGAGTTCTCCATCAGGCCGGAAGTGTTTCTCTCCAAGCCACTGGGAATCTCCTGCTACAGCACCGTCGCTGCCTTGCGTGACATCCGCTACCGCAGACTCCCTGCCGATGACACCAAATAGCAAAACCGCGTTACGCTGCTGAGGCCTTCTATGAGCGACAAGCAGCGGCAACGAATGGCGGTGGAAGCCGCACGCCTTGTCAGTAAGGGGCGTGACATGGCCACAGCCCGGTTTCGCGCGGCACGCACCGTGCGTCGCGAATGGGTGCCGGAGAATGAACTCCCCACCGAACATGAGATCCGTCAGGCGCTCGGCACCACCGCTTCCCACACAGGCGACCGGTTTGCAGTCATCGCGGAATCGGCCCGGCTGCTGGCAACACTCCGCTACCACCCCCGCATGTCTGCCGACGATGGCCTGGAGCATGCCCTGATCGTGTTTGCCACGGTGTACGCGGAGTGCCCGTACGATGAGGAACTGCTCACCGCGGCCCTCCTGCTGCATGCAGGCCTTGTGATCGATCGTGCTGAGCCCGTGGCGGCCCTGCAGAAGACCCTGGCAGCGACCATCACGCCGAGGACTGGCTGGCTGCTGGAAGCAGCTTCCCTCGCTGAAGCGTATGCCGCCGACACGCTTGGCCAACGAGCCCGCCATCGACTCGAAGCCCACCCCGACTTTGAGCAGGCCTGCCTCCTCGCAGACGCCGAGCGGAAAGCAGCAGCCGGTGGTGGCGAAGATCCGCTGACGCTCGACGAGGCCATCGCCGTGCTCCGCAACCTCGAAGCCGAGGAGACGGACCATGGTGGCGTGGACGAGAACCCGACTGCTTAGCTGCGACCGAGGACCTGCCCGAGGGTGTCGGCAAGCACAGCACCGCTCCGCTTGAGCCCTTGGAGTTCCTTCGGCCAGAGGTCGATCTCAAGGCACCGCTCAGCACCTGCTCGGCCAACCACAGTGGGAACCGAGAGGGCCACATCCCGCAGACCGTAGCAGCCTCGCTGCACGGTGGACACGGGCAGAATCCGCTTGGAGTCGAGGGCGATCGCATGAATCACTTCAGCGATCGACACGCCAACGGCAAAGCCTGCTCCCGTCTTCTTCTTGATCATCTCAGCACCCGAGGTCTTGGCACGCAGGAAGACCTCTTCGCCAAGCCGTGCTGAGAACCCAGGGAACTTTTCCATCGGCAGCCCACCGATGCTGGCGCTCGACCAGATCGGCACCATGCTGTCGCCATGTTCGCCGAGGATCACCGCTGAGACCTGCGTGGCGGGTGCGCCGAGCCTCATCGCCAACAGGCTGCGGAAGCGGAGTGTGTCGAGCAGGGTGCCCAGACCGAGTACGTGCCCTTGCGGTAGCGACAGTTCCCGCTCAGCGAGGGCCGTCAAAATATCGACCGGATTGCTCACCACCAACACGATCGCGTCATCCCGCAGCCCGGCCGAGGTCAGGCTGCCGAGAATCGTACGAAAAAGCTCGACATTGCGGTTGATCAAAGCCAGCCGACTCTCGTCAGGCTTCCGTCGCAGGCCGGCCGTGATGCAGATCAGATCGGCATCAGCCAGGCTGTCGTAGCCACCGGCATAGATCGCCTGGTCAGCGATGGCCGCAGTGCCATGGAGCATGTCGAGTGCCTGGCCATCTGCGAGGTCCGCATTGGCGTCCACAATCACGATCTCATGCACCACGCCGCCAAGCTGCAGGGCAAACCCTGCTGACGAGCCGACGATGCCACCGCCACCGATGATTCCAACCTTCATAGCCGTCTTTCCTGTTTCAGTCGTGTCTCTGTGAGGCGGTCTCGCTGCACCGCTCGACGCGTGTGGAGCTGCAGGTGCCGCCGCTGCTTTGCCGATCTCTTCTCGTCCGCTTAGGCACCAATCCCCAGCTGACGACAGACTTCCTGTGTCACCGCGGCGACCAGGGCTTCCTTGTCGACACCGGCTGGGAGTGCCGCGGCTGGGCTTGGAGCCATCTCTGGCGGTGGTTCAAACGCCCTGCGATCAACACCCGTCTGACCCCAGCTTTCGCGGAACACATCGTTGGCACAGATGTCGCAGTCTGCGAGCTCTTCCGTCAGGCGAGGATCCTTGAAGCCCCACTGCTTCTTGAGGTCGAGCAGTTCCTGGGTCTCATTCTTGGTGAGATAGGTCACACGACCGAGGTCTTTCGCCATCATCAGAATGCGACAGTAGGCGTCGAGAATCTCGGTCCACCAGTAGGCCTTCTCGACACTCTCGCCGAAGCTCACGGTGCCGTGATTCGCAAGGATCACGACGCTGCTCTTCTGCACGAATGGCTTCACAGTGTCGGCAAACTTCTGACCACCGGGTGTTTCGTAGCGGGTGATCGGCACATCGCCAAGGAACACCTCCACCTCTGGCAAGACACACTGCGGAATCGGCTCACGAGCAACGGCAAACGCGGTGGCGTGTGGTGGGTGACAGTGCACCACGCTCTTCACATCGGGTCGCTCCTTCATGATCGTCAGATGGAGCAGCACCTCGCTCGATCGCTTCCGGTGGCCGGCGAGCTGATTGCCTTCCATATCGACGATGCAGAGGTCAGAGGGCTTCATGAAGCCTTTGCAGATCTGCGTCGGCGTGCAGAGCACCTCGTTGGGGCCGAGACGGAAGGAGATGTTGCCGTCGTTGCCGGCCGCAAAGCCCTTGTTGTAGATCCGGCGGCCGATGTCGCAGATCTCTTCTTTAAGCTTGGATAGTGGCTTGTCGGTCGTGGGGCCGGCGGGCATTGCCATGACTGCGATACTCCTCGGTGGGATCAGTGGAAACTGCGTGTCGTAATAACCTGGTGTTCGAACTTTCTGCGGCACTTTGCCGACATCTAACTCTGCGCGTCTTTTTGGGCTACGGCCTCTCTAACGGTCACGAAAAACCGGCTTGTCATTCTGGTGGTGCCGATCCTGCCGGCTGTGCAGGCCGATCCGGTTCGCCGCCTGCAACCTCCAGTCGGTCGATGATGGCTGCCACGTAGGCATCCACCGGTCGCTGCTCTGGACGAAACGGCTGAGCAGCCTCTCCCCCTTCGGAAAAGGCCACCATCTGACCGAGGCCAGCACCGAGCGGATCCCAGGCCACGAGGGGCTCTGCGGGACCGTCGCCACGGGCCAGGTCTTCGCTCGACAGCGGTACCAGCAGCCGCAGCATGCCACCGCGGATCGCCGGATGGCCGGCGGACAGCGTGACCGAACCGATCACTCGAGCCAGTCTCATCGGGAGGCCTCCGGGGACGTACGACTGCAGCTACAGGGACGGCTCGCCTCAGCGAGGTCATGCGGAAGGTCTGGCTGCTCCTGCTTGGCAAACTCCACGGCCAGTCGCTGCAGGCTGCCTGGCGAAAACCGGGCGGGATTGACCACCAGCAGGGTGGCTCGGCACTCCTCAGCCAGCGTGAGCGCCTCGCGAACGTCAGTGGCCGCGACTGCACGCACCGCTCGAGTACGGTTGGCGATCAGGGCTGCAGCCGCTGGTCGCGAAGAAAGGAGCAGGCCCCGCGAACCGCTGCGGCTGGCCGCGTCGGCAAAGGCGGTCACCAGACTGCTTAAGCCGGTTGACGGGAGCTGCTGAGCATTTGGTACCGCTCGCACCACCGCCGCTGCCTGACCGATGGTCCGCCCAGGGAGGTCGCAGCCGCCAACGAGGAAGGCTGGCGAAGCAGCCACAATGGCCGCACCACCAGCGGCAATCGCCGCACGCTGAACTCCAACCCGATGATCAGCGAGCCACTCACGTGCCGACGGTGTGAGCACTGCGTTGTGCCGCACCGTGACCAGCGTCAGATCGGCAGGCAGCTTTGAGACGATCGCCAGCGTGATCACCTTCTCCGCGAGCAGATGCCCAGTTGGTGCGGAGGGCACAGGAGGCTCGCGCGGCACAGTCGATGCGGAAGGCTCAGCCCGGGCACCAGTGGCGTCTCGAGGAGGAGCCGCAGCAACCTGGGCCTGTGTCGACGCGGACACACGTCGCACCACCTCGGCGGTGATGCGGGCCACAAGCTGCTGGAGCTCAGCGGCGGTGTGCGAAGTCGTCAGAGATGATGGCATGAGGCTTTTAAGTCCGAGAAACAGATGCAGGAGGATCTACCAGAGCGACGATGCTCCACCGCGCCGGCGTGGTGTCGCTGCCCAGCAGGCCCCGCAGGGTGGCCCCGTCACTGGTAATCACCACGAGGTCACCCACCGCAGCAGCCACGGTGTCGATCGCCAGCTGCGGATCGCCATCAGCCGACTGCCGGTCGGCAAGCACCGGTTGCACCACCACCAGCCTGCGTCCCTCGAGAGACGCATGCTTCACGGTGCTCGTCGCTGAACCGATGATGCGGGCAAGCTGCATCGTGGAGTCGCTCGTGAAAAAGGACAGAACGGAAGAAGACAGGGAAACGAAAGGCTCAAACGGTGTACGGGGTCAGACCACGGCGTCAGGACTGCCCAACACCCGCAGGTCATCAACGAGGGTGCAGCGTCGCTGCCGCGTGAATGTCAGCGGTGTGGTCACACCTTCGCCGGTAGGCGTCGCGATCGAGAACGAGAGGTAGCCCTCGCCACCAAGCCCCAGCCCCGCCACACTCGGCCCATTCTTGACGAACAGGGTGGTGTCGAGGAGCCGGCCCATGCGGGTCATCGTCCGCACATTCGTCGAATGCACGATCGCGGTGTGACGGAAGCCATGCTCACTCTCGTGGGCACGCTCAATCGCTTCATCCACATCGCGGCACCGCACGAATGGCAGGAAGGGCATCATCTGCTCGGTCGGCACAAAAGGGTTGTCGAGATCGGTCTCGCCAAACACCAACTCGAGTCGCTCATCCGCCGTCGTGCCGGCCGCCTTGGCAAGCACCGCGGCGTCTTTGCCGAGTAGGTCTTTGCAGGGCACAGGATGCCGATCGGCCCCCTCGCCCACCATCACCATGGCGCGGTTGGTGAGCGTGTCGACCTGGTGAGCGTTGAGCCGCAGGGCACCGGCCCGCTCCATCGCAGCCATCATCGCGTCAAACACGCTGGCGACGACGAAGACCTGCTTCTCACCGATACACAACAGGTTGTTGTCGTAGGCGGCTCCCTGAATGATCGATCGGGCAGCCCGATCGAGGTCAGCCGTCTCATCGACCACCACCGGCGGATTGCCCGGGCCTGCCACGATCGCCCGCTTGGTCGACTGCAACGCCGCCCGTGCGACCGCAGGACCGCCGGTCACACAGATCAGCTTCACACCCCGGTGGGCGAAGAGCTCTCCGGCCGACTCGAGAGTGGGCTCTGCCACGAGCGTGATCAGGTTGTCGATGCCGAGATCGCGATAGATCGCCTGGTTGAAACGTCGCACCCCCTCCGCGGCGATCTTGCGACCGCTGGGATGCGGATTGACGACGACAGTGTTGCCGCCAGCAATCATGTTGACCGCGTTGCAAGCAATCGTTGGTAGCGAGTGGGTCACCGGGGTGATAGCCCCAATCACGCCAAACGGAGCATGTTCAATCACGGCGAGGCCATGGTCGCCACTGAAGACCTGACTCTCGAGAAACTCCACACCCGGCACCTTTTCACCGAGGACGCCGAGCTTCTCGATCTTGTGGTCGAGCCGGCCGATGTTCGTCTCGACAAACTCCATCCGGCCGAGTTCTTCCGCATCTTCGATCGCGATCCGACGAATGTGTGAGATCGCTCGCTTGCGGCCGTCGATGCCGAGCCGCTCAAGCTGCTCGAAGGCGTCAGACGCCGCACGCACCGCCTCGTCCACACTCGAGAAGACGCCGTGGGCACCGTCGAGCGACGTTGACGCCACCGGCCCGGCCACAGGAACGGCAGCGGCTGCCGACGGCTGGCCGATTTCAGCAATCACCTGCCTGACAATGCTGGCGATGTTCTGGGGATCGATCGTAGATGCAGACATGGGTTACGCGTTCCTTGAAAAGACATCGGTGCCATCAACCGTCACGGCATCGACGAGGCCAATCACCACCGCATCGATCGGCAGCGACTTCGTTTCTGGGGTCAGGCGGGCACTCGATCCCTGAGTGACCAAGACAAACTCACCTTCGCCGGCACCGAGTGCATCGACAGCGATGAAGGTGCGGCCGGTCGTGACGAGCCGGTCACGACCCGAACCGTCTGCTTCAGCGGCAGCGAGCCGGTAGGGCTCCACCACCAGCAGCTTGTGGCCAGTCATGGAGACCGCCTTCTGGGTGGCGATGACCGACCCGGTGACGCGTGCGATAAACATCGTTGGCCTCGAAAGGGAAGGGGTGGGTTTAGCTCGTCGCCAGCAGGTCGCGGGTCTGACGAGCAACAACAATCTCTTCATTGGTAGGCACTACCCAGATCGCAACCCGACTGTCGGCAGCGTGGATCGGACGCTCCCCGGTGCCGGTGATGTTGGCCTCTGGATCGAGCCGAATGCCCAGGTCTTCAAGCCCTTGGCAGACTTCCGTGCGAACCCGTGGCGAGTTTTCTCCGATGCCCCCGGCAAAGCCGATGCAGTCGAGGCCGCCAAGTTCGACGAGCCCGCCACCGAGCCAGTGGCGAATGGCTCCCACGTACACGGCGATCGCATCGGCAGCCCGCTGGCTCCCACCATCCGCAGCAGCCTCGAGGTCGCGCATGTCTCCCGAGGTGCCCGACATCCCCGCCAGCCCGCTCTGCGACGACAGCTCATCGAGCAGTTCGTCAAACGATCGGCCGGTGGCCTTGGCCATATGCCGCAGCACGAACGGATCGACATCGCCGGCCCGGTTGTTCTGCGGCAGCCCCGACTGTGGGCTCATGCCCATCGACGCCCCCACACTCGCTCCGTCCCGCAGCCAACAGACGCTGCTCGAGCCACCGAGGTGGCAGGAGACACCGCGATGGCTCCGTCCGGCTGCTGCCGGTGCAAGCTGCTGCATGCGTCCAGCGACATAGCGATGACTCGCTCCATGGAATCCCCACCGCCGCACGAGGTGCTCCTCGACCCACGCGGTGGGAACCGCGTAGAGGGCATTCCGAGTGGGGATCGTGGCATGAAAGCCCGTCTCAAACGCGGCCACCAGCGGCACGCCCGGCAGCCTGGCAGCCACCGTTCGCATCGCTTTGACGTAGGGCGGATTGTGGGCCGGAGCAACCTCGGCCATCTCCTCCATGGCAGTGAGCACGTCTGGTGTGACGCGAGTCACACCGCCGGCCCGTCCCCCATGCACCGCCTTAAAGCCAACCGCCGCCACCTCGGCAACATCCGTGAGCGGACCACCCGCACCGGTGAGCTGACTGAGAGCCGCCTCAAGCGCGACTCCGTGGTCAGGCACAGGCTGCACCACCTCCAGTTCGTTCTCGCCTGCAGAGGCGTAGACTCGACTTTCGGCGGCCCCAATCCGCTCCACGCCTCCGCGTGCCAGCTCGCGTTCGTCACCACCCGACGCGGCTGCGTCAGGCAGATCAAAGAGCCGGTACTTAAAGCTCGTGGAGCCGAGGTTGGCAACGAGGATCTTCATGGACTGTGTGCTCCTCCGTGATGGCACTCGAGTGGAGACCAGACACCGACGCTCAGGAAAAGAACGCCGTGGTCAGGCTCTCAGCAGGACGCGGGATGACATGGCTGGCGACCAGATCGCCCACCTGTGCGGCGGCGTTGGAGCCAGCCTCAACGGCTGCCCGTACGCTTCCGACATCACCCTGCACGACGGTCGTGACAAACGCACCACCAATGCTGACCCGCTTGAGGACCTTGACATTGGCTGCCTTGGCCATGGCGTCGGTGGCCTCGACAAGGCCGACCAGACCCTTGGTCTCGATCAATCCGATAGCTGTGTTCATGTGTTGATTCCTGAAGAAGAAAACCTGGATAGTTGGGAACGACGTCGCGACGACGCTCAGTCGCCGGCACCTGGCATGGAGACAGGCAGCACGACCTCGAGATCGTCATGCGGGCGAGGAATGACCTGCACGCTGACCACATCACCAATCCGACCGGCAGCCGCCGCACCTGCGTCGGTTGCAGCCTTGACTGCTGCCACGTCACCCGACACGAATGCCGTGACCAGGGCACTGCCGATCTTGTCCCAACCGAGGAAGGTGACGTTGGCCGCCTTCATCATCGCGTCGACTGCCTCGACGAGCGTGACGAACCCCTTCGTCTCGATCATGCCGAGGGCTTCGATGTTCTTTGCCATCTGCTGCTCCTGAACTCCACTCCAACCAAACTTCCGGGCTTCCCCGGCGGCCGTGCTGACACGCGTCAGCAAGACGGCCATGACTCATTCATGTCTGCCGAATCAGTTCCACGCTCTCCGCATGGTCGAGGTCGGCTGCATTCCCCTCGTCGGTGTCGATATGCACCTCGAGTTTGCTCGTCGCGTCTTCTCGCACGAGCAGGTCGCGAAAGACGGTGCTGCATCCGCCCTTGATCACGAGGCTCATCCGGTCGCCATCCTTCACGCCGAAGAACGCGGCATCGGCGTGGCACATGTGGACATGCCGCTCCGCCCGGATCACGCCTTCGGTCAGTTCGATCGCGCCAGCAGGGCCAACCAGCACACAGCCTGGCGTGCCGGCAATTTTGCCACTGGCTCGCACCGGCAGGTTAAGGCCGAGCGAGATGGCATCGGTGAAGGCGAGCTCGACCTGCGAGGCCTTCCGTGTTGGACCAAGCACACGCACCGTCGGCAGCATCCGTCGCTTGGGGCCGACCACCATCACGGTCTCTTCGGCGGCGTAATAGCCATCCTGATAGAGATCCTTCTGAGGTGTCAGCGTGTGGCCCGGGCCAAACAGTTTCTCTACATGCTCATCGGTAAGGTGGCAGTGGCGGGCTGAGATGCTCACCACCAGCTTGGGCTCGCTCTGCGGCGGCTGCGATGGCGGCGTGTCGTGCGAACCGAGCACAATCTCGCGGACGATCCGCTCAACCTGCGATCGATCGAGACCGGCGGCCATCGTAGGTAGGGAAAGACTCATGCTGCGGGCTCCTCACCGTGAGCGGGGGCAATCTTGGGGTGTTCGTTGTCGTCGTCCTCACGGACGGGCGTGGTCACCAGGCGAACCTCCGCGTCAGCAACCTGCTGCCGCCACGCTGGAGAAAGGCCGTCATCAACCACAAGGCAGTCGATGTCGCTGAGGCCACAGACGAGCGTCAGGCTGCGGCGGCCAAACTTGGAACTGTCAGCCACCACCAGCACACGGCCGGCGGCTCGCAGCATGGCCTGCTCGGTTTCTGCAAGAAGCAGGTGGGCGTTAAACAGGCCCTCCGCGGCGATCCCCGCTGCTGAGAGCACCGTCGTCGAGACATGCAGCCGGCCGAGCAGCTCATTGGCATAGGGGCCCAGGCAGACGCCGGTCTTCGGGGAGACATAACCGCCCAGGAGCACCAGTTCTGTCTGCGACTCAGAGACAAATAGGTTGGCCACTGGCAGGCTGTTGGTCACGACCTGGAGCGGTCGACCCACCAGCTGTCGAGCCACCTCGTAGGTGGTCGTGCCACCATCGAGCAGCACCGTCTCGCCATCCTCGATCTCATCCGCCGCGGCCGCAGCGATCGCTCGCTTGGCGGCCCAGTTCGCCGGCTGCCGCTGATCGAACTCTTCAAGCTTCGCCCGTCCGCCGCGGTAGACCGCTCCGCCGTGCGTGCGACGGGCGATGCCCTCCAACTCCAAAGCATCGAGATCACGGCGAACCGTCGACTCAGACACGCCCAGTTCGCGCACAAGCTCGTCGAGCGACGCAAATCCGCGAACGCGGATCAGGTCGGTCAGACGATGACGTCGATTCTGAGAGTGTGCTGGCATAAAAAAGTCCCGAACATTCACAGCTTGACAAGAAACACGCTTAATGCAAGCGTTTTCCGCCTAAAACACGCACGTCATTCGTGATTACTGTCACAAACATGCAAAATATTGCATGAATTTCACGCACCTGCGCGAAGATAGATGGTGTGCGCAGACCGTGCTGGAACTGCCTCCAACTCTAGCCCATAAAAACTACGCAGGCCGAACACTTCCACCCGAAAGACTTCACCCATTTCGTGACGTCTTTCAATCACCCTTCTCCAGCGAGGGGGAGCCCGATGCTGGCTCACCGGTGTGGCGAGCGAGCGAAGCCCGGAGGGCGAA
>Ga0181607_10002390_pt1 | contig 16564 bp, 13 predicted proteins | sample 041ome_9_FD_132420 | JGI IMG/M metagenome (GOLD analysis project Ga0181607, IMG submission 132420) | Coastal salt marsh microbial communities from the Groves Creek Marsh, Skidaway Island, Georgia - 041413US metaG (megahit assembly) | ecosystem: Environmental > Aquatic > Marine > Intertidal zone...
CTCGTCTGAATTGTCACAGGCGCTTGCTCTGGCTGAGTCTACGCTTGAGGATTTTTCATCGCAGCTCACAATCGGCAAGCAGGAACAGGGTCAATTTGGGAGTTTCCGTTGGCAGGCAACGGCCAGCAGCATCGACTCACTGCGCAGCCAAAGGCCCGACGCAGAGAGTGAGCCCCCCGCGCTATTAGCGCTGGTTACTGTGACCGTGAGCTGGCCATCGGGATCCCGCGAGCGTGAAGTCGTGCTGACGACAATCGACAGTGTTTTGGAGCCACCCAATGAGGCGTGAGCAGTCAGGCATGACCTTGGTTGAAGTTTCCATCGCCGCAGTCGTGTTGGCGATGTTACTCACTGGGTTGGTGACTGCGATGCGGAGTTTTGCGCTCACCTATGGTTCTCTGGAAGGTCTGACACAGAGCACCGAGCGCCTGCGCGAGACCACATCTTTTCTTCGCCACAGTCTTCGAGAGGCCATTTTTGTCGGTCCGGATGCTTTTCAATTTGACGGATCACAGATCATTTGGGTGGCACCGCTAGATCGGATTGGCGCGGCTGGTGGCATCACCTGGTTCAAGTTGAGTGCGGATGGTAATCGTTTGCTTCTTGAGTTTGCGAAGGACGAAAACCTTGGTGGTGCGCGTCTAGTAGATGGATCAGAGCAGAGCTGGGGTGCCGAAATCGCACCTGAGGTGTTGCTTGCAGGTGTTTCGTCAGTAGGGATATCAGTGCGACCGGATGCTCAGGCGCCGTGGCAGGAAGCCCTCGAAGCGCCTATGGCAAAGCTGCCTCACTCGGTGAGGTTGGATTTGGGTTTGGAGCAGGGCCAATGGCCACCTCTGGTAGTGGCATTGGACAATTTTCGGGGCACGAACTGATGGTGCGTGGCAGAAAGCAAGAAACCGGTGTGGCCTTGGCAATCGTGCTGTGGTTGGTCGCTGCGCTGTCCATGATGGCCGCCGGACTCGCCAGTCTGTCCCGGGACGAGGTCAGCTCTGCTGCCACCAATTCTCTGCTGGCAAAGAGTTTTTATCTGGGCAAAGGGGTGGCGAGGGTGGTGATGTTAGATCGTCGCCTCGCTGCTCAGTCGAACTCAGGCTCACAATCGAACAGCGGCTCGTCAAATACGTCCGGATTGTTTTCGGCGCGCTACGCGATTGACGGTGTTGCGATATCAGCGACGGTCTTTCCTGCCAACGGGTTTCTCTCAGTATCCGGGGCAGAGGTCGGAGTGTGGGCGGAGTATTTGCTGGGTGTGGGAGGTCTGGATGCGACCGCCGCGTCGCAGCTTTTGGAAAATATGGCAGTGACGCCAGTCGCGGGAGGACGCGATGACGGTAGCGTGATTACTGTCGACACTTCAACTTTTGGTGGCCTGTCTAGAGCCTATGGCTCGCGCGGCACCGGCGGTACTTTTTATGTGGAGACGCTGCTGGGTGCTGAGGGTATGACGAGGGATCTCTACGACAGCATCAAGCGAAATATCGCGCCTTTTCGGCACACAGGAACTTTTAATCCGGCATTGGCGCCTGCCGATATTCAGGCGGCATTGAGCCTCACCGAGGCGCCGCTGGAGAATCAAGCAGAGGCCGCCGGGGGTAATTATTTTTGCGTCGAAGTGATCATGGAGTTTGGTGGCAATGAGGCTTTCGCGCAACGAATCTGGGTAGACACAGCCGGGGGCACAGAGGGGGCGTTGCGGTTTGTGCGTGTTGAGCGGCCGGTGGCAGTGAGCGCGCTGGGGTGATTGCGCAATGAACGCTAAAAGCAATCAATGGGTGCTGTTCGGCTTTGACTTAAGTCAATCGCTGAGCTTTTTAAAGCTGGCCCTGAGGCAGTTGCTCTACGACAGGAGTAGCCGCCTTATCGCCTCCCTACAACCGCTCCTGTGGATTAGGGCAGGCGAGCGCTGGGTGGGGTGGAACGCCGCGGGTGCGATGCGCAGCATCAAACACGAGCACCTAGGGTCGTTATCTGCGGCCAATGATTTTTTTGCTGCGGTGGTTCCTGATGAGTCGGTGCTCTTCAAGCCGCTGCGGTTACCCGCATCAATCGAGCCTTACTTGGCGGATACTGTCGCCCTCGAAGTGTCAGTGTCTTCGCCGTTTGCCGATGAAGATGTGATTCACGGCTACCAAATAGTGAATCGAGACGGCGCGACAATCGATGTGCTGGTCGCACTTTCCAGCAAACAAGCAGCTGAGCAAACGCTTGCTGACTGGCGCACTGAAAATGCCGCGTTGGCTACTGCGATACCGAGCGTTTGTGCGATCGAGGCAGATTATCCGCCCGTCGAGTTCCTGTCCTACATCAGCAGCAGAAGAGAATCAGCCTACTTGAAAAAAATCCGGGATAGGTTGGCAAGGGGTGCAGCGGGTATTGCGTTTATTTTTTTCGTCATCGGCCTGCCCGCGCTGTCCTCGCAATATCGAGCCGACCGACTCGCGGACGAGCTCGAATCATTGCGACGTGAGTCGGTTGACGTGAACGCCGCGATTGACGGACTTCATATGCAGAGAGACAGACTGAATCACATTCTGCAAAGTTATTCGGATAGGCCGGATCATGCTCGGTGGCTTGGCGACATCGCCGACAAAACCCCCGATGGCACCTACTTGCAGCTACTGAGCGTCGAGGACGTCAAATTAGAAATCACGGGATATTCTGACAATGCGGCCAGCTATTTAACGTTGCTCACAGAGCAGGCGGCCTATTCGAACGTTCAGGCCCAGTCCGCTTTTGTAAGAGATCAGCGCACAGGACTGGAGCGTTTTACAATCGACTGGGAATTCGCGCCCCGGAGCGAGGACTAAACCATGGATTGGGCGCGGAGGCTGAGCGGATTTCGCGATGAGGTGCTGGCGTTGCCGATGCCCGCTAGAGCTGTATTCATCACCTCGATGGCAGTCGCACTACTAGCGGTTTTGCTTTTGATGACGAGACTGGTTGCCTGGTGGGTCGAGAGCAGTGTTGAGACAGCCCGCCTGGAACCTCGCATCGCACAGATCATTGGCTACCTCGAGTCAGAGCAGAAGATCGATTCTGCGCTGAACGCCTACGGTCAAATGCTTGATGAGCTGGCATTCCCGGGCTCGGGTGACTCGGGTATGGGCGGGGCGCTATTGCAGCAAGAGCTCAGGCAATTGTCGAGTGAGAGCGGCCTCGTTGTAGTGGGCACCGAAGTGCGGCAGCCCGACAACCAAGATGCGTTGCTGAGGCTGGGTGTCAATGTGCGCGTGGCGGGCCCTCCGGAGAGCGTCATCGGGTTCTTGGAATCTCTGCAGCAGTATCGTCCGCTTCTCTTCGTGTCGTCTTTGTCGCTGAGCGCACAGCGGCGGCAGCGTCGCGCCGTTGAACCTTCGCAAGATAATCTGATGTTGCAACTTGACGTTCATGCCTACCAACTCGGTGAGAACAGGTGAACCTTCTCGCCTCGACAAAAGCTGTAGTGGCGTGGCCACAACACCGCGGTGCCACCCTTGGGGCGGCTGCCGCATTGCTGGTCATGTTGGTGATTACTGGAGTCAACGTCTTCTCTGGAGCGCCCGAAGCGCGGGCGCCCGCTGAGTCTTTGTTTCAATATCCTGACCGTGCCCAGTGGCAGCAAGCACGGTTGGCCGAGGCGGCATCAGGCTCTTTTGCCGAGAGGCCGCTTTTTACGCCGAACCGGCGCGCGACGGCGGCGGTAGAGGTCCCCGCGGCCCCTGTTGCGCCCGTGGTGGCCGTGACGCGGACTCTGGACGGTTGGGCTCTTTTGGGAATTTTTGACTCAGGAGAAATGAAAGGGGCGATCGTACGTCATAGAGATGGCAGCCGATATCGCCCCGTTTTGGGTGACCGAGTCGATAACTGGCGGCTAATCTCCGTAACTGCGCGATCGGCGCAACTAGAATCGGTGATCGATGGCAGTGTTGCTGAACTGGACATGGGTTTGGCGCGGGTTCGGGAGTTACCGCTTGCAGCAGCTCCCGAGCACAGCGCGGCTCAAAGTAGCGAGTCGGGTGGAGAGGGTGAGCAGCCATCGGAGGGCCCACCGGAAGAAGCTAAACCGAAGCTCATGACATTTGAAGGATACTATGGTGGACCGCGATCTAAAGACAAATAAAGCGCTTTTGGCGGCTTGCCAAGGTGTGTGGCTGCGTGCGCTCCGCGGCGGCGGATTATGTTCGGGCGATCGCTTTCGCGCGCTTCAGCGTGCCGTTTGCGCGCTATCGGTTGTCTTGCTGACAGCGAGCTGCGCAAGCCTCGATACGATGTCGGCGGGTTCAGCGTCGGGTTCATCAGCCGCCAAAGACGGCGGCGCGACATCCAGTGTTGGCCCCGAGGGCTTTGCCGACAGCGCCAGTCGAGAAGAAATCGCAGAGCCTGAGAAAAGCACGCGGATTATCCCGGGGGACGACAGCGGCAGTATCGTCCTGCCGCCGGTGAGAGAGCCATTAGCCCTGTACGGCGATGCGGTCAGTATCAATTTTGAAGAAGCGCCCTTGGCAGACGTCGTGCATTCCATCCTCGGGGATACTTTGGGCCTCGATTACATCGTGGAGCATCCAATTCAGGGTGACGTGACCGTTCGTACCAGGTCACCTGTGCCCCGTGACCAGTTACTCCCGATTATTGAATCTTTGTTGCTGAACAACGGTGCCATTTTGGTCCGGGGTCCGGGTGATCGTTTCTTTATCAGCCGTGCTGGCGCGGGCAACACCATGGTGCCGCGGTTCGAAAACCCCAATTCTAAAACGTTGGGGTACGCGAGCATCATAGTGCCGCTGGAGCATATCAGCGCGGTGGAAATGTCAGAGATTCTGGCGCCGGTCGCACCCGAGCGAGCCTTTGTCCGGGTGGATCAGAGCAGGAACCTGCTGATTTTGGCCGGTACCCAGCTGCAGTTAAGTGGATGGCTGGACATTGTCGCAACGTTTGACGTGGATCAGTTGGCGGGCACGTCAGTCGGCGTATTCCCGATTGTTCAAGGTGAGGTCGACGAGGTCTTTAAAGAGCTGAGCCACATCCTTCAAACTGCCGAGGGCAAAGGCTCCGTAGGCATTGCTGGAATGGTTAATGTGCTGCCGGTTGAACGGTTGAACAGCATCTTGGTGGTATCGCCGCGGGCCGAGTACGTAGATAAAGTGGGTGGCTGGATCAATGAGCTGGACAGCATTGAGGAGTCAGCCTCGGAGAGCACACTCCACGTATATGAAGTGATTAATGGCAATGCCGACAACCTCGCCTCACTCCTTGGCGCGCTATATACCGGCAACGCTGGCAATCGGGGTGCGACCCAGCCCTCTTCTCAGGTCGCACCCGGCATGCAATCGCAGACCAACCGCTCGGCCGGCGCGGGGGACATGCCTGGCACAGGTGGGCCTGTGGGTGGCGGCGCTAACTTTATGTTGGACGACTCGGTGCGAGTGGTCTCCGACAAGTACAACAACTCTCTGTTGGTGTATGCCTCCAGCTACGAATACGCCAAGGTGAAGAAGATTCTTCAGCGGCTCGATGTGGTGGCGACCCAAGTGCTGATTGAGGCCAGCATTGTCGAGGTCACCCTGACCGATGATTTGCAATACGGCCTGGAGTGGACCTTTCAGAACGGCATTGGCAACAATTATTCCGGGTCGGGTGCATTGAACCTGACTGGGTTGCTGGGTGCGGCTGGGGGCGACGGCGGGGCCTTAGCGCAGGGCTTTTCTTATACAGTGACGAATAAAGCGGGTGCGGTGCGGGCGATTGTGAACGCCCTGGCCGAGAAATCATTGGTGAACGTGATCTCCACGCCTTCGGTTATGGTGCTGGACAACCACACCGCAGCAATACATGTGGGAGACCAGCAACCGATTCAGTCCCGTCAGACGGTGACGGATGGTGGGAATTTCCAGACCTCGATCGAGTACAAGGACACGGGTGTCAAGCTTGAGGTCACGCCCTCGGTGAACGACGGCGGCCTGGTGACCCTCAACGTGGTGCAATCAGTAACCGATGTGGGGCCTGTAGACTCCGCCACGAATCAGCGCAGCTTTCTTGAGCGCAACGTGAGTAGCAAGGTGGCGATCCGCGATGGCGAATCGGTGGTGCTGGGCGGGTTGATTCGAGATAATGCCGCCTCGGGAAAGAGCGGCGTGCCGCTGCTGATGGATATTCCGGTATTAGGTAACCTGTTTAGCACGACCACGGACGCGTCGACTCGCACTGAGCTGCTGATCTTTATCACACCGAGGGTGTTGGAGTCCGATCAGGATCTGGGCGATATCACGGATGAGATGCGGCAGCGTATGCGCGGACTCAAGAATTTTGACGATTTGCCTGCTGGTCTTCAGGGCGAAGACTGATTCAAAATAAGCGGGTGGTTGGAGCTAGGCCGCCTCAACCCCGACTCATTTGACGGGTCGTTCTAAACGACCCGCCGCGCGACGCCGGCACCGAAGGCCGAGCGCTAGGCTAGTTTTGACACTGAGGAATCGATTTTGCCCCGATACTATTACCACATAGTTGCGCTCGTTGCCCTAGTGGCAACGGGCTGCTCAACCATTGACACTCGTCCACCGGAGGAAATCGTTGAAGAGCGTGCGTTGGCACAGGCTCAGGCGCTGGTGAATCAAGATTATGAGGCGGCCCTCAGCTATGTGACACCGTCTTATCAAGAGAGCCCTAGGGCTAACTTTTATACGGCTAACCACAGCGGGTCCGCTTTCTGGAAGCGAACCGAAGTCCGGTGGGTTCGATGTGATAACGACCCGGAGGTTGAGCGGTGTTCAGTGAGGATATGGGTCTATGGGACCATACCTTCGAGCGGTCGCGTCACGTCAGACCGCGGTGACACGGTGCCGGCCTCTTTGGACAGTGTCTGGATCAAGATAGAGGGGCAGTGGTATCAGTATCTGGAGTAGGGTGAATTTTTAACAAAAGCCCGCGTTTTTTTCGAGTTTTCTGGAATTTTTACGGTGGTCAGCCGTTATTTCTATTGCAAGTGTCGCGATGTTGCATACACTAGCGGAGTGAAGCGAGTGGTTGAGTCGCAAGGACGGGCGATTCAGTGGGGCGTTTAATTTGGGTGTCCTCTCTGGTTCGGTCCTGACGTGCGGCTCATCGGCTTGTCACAATATTACGGCCGTGTTACGTTGTGACGCGTCGGAAGGCTCGCTGAGCGATTCAAACGTTTGGAATACTTTTAGGAGTGATTCATGAAGAAGAATATTTTATCTCTTGCCGTTGCGGCGAGCGTTGCAGGCACCTCGGCCCAGGCAGCGATGTATTTGAACCCAGAGGGCACGGGTCAGGTGCTGTTGTTCCCTTATTACAATGCTGAGAATGGCAACGAGACCTCTATTCACATTGTCAATACCACGAGCGACGCCAAGGCAGTCAAGGTACGTATCCTTGAGTACGTTAACTCGCAGGAAGTGCTCGACTTCAACCTCTACATGTCTGCTGAAGACCACTTCGCATTCACCATTTTCGCTGATCCTAACGGTACCGGCGGAGCTTTGATTACGCGTGACAACAGCTGTACCGTACCTGCGTTGGGTGACGCTACCTCTGGCGTGCCTGGCTACACAGAAGCAAATGCAGACGGCACCACTACTCGTGTTCAGCCGTTCTTGCCTTACGCTTATGCTGACGATGCTTATGACAGCATTTATCGCACCAAGATCGGTCACGTAGAAGTGATTGAGATGGGTACGCTGGAAGGCGCTTGGGAAGTCGATGCGACTCACGGAGCGGGCGGTGTGCCGGCTGATTGTGCGCAATTGGTTGCCAACTGGAGCACCGACGCAGCGGGCGTTGACGGAGCTTGGAAGGTCGACAAGACCAATGGTATTGGTGACCCAACAGGCGGTCTTTACGGTGTGTCTAACCACCTGAACAACACAGACGCCGCGGCTTATGGTATTGAAGCGGCCGCCGTTGCTGATTTCTGGGGCAGTCAGGTTGTAACCCGTCACACTGATCCGGGTGACCGAGAGCCTAATCTGGCTAGCGGCGACACTTCTTCACTGGTTCCTGATGCTGGCGCCTACGAAACTCGCACTTATGCAGCGCTTGAGGCAGTGGACTCTGTGTCTTCACTGTTTATGACCGCGTCGATTTCCAACGATGTCATGCTCAACCCAGTATTGAACGGTCAAACTGATTGGGTGATCACTTTCCCAACCAAGCGTTACTACGTAAACGGTACGGTCCCTCGTGAGCCTTTCACCGAAATCTACGAAGGCGCTACTGGCCCGAACACGGCGTGTGAAGATCTGACTATTTCTCAATGGGATCGTGAGGAGGCGTACGTGCCACCCGCGGATCAGAGCGGTGGCCCACAGTTCTCGCCTAAGCCTCCGACTCCAGAGGTAACGCCAAGCACTAAGCCGCAGCTGTGCTACGAGACTAACACCATCGCAGCCGGTGCTGGTGCGTCTAGCGCGCTGAACGCCACAATGTCTACGGACACAACAGCGAATGCTGGGGTTAACTTAACGTTCCCCTATAGCGAAGGTTGGCAGCGTGTTGCATTCTCTGAGACGGGTAACGAGTTGCCTGCATCGACGGGAACTACGCTCAAGGGTTTGCCGGCAATGGGTTTTGCGGCGTTTAAGTACACGAACGCTACGTCTAACTACGGCTTCGTTTCAGACCACAAGACGGCTGTTGCAACGTCCTAAGTGGTTACAGCGGTACAGTGACAAAGGGGGCTTCGGCCCCCTTTTTTTGTGGATCACAAAGATATAGCGTGGCGGCAAGTTTTGTTACTTGTGCTCGGAATTTTTTGGTGCGCGCGACGTCTAATAATGATCATGTAATGTTTTAGACTACCAAATGGTGTGGTTCGTTCACCGTCACCTTCAACATATGGAGTTAGCGTCAATGTTCGGACACAAGGAAGGAACTTCTGTTATGGATAACAAACGATCAACGCAATACCGCATCGGCGCGGACCAATCAATTCTGAAGAGTGGACTATCCAAGTTCTTGACGCTGGGCGTGGGTCTTTTGGTGAGCAGCACGGCTTTGTCGGCTGTGATTAGCATCAACGCGTCTCAGAACCCGGGTAACGAAATCACAGTCAACGGGGACTTGAAGGCGTCGGTGGAATATACCGCCGACGGGCTCAAGATCGAGATTCCGGGTGTCGAGATCAAGCTAACCTGCGATGGCGCTGAGGTTAGCGAACAATCCCCCTGCACAATAGACCTGGCGCCAGGAACGGGCTCGTCAAACGGTTCTAGCGGTGGCAATGGCGGTGGCACAGATGGCGGCACTGACGGTGGCACAAATGGCGGCACTGACGGTGGCACAGATGGCGGCACTGACGGTGGCACAGATGGCGGCACTGACGGTGGCACAGATGGCGGCACTGACGGTGGCAAATATGAAAGCTTCTGCGCAGCCGGCCGGGATGCCAACTTTGGTGATCCAACTCTATGGGACGAAAAGTGTAACGAGGACGGCACAGTCAAAGATGGCGTGGGCGATGGCAGCTCCGGTGGTAGCGACGGTGGATTCGTCCAACCGGGTACGGATTCGTCTACGGACCCTGATCCTTGTGGCGTAGGCTATAACCCGGCCTGCTCCGCATCTGGCGGTGGAGCGAATACAGACACACGAGACCTTTTCAACGACTCTCGGGGCATCGTGGACTACACGCTGCAACGCAGCGGAGCTAGTTTAGTTGGCGATTACGACGACGGCAAAATTGTTGACCTAGGCAGTGCGGGAGAATTCGGCTCCTATGAGCGCAAGAGAACAGTCAAGCTTCCTAAAGGTAAGGTTGGGGTAATCGGGTTCACGCTCGCTCCGCCGACCATCCTTGCGGACTATTGTGCCGCTGGCGAGAGTGCAGCAGCGACATATTTTGCAGCTGAGTTTGCCTGGACAGAACGCTGTAATGAAGACGGGACTCCCAAAGCGGGGCAGCAATCGCAACTGCGGCTTGATCCAAACGCTCTATTCCTTACCTTCTCTGAGAGCACCACGCAGGCGAAGGGTGACTTCCACCTATGGTTGTCTGAGACGAAAGATGGCGATCCGATTGAGGGCTGTGGGTTCTCCACTTTCCCTGAGGGGCAGTGGCCCCTCAGCGTTGGTGTGGCGGATGGCGACACAGACAAGCAGGCCTGCAATCTGGCAGAGGGCGGGACATATTTTATGATGGTGGCTTTCTGTGCGACTTCTGCTGATGACATTAGCTGTAAAGCCGATGACGCAGAGACGGCATTACGTGATGGAAATATGTCGCTGAATCCCGGTTGGTACCGGACCGAGTAAACCCCTGCCGGTAAGGGCCGAGAGGCTGCGACTATCTAGCCGCGTCTCTCCCGGTCGCAGTTAGTTGTCAATTGGTGGATAGTAATGTGACTCGTTCCTGGCGAAAGCGTCTATACGCAACCTTGTTGCTGTCATCATGGCCTGCGAGCTTTGTTTTGCATGCTGAGGGGGTTGTTTTTTACTCAGGATCCGATTTTTCGATCACTGAAGAGGATTTGAGGCGCTATCTACAGATTGAAAAGTCGCAGGCGGGGACCGGGGAGTGGGGTTCTCCAGCTCGAGTCCAACAAGCGCTCTCTGAACTTTATGTGCTCAAGTCATTGGCGCGCCAAGCCGATGAGCGAGACCTGCTCAGCGATGAAAATGCGGCTTGGATCGCTTACTACCAGGTGGCGTTAGAAAAAGTGAAACGCCTTATCGCCACAGAGGTTGAGCGCAACTTAGACCAAGTCGATTGGGGGGCAGAGGCCCGGGCATACTACCTTGCACACGGGCCAGAGTTTGTGCGGCGCGAGACGGTCACGGTCAGAGCGTTGCTACTGAAAACCGAATCGCGTTCTTTGCTTGAAGCGCTTCAAATGGCGACGGAGCTAGTACCTGCTGACGCCACCGTAGAGCAGTTTCTGGAGCTTGTGATAGCGCACAGCGAAGACCCCTCAGGCGGTGACGGTCTGCTAAAGGACGTGAGAAAAGGGCAAACGGTCCCAGAATTTGAGGCTGCGGCATTTGCACTAGGCGAGCCAGGCGATATTACCCAGCCAGTGGTTTCTCGATTTGGTGTCCACGTCATTCAGCTTTTGGAGAGAACGCCCGAGTCGCGACTACCCTTCGATGCAGTGGAGGAAAGGATTATCGTCGCTTTAAAAGAAAAACGCGCGATGGAGTTTGCCAACGTGGTGCGATCCTCGCCGCTACTCGATCCGCCGGCCGACGTAGTCATTTACCAAGAGCAGATTGATCTTTTCTTGCAGTCTGTCGATGCTCAACACAAACAGGTGCAGATAGACCTGCTAGGTCGTTAGGAGATCCCCGACCTCCCATCTGAACTGCTGAAGAGATGAGCAAATTAATTTGGAGCGTCTGATGGGCTGGCACCCTGATATACAGCGCCCACCGTGCAATCAATGAAAGCTGAAGCTGTCCCGCAATTTGGTTTGTGTTTGGCCGGCCCAGTCGTAATCCGGGGCCACCCGGCTCGTCTGGTGATACTGCCGACAATTCGTTGGGCAGTACCCACGTTGTGGCGATAGCTGTTATTTTGATCGCCTGTCAAAACCTCAATAACAGCAGGGAGCGCGGTCGGGCCGGGGCGAAACATGAACGCTGATGCCATAGACATCATAATTCCGGTATACAAGAATCTGGGCCTCACGCAGAGGTGCCTTGATTCAGTCCTGCGCGCGAACGACCCAGCCATGGGCGATCTTTACCTGATCAACGACGCCAGCCCAGAGCCCGCATTGAGTAATTATTGCCGCGAGGTAGCTGCAGAAGGGCGAGCTATACTCATAGAACATGCAGAAAACCTTGGCTTTGTCCGCTCTGTCAATGAGGGCTTCGAAAAGGCACAAGCGCATGACGTCGTCATCCTTAACAGCGATACCGAGGTCCCGCCACGTTGGTTGAGCCGTCTTCACCAGCTCGCTCAACAGCACCCCGGGGCCGGCTCCATCACGCCATTCTCCAACAACGCCACCATCTGCTCATACCCCCACTTCTGTGAGGACAACGACCTCCCCGAGGGCCTTTGTTTTGGCGAGCTGGATGCTTTTTTTGAGGCGACCAATGCTGGCCTCGCGATCGAAATCCCCACGGGGGTTGGCTTTTGTATGTTTTTACGACGTGCCGCGCTGTCCCAGGTCGGTTTTTTTGATCACGAGGCTTTTGGCCGGGGTTATGGCGAAGAAAACGATTGGTGTCTTCGTGCAACGGCCGCAGGTTGGCAGCACTATCTGGCGGCAGGGTTGTTTGTTTATCACGCAGGGGGCGCCAGCTTTGGTGGTGACGCAGAGGCGTATCAGAACAATGCACTAACTGTCATAAGGGAGCGATATCCTCATTATGAAAAAGATATTGCAGCGTTTATCCAAGCAGATCCCATTGAGGGTGCGCGTCATGCAGTCGATTTGGTGCGGAGTGACGTCCATACAGTGATTAAGGAATACCAGCGCCGCGAGCGCTTGACTAAAGACTCCCTGCACGCGTTGGATCGGGAGCGACACGAGCAGGTTGTGGCACTACAGGGTCTGCTGCACACCACTCGCGAGTCCGCCAAAGAGGAAGGCGAGCATTATCAAGCCTTGCTGTCGTCACAGCGCGAAGAGACGGCTGCGGCAGAGAGTCAGTACCAGACTCAGCTAGAAAGCATGGCGGCCGAGTATCAAGCGATCTCTAACGAACTGAGCCAACTCAATCGATTCTGGCCAGTGCGAGCGCGTAACTGGCTGTTACGCAGGTTGGGTCGCCTGTGACGGGGTCCACTGCGGTCTTTACCAGTATTGCTGCTAATTACCTGCCAAAGGCCAGGGTACTGGCGCGGTCAGTGCAGCGAGTCGCGCCCGGTACTCATTTTGTATTGATGCTGGTCGACGAGCCGGCCGCTGATTTTGACTTGCAGAATGAGCCCTTTGATGAGGTGATGACGTTGAGCAATCTGGGGCTTGAGGATCCCAGGGCCTGGGCGTTCACACATACTGTGGTAGAGCTGTGTACGGCGGTGAAAGGCAGGGCGGCGAGCCAGCTGCTTGCGCGAGACGACATGTCACGGGTGTTCTATTTTGACCCAGATATGGTGGTTTTTGGCCGCTTCGATGAGCTGGAGCAGGCGCTCTCAGAGGTTTCCATTTTACTGACACCCCATCAGACAGAGCCAGAGATCGAATATGAGGCGATCATGGATAACGAGATGGCGAGTCTTAAACATGGGGTCTTTAACATGGGCTTTGTGGGCATCGCTGATACGCCCGAGGGGCGGCGCTTTGCCGCGTGGTGGGCTGACCGGTTAACCGATTTTTGCCTCGATGACATTGGCCGCGGTTTGTTCACCGACCAGAAATGGGCGAACCTGATCCCCTGTTTCTTTGACGATTACCGAGTACTGCGCTCGCCCGCTTTCAATGTCGCGACCTGGAATATCACTACCCGCCGAGTAACGGGATCTCTACAGGAGGGCGTTGAGGTCAATGGCGAGCCGCTAGGGTTTTATCACTTTAGTGGTTTCGACAGCGGCGATCAGGCACTGATGCTCAATAAGTACGGCGCGGATTCCCCAACTTTGAGCGAGCTGCGTAAGTGGTACACCGAGGCGTGCGAAGTAGAGGGCCAATCTGCCGCGGCTGCGCTGCCATATGGCTATGGTGACTATGAGAATGGCGTTGCGATAGAACCGGCCGAACGCCGGCTCTATCGGACTCGCGCTGATTTGCGTAAAGCGTTTCCAGATCCTTTCAGCAGCGCGCCACGCGGTGGCTATCGGGGTTGGTACGAGACCAACGTGGGTGATGCAATCACCACCGACACCGCAACGCTGTCGGATGATACGCCCACGCGTGAAGCGCTGATATCGTTTGCATCGTGGATGCGCCAGCGCGGCCAGCAGCATCATCAATTTGTAAAACGTTGGGCGCTATTGGGGTTGGCTTATTTGCTAAGACTGCTGTCGCGAGGGGCTGGCTAGGCATGGCCGAGGCAGTGCTGGTTTGTGTGGGCCTGGCCGACGGTGACCCTTTTCCCGAGGGGCTTCAAGACCTCATTGCGACGGGTTACTTCGGCCAGCAGCTCAGGATCTCTGTTGAGAGGACGCAGCCCGATCGCTATTGGTGCAGCATTCTGGGGGCACTATCAGATCAGTGTGAGACCGCTTTAGTAGTGGCCGCTGAGGCTGATTGCACTTCTGATTTATTGCGGCTGAGGGCGCTGCTTCACACCCAAACCGCAGCTGTGTTGCCACTGACTGTTCTCAACGAGGCCGCGAGGCCTCTTATGCAGCCTGAGGAAAAATTCCAGCTGTCTGCCAAATCACTGAACACGTGGCTCAACCGTTACGCCGTTGGTAAGCCTGTAGAGCTCCCAATGCTCGCGGGGTCATGTGCTTGGTTAAATGTGCAAGCACTGAAGCCTGTCGAGGCCGCAAACGATGCGGCGCTTTCTGCCTCCCTGCGGCGGCGGGGCCTGTCGATTTTACTCTCTGATGAAGCTTTCGTAGACGATTCTGCCTGCCTATACACCGACCGCGCTTTGGAGGGGTTCGCCGAGCCGATTACCGTCGCCTTGCGGGAGAGACACCCTTACACCGCGTTGCGACACCCCCTCAGTCAGCTCAACGATCGCAACACGCAACCGCCAAAGATTCTTGAGCGCGGACCCGGCGCTGTGCTTCATATCAGTCATAGCTGGGGCGGAGGACTGGAGCGCTGGATCGGTGACTTCCACGCTGCCGACGACGCGTCGGTGCATTTGATACTCAAGTCTGTGGGTATTAGAGAGGCGCCGGCGCAGGCGCTGGCTTTGCATGTCGGTCAGGATCCGGTGCCGATCAAACAATGGAGTCTCACCACGCCTTTTCAGTCAACAAGCTTGGGTAGCTATGAGTACCGCCAGATTCTGCAAGAGATTCAGAGCGCCTTTGATTTATCGTGCGTGATGGTGTCCACGCTCATCGGACACTCGCTTGATCTTTATGACGTCGACGTGCCCATCGTTCAAGTGTTACATGATTATTACCCTTGGTGCCCCCCGCTCTATGCCACTTGGAAGACGCCTTGCACACACTGCGATGCGTCTAGACTGCAAAGCTGCCTTAAGCAAAATCCAGCGCACGAGTTTTTTGGCGCAGAACAAGGTGATTGGTTACTGACGTTACGTGATCGGTTTCTGGATAAGATCAAGGAGCGCCGGGTTCAGCTGGTCGCACCCACGCAATCCGTCAAAAGCCGATGGCAGCAGCTTGCCCCCCCTCTGGCCGACTTCCCTATCATTGTGATCCCACACGGTCTGCCAGCGGCGACCCTGTCTGCATTTTCAGCGCATCAATGGCAGGCGTCTCCTGATCAAAAGCTCCATCTGGTTGTATTGGGCACCCTATCTGAGCACAAAGGTTTAGAGACCTTAAAGCGGTTACTGCCCGAGCTCTCGAGCAACTATCGAATCACCTTACTCGGCGCCGGCGACAAGAGCGACGAGCTGCCTCAATATCCCGGGTTAACCATCATCAAGCGATATTTGCTGCCCGACTTGCCGAGCACGTTACAGCGCATCAAACCCGACATTGGGCTGTTGCTCTCAACGGTGCCAGAGACGTTTAGTTACACCCTCAGTGAGCTCTATGCAGCGGGCATCCCGCCCATTGCCACTCGGCTGGGGGCATTCTCTGACCGAATAGAGGATGGGTCAGATGGCTGGCTGGTATCGCCGTCGGGCGACGACCTCCTGACGCTCCTTTCACGGTTGAACGATAACCGCGGTCTCTTGGCGTCGGTAAGAGAAAACGTGAAGACTCGCCCTCAGCGTTCAACAGATGACATGATGGCGGAGTACCGAGCGCTGTTGCCTGACCTCACGCCGGTTGTTTCGCGACGCCCCCTTCACATGTCGGTGCTGGCAGGGTCAGAGGTGCCGCTAAATGGCGGCGTATCATCGAGAAATGCGGTGTACGTGAAGCCGAGCGCGCCCTATCGCTTGGCGCTGTATCAATTTTTGATGTATTCCTATCAGAAGTGCAGGCAGTCGCCGAGACTTCCCGGGTTGGTACGAGCACTTTTAGGTGGATTGCTTCGGGTAGTGATGCGAATGATCCGTCCTAAAGCGCCCTGACAGCCGCTTTATCGTCATCGTTTGCAGTTACGGACCTCTCTTATGTACCCGCAGCCCAACTGCCCTAGGCCAAAACGGCCGCTAATTTTTGATCGGGCATGGGGGTAAGTCAGATTGGGTCATCAGCGATAGCCGAGCAATTGTGTCATCTCTGAGCGCGAGCGGGCCTTCAATTCAACGGCACGCTCTGTCGCTAAGCTTTCGTGAATAAGATTGGATAGTTTCTTTTTGTAACCTCTGTTTTTTCTGACCAGTCGTTTGGGCGACAAACCCTCGACGGCTAAAAACTTGGCAAATGCGGTTTCCAGTTCCTCATAGCGCGCTAAATACACTGCACCTCGCGCAGCCTGTGACACGCGCAGTCCCTCCCCGAGGTCCTCCATCTCTGCGATCTTGATATCAAATTCCTTTTGGAACTGGGTCCGGAACCACCAATGCGGCGTCAGAAAGCGCGACAAAAGAAACAGAAAGGCCTCGAAGTCCTGCGCGTTAACAAAAGGCAGTA
>Ga0181607_10002399_pt1 | contig 16535 bp, 11 predicted proteins | sample 041ome_9_FD_132420 | JGI IMG/M metagenome (GOLD analysis project Ga0181607, IMG submission 132420) | Coastal salt marsh microbial communities from the Groves Creek Marsh, Skidaway Island, Georgia - 041413US metaG (megahit assembly) | ecosystem: Environmental > Aquatic > Marine > Intertidal zone...
TAATTGTCATCGCGTTTAGTCTGTATTATTATTGTTATTAGTATCATTATTATCATCACGAGCAAAATGTTTTTAGAACTAAGTTTACGCGCGGTGAAGAAATCACCTAATAAAACATCGTTTTTTTATTTCTTCGGCTTGCGTCTGCTGCGAATGGATTGCAATTCACTCTTCGGCTTCTCTGCTTTATAACCACTACCACTACTACCACTACCACCACCACCAACTCTTCCCTCTCGCTTCGTCATCGTTCCGATTAAATACGGAAACAGCGGTAGCGTTTCCCACTTCTCGTCCACTTCCATAGGGTTGAAGAGCGTTCGGCCGTTTTCGTTCAAAATCTCCACCAACTCATCCGACTTTGGCTCGATGAAAATCATCGCCGCTTGACCGTCTGATTTCAACACTCTCGAGTTTTCTTTCAACACATCCTTTAACGTCTCTTTCCCTTTCTCTTTCAACACTCTCGTAAACGCTCCGGTGCTGACCACCGCGTCCATCGACTCCTCTCGCATGCCGGACAAACTCTTCTCGTACGCCACCGGTTCAATCTGCACGGGAATCTCCGCCTGTACAGAAATCTGGCCCAACAGATCTCCTTTAACCTCTGGCCCTTTATACGTCACAAACTTTACATTTTTCGGATAGTAGTACAAATTTCTCCCGCTGTTCCCGCAATCGTACTCCAACACTCTCGCCTCCGGTTGAAACACTCGCAAAGTTAAAAACTTAGCCGCGATGTACTGTAAACGCGTATACACTATTATGCGCGCGATGCCATATCCGACGCCTAAACCGAGCAACAAAGCTACCGGATACGTCGCGTCTAAAACTTCTCCCTCTCCTCCCATCATCGCGCGCGTTCTTTGACTCGTCTCTCTTCTCTCGTTATCGTTAAAAGTTCTTTCTCTTCTTTCCCTACTGGTGATGCTATCGTTACATTTACTCACGCAACAACTTCGCGCAGCAGCAGCAGAAATACTGCCGCTGCTCCTGCTCCTGCTCCTCCTCCTAGTGGTGGAAATGATGATGTTTGTCACGCATCGCGAAAATGTTATTCTTCTTCTTCGGTGTTGTTGTCGTCGTTCCAGCGTCCGCAGCAGCTGCGCCGGAGAAGATGCCAACGCGGAAAACAGCATGTGTTTTTATTTGTGTTTGTTTTTACGCGCGTTGGAGTGAAAAAACGTCGTCCTTTTTTTTCTTCGGTCTCTTTGAAAAAAATGGCTTCAAAATTTCACGTACTCACGCGCACACCTTATTTATTTAAAAAGAAGAAGAAGAAGAAGATGTTGTTCGCGGCGCGACAACATCTTCTGGCGGCGCGCTCGAGGATCGGTGGTGGTCGTGGTAATAATAACGGTTGTAGTCGACGGACGACGAACAACGTGACTTTTTTCGCGGCCTCATCGACATCGACATCGACAAAAGATGATGTCGTTGGGAAAAAAATCATCGTCAAAGTGCAACCGAAACAAACGCTCTCGATCGTCTCCAAAGAGAACGGAATATCCGTGCGAGATATCGTCCGATTGAATGGATTAGGTTCGCGAAGAACGTTACGAGTTGGGGAGGAGTTGATCGTGAGCGACTTTGAAGAGGGCGGAGGAGAAGGGACTTTTCAGATTATTGAACGGAAGGAGATGACGACCACGAGCGAAAAGGAAGAAGAAGAAGAAGAAGAGAAAAAAGAGGAAAAGAAAGAGAGCGTCGCGTCGACATCATCATCATCATCATCATCATCATCATCAACAACAACAACAACAACTACGACAGAAGAGAAAAGCCAAGAACAAAACGCGAAGAACATCTTGCGACTCGTGCCCGAGAACGCGAAAGAAGCGATAATGAGAAAGATTGAGCGGTTCAAAGTCGAGACGAGTAAAAGCGCTGCTAGTACGGCGTCGAAGGCGGCGGTCGTAGTACAGCAAAGCGTAACCACCTCCGTACCGTTTACGACATCCTTTGGCGTCGGCGTCGGCGCAGCTGTGCTGAGCATGGCGCTGGTTGCGACAAATATCGGGCGAGGTGGTGAGAGAAAAGATAAAGAAGAAGAAGAAAAGAAAGAAACAGAAGTAGAGAGCAGTAGCGGTAAAAGTAGCGATAGTGATAGTAGCAACGCGAGCGCGCCGGTGGTGAAGCAAGAAGAAGAAAAAGTGGAAGAAACAGCGGCGCTAGCCGAGAAAGAAGCGACGACGGTAGTAGAAGAAAAAGTTGTCGCACCACCACCGCCACCACCACCACCGGTAGTAGAAGCTGTCGAAGAGAAAAAAGATGTGGTTGAAGTTGCTCGTTCTCAATCTCAGTCTCCTGCGCCTTTGGAACGCTTGAAAGGATGGATGGACGGGGAGAGAGATGTGGAGGAAAATTTCGAAAGTTCGATCGAAGAATTTAAAGCCAAGCTGGCGGCAGCGCAAGACGCGCTCATCGTGTTGCAAGATCAACTGGAACAGAGCAAGCGGAATAAGAAGAACAACCAGAAGTAAAGTTATGTATATTTTATAAAAAATTGTTGCTTCAACAGCATTTTGAGCACGTCCATTCCTTCGGCGCTCGTCGCAACGCCGGTTTACAGCATTTGCCGTGCGCGAAGCTGTTGCACTTGACGCATCGCATCGTAACTTTCACCGCGTCGTTAATCTCGTTGCACAACACGCACGTCGTATCATTTGTATCGCTTTTCTTCTCTTCGGTCTTCTCTTCCTTCGTCGTCTTCAAAGTGCTCACTTTTTCTTCCACTTTGTTATTCTCTCGTTCTGCCGCCTCGAGCAAAAGCTTTCTTAATTTCATCGTCTTCTTTCTCTCTTTGAACAAAGCCAGCTGCATTTGCTCCAAAGCGTTGTGCAATTGTTCGAATTTCATCGCCAGCGCGTACGACATGCTCTTCTCTTTCTTACTCTTCTTCATCTTCTTTGACGCTTTCTTCGTTTTCTTCGATTTTTTTGCCTTGATGCATATCGTCGCCGGAGAATCGTTGTTGCTTTTCGTTGAAGAAGGCGGCGTCTTCGCGTTCTCTTTGTCTTCTTCAAATTTCTCATCCTCGTTGTCGGAATAGATCTCTGCATCGCTCAACCATTCCATCACTGCTCTCCCTGGAGTCACTTGCGGCTCGGCCAACTTTTCGAGCGCTTGGGCGAGTTCCATCGCTGGCGGCTGCGACGCCAATAACTTTTCGCACGTGTCCAAACATTTCGACGCCGCGATGTCGTCTTTCTCATCCTCCTCTTTGGTTTCAAACAACGCGTCACGAATAGCTTTTGCGTTCGGCGTCGATCGAAACAGATCAAAGCCTTCGAGGCTGAAAATCTCGTTCCCGCTCGTATTCGCCGGCGTGTTATTCGGTGCTTGCGGTCGACTCTTCAACCCACCGCTCGTTAACGGGGCCGTCTTGTTCGTCTTAGTAGTCTCATTCGACGACGATGGGGACGGTGTCATGTTGGAATTGTGTGATTTTTTCGTTGCCGGCGTATCTTGCACTTTTCTCGCGCCCGACTTCCTCGTAGGCGGCGTCGTATCGTCGTCCGAACACGCCGGTTTAAAAGACACAGACGAACGCCTCGGTTTCTTATTATTCGCGCTCTCCTTATCTCCAGAAGTCGTTGTTGACGCCGGCGTCGGCGTCGACGCGTTGTTATTGCTGTTCGTCTTGTTGCACGTAAAAGATATTCTCGACGGCTTCCTCTCACGTTTGCCGCTCAAGACGGGTAGCCCCCAGGACTCTTGCGCCAATCTCTCCGCTTCCCCAATCTTCCTCTTCAAAGATCCAGAAATCATGCACGTCACCTCTGGCGTCCCGGTTTTATTCTTTGGAATCAATTTCACCTGAAACTCTTCCTCGTTCGCGAAAGATATCGATTTTCGTCTCGGCGAGTCTTGTTGCCCGAAACGAGCAGCCAAGCGTAACTCGAGAGGTTTCAGTGCCGATTTGTGCGGCGACTTTGGCAATATCTCGTTCACTTGCTCTTTCTCCGGCGTGCACTGCGGCTCTTCGTTCTCTTCCTCGTCTTCATCGGAAGAAGAAGAGGATTCCTCTTTGCTTCTCTTCTTCTTCTTCTCTCCGCCGCTACTGCTGCTCAACAAAGTCGTCGTCGTCGCCGCCGTCGTCGTAACTGAATTTTGTCCAAAAGCTCCTCCTTTCGGTGGTTTCAAATTCGACGAGACGGTGTTGTGTTTCTTTTCCCGCGCGGAAGAACTGTTATCAGACGACATCGGAAACAACTTCTTGTGCATGGACGGTGACACCGCTTTCACCACGTTCTCTAACAGCGGCGACGACATGTTTGTTTGTTTGTTTGTCTGTCGCGCGCGTACGCGTGTCCACTTTTTGTGGGAGGGAATAGTGTGTTTATTTTTTTTTCTCTTCCCCCTTTGTGAATTTTTTGTTTTGCCCAATTAAATTCCACACATTTTTTTCACCACGATAAACTTTTTATTTCATCTCGCGAAAGGGAAAAGCGAAACACAACAAAAAAAAAACGAACATCAATCGCGAAAGAAAAAAAGGCCTAAACAACAAACGAAAACGATGAAGAAGAAGAAGACCGGCGGCGCCGCTGCTGATAACAACAGCAACAACAACGACGAGAACAAGAGCAACGAAAAAGAGTACGCGTTCGGAACGGTGGTCGTTTTGAAGGACTCGTTTGGATTTTTGCGATTGTCGCACGACTATTACGATGGTAACGATGGTAATGTTAATAAAACCACCAAAGAAGAAGACGAACAACAAAGAAAAGAGGAGGAAAAACCATCGACATCATCCACCTCGAACCGACAACCGACGCTTCGGTCTCAGCAGCAACTGTTTTTCCACGTCAGCGAGTACTTTAAAAATCCAGATTTGACGAGAGAGCGAGAAGAAGACGACGACGGGGAGGAAGACGAGTTCGAGGATCGTCCGCTGTTAGCCGGAGACGTGGTGAAGTTTAAAGTCGTCGGGAATGGGGGCAGTGGCGGTGGTGGAGGCGGCCAAAACAAAAAAGGAGACAAAACGCACAAAGCGACGGACGTCATGCGATGCTCGAAGAAAGATTTGAGAGTGAGAATTGTCCAGGAAAACGTAGAAGGCGTCGTGAAGAGAGGGCTAAAAGGAAAAACGAAGCACGAGGCGTACGGAGGGTGCGTGTCGTGTTCGTTAGGGGAGGAGGAAGAGGAGACGAAGGAAAAGCCGCTCGAACTCGAGTTTAACGGCGCAAACGTGTTAGAAAGCTGTAAGAAAAAGTTGAAGCAAGGAATGAAAGTGAAGTTCAGTTTAGGTCAAGAACCGATGACGAAGAAATACGTAGTCGTAGACATCGCGCCGATAGAAGGAAGCGCTGAAGAAAAGAAAACGAAGAAGAAAACGAAGAAGGAAGGGGATGAAAAAATCGAAGGAGAAGAGGAAGAGGAAGAGGAAGAGGAAGACGAGTATTTCGAGGAGATTCCAACATCCTACGGACGCATTGATAAGCTATCGCAATCATTTGGGTTTATTCAGAAAGCGCACGGGAGAATGCCTTCGCACACCACCAACAACAGGAGAGACGAACAAGGTGTGTTCTTCCATTACACCGCATTAAAAAACAAGGCAGATTTAGGAAAGTTGACCATTGGAACCGCGGTGAGTTTTGAAATTGTAAAGGTGAGCGCAGGTAACGGCAAAGGCAAGAAAGCGAACGCAGTGAACGTGCAACTATGCGACGACGAAACCGTTAGAGCGATCGAGTCAGAGCTCAGACTTCAGCGTAAGCTCGTCGAGAAGGAGAAAAACGCCGCCTTGCTCGATAAAGACGGCATCGATGGCGATTCCTGGGGTAAGAAGAAAGTAGACGTCGTCGATGAGAGTAACAATGATAGCGTTAAAAAGTACGTAGAGGCGCCAAATTCTGGTGAAGAAGAGAGTCCGTCGCCCTCAGAAATAGAATTGGGTAAAATTGTCGTCATCAAGAACGGTTTTGGCTTCATCAAATGCGAAGAGCGCGTGGAAGATGTATTTTTCCACTTTACGCAATTGAAGAATTTAGAAAATCCAAAAGTGGGGAAAATTGTGCAATTTACCGTTCATAGAGACCAAAACAGAAATGCTTTGGTCGCACACAACGTGTGCGAAGCTCCTGAAGGCTCGAAGGTAGTCTTTGAAACCGTCGATGAACGAAGCGTTCGAGGTATCTGCAAAGAACGCCTTGTTTTTGCCTCTGGTAGAAGTTTTGGAAAATCCTCGTTTTCATCCAACGCGAGCAACAATGGCACAATTGTCGTCGAAAATGCAGACGGAACTTCACAAAGTTATAAATTCAAAACTGTCGTCGATAGAAATTGCAATCCGAAACCCGGAGACTTGGTTTCTTTTTGCATCGCCACCGATAAGCGGGACGAGAAGAAACAGTTTGCGACGAAAGTAAAATTAGTACAATTTACCGGTACCGTCCTGAGCACGAAAAGCGAAGGTTCTTACGGATTTTTGTCACACAGTGATCCAGATACCGGTGAAGTCGGGAAAGCATTCTTCCACGGTGCGGATGTGGATGGCGGCGTGACCTTATTCGAAGGGGACGAGGCGACGTATTTCGTGAACCAATCGCAAGGTGAGAATAAAGAGTACACCGCGAAACGTATTAAGAGAACGAAAGAAGGTCCGAATGCAGGCGTTTCGACGCCAACGAGGTCAAATTCAGCGATGGGAAGCGATAACGGCGGACGCGATTCTCCGAGACCACAATTTGTTGGGTCCCAATTCACGCTTTCAAAAGGCCCGGACGGTACTCCAGGTTTCAGCAGGGGACGGGGGAAAGGCCTGGCTGAAAAGGCAACCGCGGCGGTTTCGAGGTTGAAGTTAGACGCCGCAGAATTTGTCCTCGGTGGAAATACCTCGTCCGTTTCTGCCTCGCTCGGATCGAAAGACGACCTCACCGCGTTTGAAGACGTCGAGGAAGCAGAAGCAGATGAAGAGGAAACGTTAGATATTTAAAAAAATTATAGAGTTGTAGCACACACACAGCAAAAATTAGAGAAAGTCACAAATTCAAAGCAACACTTGTACGTACATTTCTGTCTCCTTATGTGTTTCATATTAAATGGTACCTAGTATCTTTATAACAATTTTTACTCTCTTTCCACGACGGCAGCAGCGCCCATACCGCTTCCAATACACATTGACACCACCCCGAGCTTACACGATGGGTCTCTACTATGCATCTCATGCAGCAACGTCGCCATGCACCTCGCCCCGGTCGCCCCTAACGGATGTCCGAGCGCAATAGCACCCCCGTTTACGTTCACGATATCTTTATTTAACTTCAAATGGTTCACGCAATACGACGCTTGACTCGCAAATGCTTCGTTCAGCTCGAACAAATTGATATCAGAAACTTTCACGCCCGCTCTTTCGCACGCGTCCGGAATGGCCACGGCTGGGCCAATGCCCATAATTTCCGGCGGACACCCAACTGCGCTGAAGGATTTCCACTTGGCCATAACTTTCAACCCGTGTTTCATCGCGTACGATCGTTTACACAAAATGACTACCCCAGCGCCATCGCTGACTTGACTCGCGTTCCCGGCTGTCGTGCTCCCGCCTTTTTTGAACACCGGTTTCAACTTTGCTAAATTTTCCACCGTCACGCCTTCTCGAATCCCATCATCCTCGGTAACGATGACTTCTTTCTCCACTTTCGTCTCTTTATCGATAATTTTCGTCACCACGGGCACGATTTGACTCTTAAACTTCCCGTTTCGCCTCGCCTCCGCGGCTCTCCTGTGACTCTCCGCCGCGAACGCGTCTTGCTCCTCTCTCGAAATGTGCCACTTCGCGGCTACGTTTTCACTCGTGACACCCATGGGTATTAAGCAATTCTGCGCGTTTGTCACGCTCGCAGCTTTTGGATTAAACCCTCCGTCCCATTTCATGGGATTTTTACTCATCGTCTCCACGCCAGCCGCGATGCCAACCTCGTAATATCCAGCTTTAATCGCGCTCGCCACGTCCGCGCACGCTTGCAATCCGCTCGAACACTGTCTGTTCACCGTCCTCACCGGAACTTTCACCGGAAAACCGGCTAAAAACATTCCAATTCTGCACTCGTTTGCGCGTTGGCTCGAATCTCCCAACACAGATCCCACGACCACGTCGCCAATGTCTGTAGGATTTATATTTTTTGTCTCTTTCATGGCTGCGTGCAAAACCGTTGCCACGAGATCGTCCGCGGTGGTATCTTTCAATCCGCCTTTTCTCGCGCGCGTGATTGGCGTTCTCAACGCGCAGACGATGACCACGTCGTCCGGATGTTTAGAAGCCTGCACATCAAACACATCAACAGTCACAACAACGAGTGAGAGAGCGTCGCGAAAAGAGAGAAAGAGAGAAAAAAAGCGATTCGATGCACCGTTAAGTAAAAACACAAAAAGAGAGAGAAAAAAAAAACGCACCCACGGAGAGGAAAAGAAAGTTTCTTGTCGTTCGAGTCTGGTCGCGCTCGTCGTCGGAATACCGCCAGCGTTATCATCGCGCGAGTCGACGACGACTTGCGTTTTCAAGCGTTCGACTCGCTTCATCGCGTTCATCATCGTCGTCGTCATCGAGTTGTTGTTGTTGTTGTTGTTGTTGTTCATTTTAGTGAGTAGTCGTAGTAGGGAAAAAAATGTGGAGAACGAACGACTTCACACTAAATAAATGAGGGCCGCAGTCGCCGCGGCGACTCGCGCCGCCGCGTTAACCGTCGCGAAAACAAACTTTGCGCGACAGAGGACGACGACGACGACGACGACGACGAGAGGTTTTTTGACGACAACGCGAGGAGGACAAACGAGAGGAGGCGGTTCTGTCGTCGTTGTCGCGCGTAAAAATCAGAGGAAACCGTTGAGCGCCGCTGCCGTGCGACGTCGTCAAAGCGAAGATGGTGTTGTTGTTGTTGGTGGTGGTAACGACGATGACGCGAACAACAACAACAACAACGACAGAAAGAAACGAGTGCTGGTGATTTCCGGCCCGACGTCGGTGGGGAAATCCTCCGTCGCCATCTCCATCGCGAAACAACTCGACGGAGAAATTATCTCCGCCGATTCGGTGCAAGTGTACCGAAACTTGAACGTCGGTTCGGCGAAGCTGTCCGAAGAAGACATGCAGTCGATCCGACACCACGGTTTGGATTTAAAATCACCCGTGACGGAAGATTTTGACGTCGGGGAGTTTTACGAGTTGGCGAATCGGTGGATAGACGATATTCACGAGAGAGGGAAAGTGCCCATCGTATGCGGCGGGACCGGGATGTACGTGAAATGGTTGACGGACGGGAAACCGAACGTACCGAAATCGACGAAAGAGAGCAGTTTGAGAGCAGAAAAGCAAGTACAGGAAATTCGAGATAGATATAAAAGCAGTAGCAATGCAAATAGCGATAATAGTGACGCCGATGATGACGCGATGGATGCAATGGCGGCTTGGGATGAAGCCATCGAGTATTTAAAACAGCGAGGCGATTCGGAAACCGCGGGGAAACTGGCACGAAACGACTGGTACAGATTAACGAGAGCGTTGGAAATTTTAGACGTTTCCGGAGGAAAGCCGAAAGGATCTTTCCAACCAGTCAAGGATGAAAGTAAACAGTTTCACTGTTACGCGTTATCGATGAACAGAATCGATCTATATCGAAGAATGGATCAAAGAGTCGAAGAAATGGTCGCAAACGGCATACTGGACGAAGCGGCGTATTTGTTGAGAGAAGGGGTGAAGCCGAACACGAATTCGGCGTCGAGAGCGATCGGGTACGCGCAAGCGATCGATTATTTATTGAAATGTAAACGAGAAAGAGAGAACAATGGCGAAACCGCGAAGAACAGATACGCCGCTCTACTCCTCGAGTTCATCGAAGAGTTACAAAGAGAAACTAGAATGTACGCGAAGAGGCAATTCACGTGGCTTCGATCGGAAAAGCAATTTCAATGGATCGACGCGAGCGAAGGCACAGAAAAAGCGAGCGCGCGAATACTCGAAACGTTTACCGAGATCAAAAGCAACGACGAAGTGGAAGAAATAAACGAGTCGAACAACAACTCGTCCATCTGCGAGGTCACGAAAGAAATGGCAAACGAATTGAAACGGTATCGCGTCGAGTTGAAACTCTTCCACGATGAAAGTATTAGAAATGCGACTGTTGAACGCGTCGCTGATATAGTATCGCGCATGTAGCAGTGTAATTTACTAGATATTTGTACGAAGTAGCTCTAAATCAGTTCGTATTGCTCTTCTCTCATTTTGCTGCGGCTAATTTTGCTAATATGGATTGATCTATTCCATCGGATGCGACAAAAACCTCCTCCTCGCGAACGCACGTCGTCTGGCTCTCGTCGAAACACGAGTTCGTGCACGTCCAGACCCCCACGGCATTGAAATCGAAAGCAATCGCATCAGATTCTGAAATACCTCCCTTCCTTCCGGCTTTTGCTCGTAAACGCAACGCGTCTTCGATTTCTTTCAACAATCCGGGCGTCAACTGTAATTCCATCTCGCGTTTGCCTTTGCATTTCTCGCACGGTTTTGATTTCCTCGTCGGCACATCCTCATCTGGCCAAACGATATCGCAATCGCGCGTTCGAAAACGGTATCGAGCGATTTGTTCCGGCGCTCGAGCTATGCGTTTTTGAAACTTCAAATACTGTTCGGATGCGTTGATGGATTCGCCTTTTTCGTACGTTTCGCCTTGCCACGAGGACGAGACTTCCCTCGTTCCAGATTCGTCCATCATGTCCTTCATCTCCGCGACTTTCCCTCCGGCGTGCAACTCGAGTAAACTCTTCTCAATCTCCGAAACTTCCAAGCCTTCCTCTTGGGCGTATTTACGCAACATTGAATCTACTTTATCGTTTAAACCTAACGCTTTTCTCTTCGCCTCTGCCTTTATAGGTTCTAAATCTGAACACACGTAAAATTCCGGCAACGCGTTTGGAGCGTCCTCGTGATACGATTCAATTTGCGTTTCATCGTCGTCGTCATCATCGTCTTCTTCTTCGAGTAGCTCGAGCTCCTCTTTCCTCTCTTTTTCTTTCAACATCGCCTCGTCTAACTGTTTCGTCAGCTGCTCCAAAGACTCCTCCTCTTCTTTTCTCGCGTCGTCGTCGTCGTCGACGTTCCAATCGTCTTTGCTCTCGTCGCACCCCCAATCGTCGTTCGTTCCAAACAAATCCTCGTTCTTTTCCTTCGCGTTCAAATCCATGCTGTTATTATTATTAACAGTATTCTCAATACTACTACCACTGTTGCTATCGCTCGTTTCTTTTTTCCTTTTTTGCACTCGAAACGCTCTCCATTTTCCCGTCGTCGTCGTCGCGTCGTTGACGTCCGATGCCCCTCCTCCCGAGCAACAGCGCGTAAAATTCGTGCACGAAAACACGTACAAAGTTCGTTCGAGAATATCTTCTCGCACGCCGTCCCCGATCGCCGTCAACGGCGCGTACGCTTGGAAAATCAGCGACAGTTTACTCTCGCACGACTTGCACCGCATTTGCTCCTCCGATAACAACGACGGCATCGTCGTCGTCTCCTTTCCTTCATCGTCGTCGTCTCCTTTTTCTTCCGTCGCGGAAAACTTTGGTTCGCCGCCGACTTTCGTCGCGTACGCATCCACCGCGTCGACTTCTTTGGACGTAACCATTCGACCGCTAAAACCGAGATACGTTCTTCGGCTCAGTTCTTCTTCTTCTTCGTCGTCGTCGGTATCATCGCTGCTGCTGTTGTTGTTGCTCTCGTTCACACCGCTTCCCGCGACAACCGGCGGCATGGTTTGTTATTAGTATAAACACAAAATACGTATTTGAGCGCGTAAAATTGGAAAAAAAAAGTGCAGCTATCCACAAAAAGAGCGCGCAGACAGAGAGAAGTATACACACATATATTTGAAAATTTCATGACATCATCTCTCTCTGTGGTCGCCGCGTCATCGTCGCTATCGCGCGTTGTTTTGCACCATCACTATCACCGCGACGCGGTTTCGTCGTCGTCGTCGTCGTCGTCGTCGTCGTCGTCTTCTGGTCGGCGCTCGTTGCGCGATGTCGATGAGAGATGGATAACAACGAACAACAAACCTATTTCTTCTTCTTCGCGTTCTTCTCTGTCGTCGTCGTCGTCGAGTAACAGAAGAACGAGACGAAGTAGAATGACAACACGAGCGGAAGCCACTTCTTCTTCTTCCCCACAGCAGCAGCAGCAACAACAACCGCCGGCGTTTATACCGGCGCACGAACGACAAACGCTCTCGAAAATTCCTCCGGAACAACTCGCGTCTGGTGGAATGCAGTTATCTGCGCAGGCGGAAGATTTTAAAGTCTCCTTCAGAAGGTTTTTAGCGTACGAGTTCATGTCCATCGACGAAGCGTACGACGAGACGAAAATCTCGGTTTTGAATCTCGATCCACCGGTGTTTACGGTGGAGGATTTCATCTCGGAGAAAGAGTGCGATAATTTAGTGTTGGCGGCGAAAACGAGCGGCGGGTTGAAAGTCTCCGCCATCGGCGGCGGCGCTGCGAACGAGAACATTCGCACGAGCAGGACGGTGGCGTTGAACTCGCACGGGTTGGAAAATCACGCGAGTAAAAAAGCGATTTTAGCGAGCGCGGAGAAATTGTTGCCGGATATACGAGGATTGAGCGCAAAGAAGAACGCGTTCAAAGCGCCGACTGGCGGGAAAGGCGAGTGGGCTTTCGAGTTGCCGCAAGTCGCGCACTATAGCGGAGGGGAGTATTTTAAAAAACACGAAGACGCGTTTCCGATTGGCATCGCCACGGAGAAAGGGTATCAGAGAAGAGCGACAGTTTTGGTATATTTGAACGACGTTCCGAACGGCGGGGTCACTCGATTCGAGCACTTAGATTTGAACGTTCAACCGAAGAAAGGGAAGTGCTTGGTTTTCTTCCCCGCGAGCGTGGCGGCGATGCCGGACCCGAGGACGTTGCACACGGCAACCGAGGCCGAAGACGGGTGCGAGAAGTGGGTGTCCCAGTTATGGGTGAGTCATTCGACTCCACCGGTTGCGACTGGGAGTAGTGGTAGTAGCGCTAGCGCTGGACAACCGGCGACAACTGCTCCTCCGAAGAAACTCAACCGCGCGCAACGACGGATCCAGGAGCGAGAGGAAGCCAAAGCCGCTCGAAAAAAGAAATGAAAAAGAAGAAAATTGTTGTATTGTTATATGAAAGAATTTCAATCGTGATCATCGTTATAATAATTTAATAATTTCGCGGCGGCGGCATATGCATCTATCATCAATTTTACACGCTTTAATATCGTGCTCTAATACTTCGTCTCTCCTATTCCTTCTATTACTTCACTGTTTTCTCTTTACCAACAACGCGTTCACCGCGAGGTACTGCATGACGTCTACGTAATTCTGAGAATTGTGCTCCAACGCCGGCGCAAGCGCTCGCAACGGATTGTTCTGCGCGCCAGAAGTAAAATCTTCCAACTGCCACGTCAACCGTTCTAAATGCGTCTCTAAGTTTGCAGTCTCTTTCACCACCGCCCTTTTCGCGGCGTTATCGGTTCCCAGCTCTAAAAATACTAAATAACCACTCACTTCGTATAAAAAACGATCCATGGTTAACATTCCTCTCCTTCCGAACGTTTCTTCTTTCCACTTTAATAAGTTTGCGCCCCACTCGTTCGATTTCAAGGTGTTAAAAACCGGATCGTGTGATAACCACATTCTCGGAACGATATCGTTGCTCAAAACGTGCGCTCTCAACGCAGACTCTTCAAAACCAATCGCGTCTAACGCCGATTTCGGGTACCCGCGAAATTTCTCCTTCTCTTCTTTTTCCATTTTGTTCAACAAAGACATGTCCAACGCGAGAACGTTCGGCGACCCGTACGTGTGCACGTTCACGTTCATCTTGGCGCAATCCACCTCTAGTCTCAACTTTGTCCACACCGCTAATATCGTCGCGATCGATCCACCCAAGGAATGCCCACAAAATGTCAACTGCTTCACTTCTTTTCCGACGTCAGGGCCGTTAATATACGGCGTTAATTCGTTAAAAAATTCCTCCGCCATTTCGAACACGCCGGTGTGACATCCTACGGGCACGTTCGGAGCCACTTGCGTCGGCCAAACCTTTGAAATTTGATTAGATAATCGAATTCTATCCACATTCTGGTCGTCCCCCCACACGGCGCCTCTCGCCACGATCGTTCTCTCCACGACGTCTTCTTTCGTCTTCTCGTCGAAACCAATCTTTCGATCGCAGACGTACACTCTCGTCACCGAAGTATATTTCTCGTACACGAGAGAATATCCATCCGCCTCTAATAACTCTTTCAAATTCGTTTTGTAGCAATAGTTGGATAATCGAGCGGTCAGAGCCGCTTTTGAGTATTCGAGGTCGTCGTTTTCCATCGTCGTCGTCGTTTTTGTTGTTGTTGTTGTTGTTGTTGTTATTGTCGGTGACTCTTGGTCTTCTTCTTTCTCTTCCGACGAAGACGAAGACGAAGAGAGCGACTTTATTTTCGTCGTCGTCGTCCTCCCCGCGAAGACGACGCTTCTCTTCCTCCTCCTTTTCAACAACGACGACGACGACGACAAAGAAGAAGAAGAAGGAGAAGAAGAAGAAGAAGAAGAACAAAAGCTCGAGCTCATTTTTCTTTCTTTCTCTTCGTAATCTCTCTCTCTCTCTCTCTCTCTCTCTCTGTCTGTCTCTGTCCCAACAAGTCCGGTGTTTTGTTTGTTCGTGTGTGTTTACTTTTTTTGTGAAATGAAGAGTTTTTACGCGTCGTCAGACGTCAGAGCAAAAAAGAAGAAAATGCGCAACCGCTCGAAGAAATAAAACTACATAAAAGAGAGAGAGAGAGAGAGAGCGAAAGCGTTTTTACGCACAAACGATTGAAAGAGACAAATTAATGAGCGAACGCGGGAAACGGCAAAAAAGAGAGCTTTTGTCTCTTCCGTCTTCTCGCTCTTCTTTTTCGCTCTCCGTCGTCGTCGTCGTTTTCTTTCGTCTCTTCTTCTCCTGTTTTTTTGCTCTCGCGACGACGGAAGAGATCTCCATTCGCAGTCGAGAAGAAAACGATGTCCCCCGCTCGAGAACGACGACGACGACGAAGGAGACGACGACGAGAGCGCGATGGGTGTTTGAACAATCCGGGAGTTTACTCGTGAACGCTTCTTTTTCTTCTTCTTCGTTTCAAAAGAATGCTAATACGGTTTTTTCGCTGACAGATGTCGTCGGTGCGAGATACACCGACGACGAAGAGAAGGTCGTTAAAAGAAGAAGAGCTTTAGAGGTGTACAAAGCCACCACGGGCGAGTTGGTCGGGATGGAACTGGCTTTCTCGAGAAGAACGACAACTGCCGCAGCGGATGAAAAAAGTCGAGCGACGAAGAGAAGTTTAGTAAACGTAGAGGAGAAAGGAGAGTTGGTCGGGTTCTTTTTTAGCGACGATAATAGTAACGATAGGGATAATAGTGGTAGTAGTAGCAGCGATAGTTACGGAAACGGGATCGAGGCGACGACGAGCTCTTCCGCGGGAGCGTTTGCGTTGCGAGAGAACGGGGAGATACTTTATGCGAAATTTAACGACGAAGAAGAACGGACCAAGAATGCGGCGAATAACATCACGAAACCTTTTCGAGAACACGCGAACGCGCGCTGCGGGAAAAGCAAAGAAGTTTTTACGCTCTTTCGAGTGAATAAAAAGGATGGCGCGGAACGTCGAAAAGCGAAATTGTGCGCGTTGTGCTCTGATACGAAAAGAGCCGGAGGGAGAGTGATATATGACGGTTTTTGCGTGGAGTTGAACGAAGACGACGGAGTGGCTACAGATGGCGAGGCTTCGAGTTTCTCGTACATAGTGTCTCGCGAATACGAACCGGTAGCGTTCCAGGCGGTAGACGATTACGTGATTGCGTTGGAGAGGCAAACGAAAAACGACGGCATACTGTTTCGATTACAAATGTTCTCGAGCGAAGCGATTTTAGTTTCCTCGAAACTGAAATCGCCGGTTGAACCGATTTTAGCGTATTCTTCTTCGTCTTCTTTGAACAGTCGTAATAAGAACAAAGACGATGAGAGCGCTGAAGGAGGAGACGATAATGCGCAGCAGTTTAAATTCGTCTCTTTGGCCTACTCCGTGTTCAACGACGACGAGGACATCGCTCCGAATGCCGCGCCGAACACCGTAGGTATCTTTGCCATTGGCGTTCCATCGTCGTCGTCGTCGACGACGACGACGAATACGACGGATGAAATAGTCATACGAATGTTCAACGCTCGAACGGAGGACATCTCTGCCGCGCTCGCGAGTGCAAATATCACCATCAAATGGACGTGGATCCTTTTCGTCGTCTTAACGACCATAGTTACCTGTTCCGCCTTGCTGTTATGCGCGGCGTCGGCTTTCGTCGGAGCGCCGAAACCATTCCTAGAAGTAGTAGAAGAAGAGGAAACAGAGGAAGCAGATCTCGTCGATCGCGGCGACGACCTCGAAGAACGCTTACTCGAAGAAGACGTTCGAGGAGGAGGAAGAGGAGGAGGAGGAGGAGAGGAAGACGTTTTGGGAGACGAAGAAGTGTAGAGAA
>Ga0181607_10002400_pt1 | contig 16533 bp, 17 predicted proteins | sample 041ome_9_FD_132420 | JGI IMG/M metagenome (GOLD analysis project Ga0181607, IMG submission 132420) | Coastal salt marsh microbial communities from the Groves Creek Marsh, Skidaway Island, Georgia - 041413US metaG (megahit assembly) | ecosystem: Environmental > Aquatic > Marine > Intertidal zone...
AGAAAGTTGTGGCCAAGAAGGCACCTGTCAAGAAAGTTGTGGCTAAGAAGGCCCCTGCTAAGACGGTAGCTCCGAAAAAAGTCGCCGCACAGAAGCCAGCCGAAAAGAAAGCTGCCCCGGCAAAGGAGACAGCGAAGAAGGCCGCTGCGCTTGCTTTGGCGGCTGATGTTGTTGTTGAAGTTGTAGAAGCCCCTCCTGCGCCGGTTATCAAAAAATTTGGCAACATTGTTGAAATGCCCAAGAAAAAAGCAAAGGCAGTGCCTGGAATCACCAAGGTCATCTCACCAGGACCGCAAATTGGCCCAAAGGTTCTCGTTGTGCGCGAGGACGAAAGCCCCTGGACCAAGGCCGAATTGAAGCAGATCAAAGTCGCCCTTCATGACGACGAATCCCGGTTGCTCGAGGAGATAGACACAGCTGAGATCGGTCTGGCCGATCTGATTCGTGACTCAGGTGATGGTGCCGGTGATGACCAAGCTGATGCAGGGAGCAAAACCTTTGAGCGTGAGCATGAAATGTCTCTGGCCAATAACGCTCGAGAGATGCTCCTCCAGGTTCGCCACGCGTTGGGTCGCATCGACGATGGGTCCTACGGAGTCTGTGAAGGTTGCGGTAATGCGGTGGGCAAATTACGGCTTCAGGCATTTCCGCGCGCAACTCTCTGCATGGCCTGCAAGGTCGCTGAAGAGCGCTATTAGAGCCTCCTGCTGTATTTTTTAGGTCCCCGTCTGCGTACAGTGGGTGAGTGAATTCGGTCTCAGAAGGCGCTGACCTCCCTGAATATCAGGCCGTCACTGTAACCCCTAAAAATAATCGCCAGGAGCTGGTGATCTTCGGTGTGACCGCGGTTTTGATAATCGTGGCCGACCAAATCACAAAGTATTGGGCGCAGCAATATCTTTTGCCTCGGATGGCATCGGGGGAAGGTCCTGTTGAACTCCTAGGCGGGTTCCTGAAATTTACCTATGCTGAGAATTCCGGCGCTGCGTTCTCCATGGGAACTGGCATCACCTGGGTATTCACCCTCATTGCTCTAGGCGTTGTCGGAGTCATATTCAAATACGCTCGCAAATTGGGCAGCACACCATGGGCGCTCGCACTGGGTGGATTGTTGGGTGGTTCGGTTGGCAATCTGATCGACCGAATGTTCCGGGCGCCAGGGCCATTTCAAGGTTTCGTTGTTGACTTTATTCAGTTGCCGTACTGGGCCATTTTCAATGTGGCCGATATGGCTGTGGTGACATCGGGAATTTCCATCGCGGTCCTACTCTTCAAAGGGTTCGGTATTGATGGCTCTCGTGCGAAGTCATGAGGGCCAGACCGTTGTTGAGTGCACATGAGTGACACGGTCTCGCGCGTCGTCACGATTCCCGAGGGCGTGGAAGGCGAGAGAATCGATGTCGCCCTCACCAAAGTTTTGGGTCTGAGCAGATCGCAGGCTGCACTCATCATTTCTTCTGGCGGAGCGCTGAGTGGAGGCAAAATACTGGGCAAGAGTGATCGGGTGCTCGCAGGTCAGGTGGTAGAAGTTGATTTAGAAGCAGCACCCCGACCCGCAGCGTTGGAAATAATTGCTGAGCCCGTTCCGGGCATGAATATCGTTTTTGATGACAATGACATAGTGGTTGTGGATAAACCACCGGGTGTCGCGGCGCACCCAAGTCGCGGATGGGATGGCCCAACGGTGATTGGTGGTCTGGCTGCGGCGGGATATGCCATTAGTACATCCGGAGCTCCCGAGCGCGAGGGCATCGTGCACCGACTTGATGCAGGAACCTCAGGGCTCATGGCTGTGGCAAAGAACGAATTGTCCTATTCACGAATGAAGAATCAATTTCGAAACCGAGAGGTTCACAAGATTTACCATGCTGTTGTCCAAGGTTTGCTGGATCCATTGGTTGGGACCATTGACGCCGCCATTGGTCGGCACCCCGGGCACGAGTATAAGTATGCGGTGACCCAGGCGGGCAAGCCGAGCATTACCCACTATGAAACCTTAGAAGCATTTCGCCACGCCTCATTGCTGGAAGTGAATCTGGAGACAGGTCGCACACATCAAATTCGAGTCCATATGTCAGCGATGCGACACCCGATTGTGGGTGACACCATGTACGGTGGAGATCCAGTTCTCGCGGAACGTTTGGGGCTCGACCGTCAGTGGCTGCACGCCGCTGAATTAGCCTTTGAGCATCCTAGAACTGGTGAGCGGGTTGAGTTGACAAGTGAATATTCCCCGGATCTGGTTCGGGCGTTGGAGATTTTAAAAAACTGAGTGGATCATGTGAAATGGGCACGCTCGTAGTGGTGCTGATACGGAAAGTGGCGTGAAAAGTTGAGTGCTAGTGCGAGTGGCAATGGTTTTGCCCATTTGCATGTACACACGGAGTATTCGATGCTTGATGGAGCATCTCGCTTAGACGATCTATTTGCCGAGGCAAAAAAACAAGGCATGAGTTCGATTGCTATGACAGATCATGGGAATCTTTTTGGCGCCTACGATTTCTGGAAAAAGGGCACCGCCGCGGGAGTTAAACCCATCATTGGACTCGAAGGGTATTACGCGCCCCAAGGGCGTCGCGAACGAAAGCCTTTTGACTTCGGTGGCGGTTTCGATGAAGGAACCCCCGAGGATCCGGGTGCCGGGCGTGGCAAGCACAGTTACACACACATGACTCTTTGGGCAGAGAACACTGCGGGGATGCATAACCTGTTTCGACTTTCATCCCTGGCAAGCCTTGAGGGGCAGTACCACAAGCCCCGTTTTGATCGGGAACTTCTTGAGAAATTCGGCACAGGACTCATTGGCACGACGGGCTGCGCAAGCGGTGAAGTCAACCGTTGGCTTCAAGCAGGGCAGTACGACAAAGCGCGCGCGGCCGCGGCAGACTTCCGAGATATTTTTGGTGAGGGAAACTTTTTCGCTGAGGTCATGGATCATGGGCTTGCGATCGAAAGAAACTTCATGCCCGATCTCATAAAGATCGCCAAGGACCTCAATCTTCCGCTCGTGGCGACCAATGACATGCACTACGTCCACGAAAGTGATGCTGAAACCCATGACGTACTGCTGTGCATTGGAACTCGAACAACAATGGATGATCCCAAACGTTTTCGCTTTGATGCAAGAGATTTTTATCTCAAGTCCGCGGCAAGCATGCGCGACCTGTGGTCCGACTATCCGGAGGCGTGTGACAACACACTGCTGATAGCCGAGCGCTGTGATGTCACATTCAATGAAGGCGCAAATTTGATGCCGCAGGCAGATATTCCTGCGGGGGAGAGTGAAGAGTCGTGGTTGGTCAAAGAAGTTGAAATTGGTTTAGCCAAACGTTATCCGCTCGGCGTCCCTGACAATGTTCGCCAGCAGGCACATTATGAGCTGGGCGTCATTTCACAAATGGGATTCCCTGGCTACTTTCTCGTGGTGGCCGACCTTGTTCAGCACGCAAAAAACAATGGCATTCGAGTTGGCCCTGGTCGTGGCTCAGCAGCAGGCGCGATGATCGCCTACGCCTTGGGCATCACGGACCTTGATCCCATTGAACATGGATTGCTGTTCGAAAGATTCTTGAATCCCGAGCGCATTTCCATGCCGGATATAGACATTGACTTTGATGAGCGCCGACGAGCAGACATGATCCGCTATGCCACTGAAAAATATGGTGAAGAACGTGTTGCGCAGATTGTGACCTACGGCTCTATCAAGGCAAAAGCCGCGATCAAGGATAGTGCTCGGGTTCTTGGCATGCCCTACGCGGTGGGCGACAAAATCACCAAGGCCATGCCACCCGCTGTTATGGGTAAAGACATCACTCTTGCAGGGGCATTTAATCCCAAGGACTCGAGGTACTCAGAAGCAGGCGAGTTCAGGGCCCTCTATGAAGCCGATCCTGAGGTAAGAACCGTTGTGGACACGGCCAAGGGCTTAGAAGGACTCAAGCGCCAACCTGGGGTGCACGCTGCCGGAGTGATTTTGTGTCGTGAGCCATTGATGGATGTCATCCCCGTGTGGAAACGTGAACAAGATGGCGCCATCATCACCCAGTTCGACATGGGTGCGTGCGAATCACTCGGGCTCCTCAAAATGGATTTTCTAGGTTTGCGCAACCTCACGGTTCTTGATGATTGCCTGATAAATATTGAACGCAACACCGGTGACGTGATCGTCCTCGAAGACTTGCACCTCGATGACAAACAGGCCTATGAACTTCTCGCTCGTGGTGACACGCTCGGCGTTTTCCAACTCGATGGTGGCCCCATGCGTTCACTCCTGCGGTCAATGCAGCCTGATAATTTTGAAGATATTTCTGCTGTCTTAGCTCTTTATCGCCCGGGTCCCATGGGGGCGAATGCCCACAACGACTATGCCGATCGCAAAAATGGGCGCAAACCAGTCGTGCCCATTCACCCAGAACTCGAAGAGCCGTTATCTGAAATCTTGGGGGATACCTACGGACTCATTGTCTACCAAGAACAGGTCATGGCGATTGCTCAGCAGCTGGCGGGTTACTCACTCGGAAAAGCGGATCTTCTCCGCCGTGCCATGGGTAAAAAGAAGAAGTCGATCCTTGAGAAGGAATTTGTGCCGTTTAGCAACGGCATGCGCGAGCGCGGTTTTTCCGACCCAGCAATCAACAAATTGTGGGAAGTTCTCGTCCCATTCTCTGATTATGCGTTTAACAAGGCACACACGGCAGGTTATGGGTTGGTGTCCTATTGGACCGCCTACCTCAAGGCCAATTATCCCGCTGAGTACATGGCGGCCCTCCTTACCTCAATGGCTGATGACAAGGATCGCTCTGCTATTTACTTGAATGAGTGTCGCCGCATGGGAATTAAAGTGCTGCCGCCCGATGTCAATGATTCAGATGCGCACTACACCCCTCGTGGTACAGATATTCGTTTTGGACTCACTGCAATACGCAATGTTGGCTTCAATGTTGTGGAATCAATAATTAATACTCGAACCAAAGTTGGACGCTTCGCGGATTTCCACGACTTTATCGCCAAAGTGGATGTTTCCGTTTGTAACCGCAGGGTGGTCGAATCACTTGTCAAAGCCGGCGCCTTTGACAGCTTGGGTCACACACGCCGAGGTCTCGTTGCTGTGCATGAACAGGTCATTGATGCTGCAGTCGACATCAAGCGCGCTGAGGCAGTTGGACAGTTCGACCTATTTGGTGGGCTTTCCGACTCAGGGAATGACAACCTGATCGAACGAGCCGAGATTGGTGTGGCTGAGTGGGAAAAAAGCGTGCTCCTGGCACATGAGCGCGACATGCTTGGACTCTATGTATCGGATCATCCGCTTTTTGGCATGGAAAGTGCGCTGGCTCAACTCTCCGACAGAAGTATTGCTTCCGTTCTAGTTGATGAACACCTTGATGGCACATTTGTAACTTTGGGCGGACTTGTCACAGGTGTCCAGCGCAAAACCACCAAAAAGGGGTCGGCATGGGCGATCATCACGCTCGAGGACCTCGAGGGCTCTTTAGAACTCATGGTTTTCCCGCAGAGCTACGCTTCCTTCGGAGCTCTACTCGTTGAGGACTCGATCCTTGTCGTGCGGGCAAAAGTTGATCGAAGTGACGATGATGGTCTCCGTGCAGTTGCAATGGAAATCAATGCCCCTGATCTCAGCGAGGCCCCGTCGGGCCCCGTGCGCCTGTCCCTTGCAGCCTCGCGGTGTGTTCCGCCGTTAGTCGCTCGACTCAAAGGTGTACTTGCGGAGCACCCCGGAACCACCGAGGTGCAGTTGCATCTGACAGGTGGAACTTCGACGACCGTGATGAAACTCGACGATGCATTTCGCGTGACCCCATCCCCATCACTTTTTGGTGATCTCAAAGCACTTCTAGGTGCGTCATGTCTCATGTGAACGAACCTGAAGTTAATGAACTCAAAGCTATTGACGGATCCAACAACCACGGAATCGGGCGTAATGCATTGACGGTCGCTGTTGCAGGCGTTGTTGTCGGTATTTTGTCCGGAGCGGCGCTAGGAGTGGTGTGGTGGGCACTCGCTCCAACGGTCAGCATCGTTGTGAACGGCGACACTATGAAAACGGATGGTTTTCAGCCTCAAGAATTCATTGCAGCGGATATCGCTTTTGGCGCGTTAGCGCTACTAGCTGGACTTCTGGTCACCATGGGCCTGGTCTACATGAGGCGAGAACATCTAGTGTCCACACTCTTTGCGGCTCTCCTGGCTTCGGCCTTTGGAACCTTCTTCATGTGGTTGGTAGGCACTCGCCTCGGGATGGTCGACCTTGAGCATCTCAATGTTCCAGACTCCACGGTCGTGGAAGGACCATTGGAAATTCATATGCTAGCGATTTATCTCGTGTGGCCCATTGCTGCCGGGTTCGTCATCTCCATTCTCGCCTTGAGTGATTTTCTGTCAATGCCTAATTCGTTGGGACGCAGATCTGCGCGATGACGGCCGAGGTCGCCTGACGCAATGCATCTGGTGAAATTTCAATTTCTAGGCCACGTCTTCCACCACTAACAAGAATTGTTGGGAATAGCCAAGCACTCTCGTCAATTACGGTTGCATGGGACTTTTTCTGTCCTAGTGGACTGATGCCGCCTACGACATAGCCGCTGACGCGCTGGGCAACGTCAACTTTCGCCGGCGTGAGCGAACGCAATCCCGCAGCCGAAGCAAGTTTCTTCGCACTGATTTCATGCCCCACCGGCGATACCGCCACAACAATGGCTGCCTCATGCGAGAACAGGATTGTTTTGAAGACCCGCTCTGCAGGAAAATGGCTGCCAACTGCCTCGGCGGCCTCCTTGCCGAAATGATCTTTTGCCGTACTTTCAAACTTGTGAATTGAATAACTCATCCCTAACGCATCAAGTGCGCTAGTCGCGGGGGTAGCTGAGTGTTTCAATTTGATGAGGGCTCGGGGGAAAACAGGTCGAGTGCAGGAATGGAGTGAAAAGTTGTAATCATTGAGGTTTCCTGTTTCAGGAATTTACGAGCCAAAGTGAGTCGTTCCGATGGAGACATGGCGCTGAGCATTTCCTGTCGTTGTGCCGTGGGCAGCACGACTGCAGCGGTGAGAAGGAAACTAACAACACCTGGATCTTCAGGCATGTCATTCACCGAGGCGACTGTCTCCTCCAATTGACCAGAGAGCGCAGCTCGGTAGGACACAAAATCGGCGACCGCTCTGTTGGTGAGTAATTCAAGCTCGGGCGTGTGTGACTCTTCAATATCCGTGAGCCAATTGACCTCTGCTCGCAGTAGCGGTTGACTTGTATCCAGGCTTTCAATGCGGAATCGACGCGATCCCGTTGTGACAATGTCAAAGCGACCGTCTGGGGTTTCATCCGCCTGCCGCAGCACCGTTGCCGTTCCAACTAGGTGGAGGGCATCAAGTCCGGATTGCTCAATGGATTTGCCATCTTTTGTGGCGACAATGCCGAATTCACGGGATTCTTCATCGGCAATTTCCAGCAATTCCCGCACCATCATGCGATATCGCGGTTCAAAAATATGCAGTGGAAGCACAAGCCCGGGGACCATTACCGTATTCAATGGAAAGAGGGGCAAAGTGAAACTCACGTAGACAGACTAAACTCATTATCATGATTCGGCTGATTGACCTGCGGGAAAGCCATGAAAACCCGAGAAGTCTGGTTCCAAGGGCCAGTATGGACGTTGCGGACGCACAGGCTCAAATTGCGCCGATCCTCGCCGATGTCAAAGCCAGAGGTGCAGAGGCGGTCAACGAATGGTCGAGCAAACTTGACGGAGCGGTTCCACCATCACTGCGTGTTCCAGATGAACTCCTTGTCCAATCAGCACAAGAACTTGATGCTGATGTCAGGGCGGCACTCATTGAATCCATTCGCAGGGCACGGTTGGTTCACGGTGATCAGCGCCGAGCAGATGTTCACACTGACGTTGTGCCTGGGGGAGCCAATTCAGGCGGAAGCGTTACAGAGCGATGGCTGCCTGTTGAGCGAGTGGGCCTTTATGTCCCAGGGGGGCGTGCTGTTTATCCCAGCAGTGTTGTCATGAATGTGGTCCCGGCTCAGATTGCGGGCGTCGCATCCATTGCTGTGGTTTCACCACCGCAAAAGGACTTTGATGGGTGGCCTCACCCGACGATTTTGGCGGCCTGTCATCTCTTGGGTGTTACCGAGGTTTATGCGGTGGGTGGAGCTCAGGCAGTTGGCATGCTCGCTTACGGTGTTGAACTCCCTGACGGAAATTGCGAACCCGTTGACTTGGTAACTGGGCCAGGAAATATTTATGTCACAGCCGCAAAGCGAGCCCTGCAGGGGGTGATTGGTATTGACTCGGAGGCAGGACCGACGGAAATTGCCATTCTTGCTGACTCAGGTGCCGTTGCCTCACATGTTGCAGCTGACCTTATAAGTCAAGCCGAGCACGACGTTTTGGCGGCCGCGGTTCTCGTAACCCCCGATGTGGAGTTGGCTGATGCTGTTCATGCGGAGTTGGAACACCGCGTTGCCCAGACAAAACATGGGGAACGTATTGCGGAGTCACTCGGAGGTGAACAAAGCGCGATCATTATTGTTCGCGACATCGAGCAAGGGCTCGAAGTTGTAGACGCTTACTCGGCAGAACACCTTGAGATTCACACCGCTGATGCCAGAAACATTGCTTTGAGAGTCAAGAATGCTGGCGCGATTTTTATTGGAACGCATTCGCCCGTTTCGCTCGGTGATTACTGTGCGGGCTCAAATCATGTCCTCCCAACCGCAGGTGCGGCACGACACTCATCAGGACTATCCGTGCAGAGCTTCTTGCGCGGCATTCATCTAATTGAATACTCAGCGCCCGCGTTGGCCGACGTTGCCCCCCATGTGATTGCTTTGGCCAACGCTGAGGATCTCCCAGCGCACGGCGAGGCAATCGCTGTTCGGCAGGAACAGTGAGCAAGTTCCGTCTGCCCTTGCGCGAGGATTTAATTGGGCAAGATCCATACGGAGCTCCTCAGGACAGGGTTGTCGCTCGACTCAATGTCAATGAAAATCCATTTGCACCATCGCAAGAATTGCGACAAGCATTAGCGGCTGCCGTGATGGAAAGCAGTGCGGAGATCAACCGCTACCCAGATCGCGATGCGGAGCAATTGCGGGGAGCGCTTTCGAATTACATTGTGCGCGAGGCTGGAATCACTGTTGCATGGGAGCAAATTTGGGTTGCCAATGGTTCCAATGAAGTCATGTCACACGTCATGTCCGCATTTGGTGGACCAGGTCGTGTCGCACTCACATTTGCGCCGACATATTCCATGTACCCCGATTATGCCCGTGATTCATTCACAAACCTGATCACCATTGAGCGTACCGCCGATTTCACAATCGATGTCGGTGGCGCATGTGAAGCAATAGTTGCGAATCGGCCAAGTTTGGTACTTGTCGCCTCGCCGAATAATCCGACGGGCACGGAGACACCCTTGGACGCATTGCGAGCGCTTGCTGAATGCGCCGAGCACAACAACGCACTGCTTGTTGTTGACGAGGCGTATGCCGAGTTCCGCAGGGACAAGGAGTCCACAGCGATCAGGCTTCTCCACCAATTTCCAAACATAATTGTCACTCGGACCATGAGCAAGGCTTTTGGATTCGCGGGTGCCCGGGTTGGCTACTGTCTGGCAAGTTCTCCAGCGATCATTAACGCCTTGATGTTAGTTCGGTTGCCATACCACCTTTCAGCGATTACTCAGGCGGTTGCAATCGCTGCATTGTCCATGACTGGCGAACTTGCGAACCAAGTTGAGATTCTCAGGAGTGAGCGGGATGCTTTGGTTCAAGATTTACTGGACCTGAACATTCAGGTGGTCCCGAGCGATGCCAACTTTATTTTATTTGGTCAATTCCCCAGCCGGCACGACGTGTGGCAGGCCCTGTTGGACCGAGGCGTGCTCATCCGCGAAACGGGACCCGAAGGCTGGCTGCGTGTTTCGATCGGTACTCCAGAGGAAAATAAGTTATTCATTGAGAGCATGAGAAACATCATGAATTTGAACCCGATACTCTAGGTCACAAGGCAGATTGCTCATAACAGAAACGGATCGTAATGACTCGGCAAGCTCGAATTGAACGTTCAACCAAGGAAAGTTCTGTTCTCGTGGATCTAATTCTCGATGGCACAGGTAGCAGCACCATTGAAACTGGTGTTCCCTTCTTTGATCACATGTTGGCTCAGTTGGCCAAGCACGGTGGATTTGACTTGGTAGTTGAAACCAAAGGTGATCTCGAGGTTGATGCCCACCACACGGTCGAAGACACGAGTCTGGCTTTGGGTCAGGCGTTGAATCAGGCTTTGGGTGATCGAGCTGGTCTCAATCGCTACGGCGACGCACTTGTGCCCCTCGATGAATGTTTAGTGCAATCCGCCGTCGACCTCTCAGGGCGTCCGTACCTAGTGCATAGCGAGCCAGACCTCGTTGAACTGATAGGCAGCTACGACACAACTCTGACGAGACATATTTGGGAATCGATTGTCGCGACCGCTCAAATAACACTCCATGTGAACGTACTTGCGGGCAGGAACGCCCATCATGTTGTTGAAGCCCAATTCAAAAGCGTGGCGCGATCATTGCGCACCGCCGTTGCTGTCGATCCGCGAGTGGTGGGGGTGCCCTCAACCAAGGGCACGCTGACGGCTTCATAGCCCATTCGGCAGAGCCAATTCATTCATGTCTGTAAAGAAGAGTGTTGTTGTTCTGGACTACGGATTTGGCAATGTGCGTTCCGCCGTCCGAGCTCTTGAGCACATTGGTCTGGAGGTGAAGCTCACCTCGGATTTCGAGACTGCGATGGCAGCCGATGGACTAGTAATCCCGGGCGTCGGCGCTTTTGCCGCGTGCATGGCTGGTATCGAGGTCGTTAATGGCCCCGCCCTAGTTGATGCCCGATTGATTGCAGGGGCACCGATTCTGGGAATTTGTGTGGGCATGCAGATCATGTTTGACCGTGGAATTGAACATGATCAGGAATGCAACGGCTTGGGGCAGTGGCCTGGCACCGTTACTAAATTGCCCGCATCAATCACCCCGCACATGGGCTGGAACACCGTTCAGGCACCTGAAGATTCACTGATCTTCGCGGGACTGGCTCACGAGTCTTTCTACTTTGTCCATTCCTATGCAGCCCAAGAGTGGGCAATGACCGACACAGACAAGTATCAAAAGCCGCCACTCGTCACGTGGTGCAGCTACGAGTCCCCATTTGTCGCCGCAGTGGAGAATGGTCCACTCACCGCCGTGCAGTTTCATCCTGAGAAGTCAGGAGAAGCCGGTTTGGGGCTCCTGCGCAATTGGGCACTCACGTTGACGTGAGGGGCTGCGCCTAGACTTGGGTAATGAATTCCGCTCCCGGATTTGCTCTCCTTCCTGCTGTTGATGTATCTCAAGGTCAGGCCGTGCGTCTGGTTCAGGGCAAAGCCGGAACGGAGAAGAGTTATGGCTCACCCATTGATGCTGCGCGTTCCTGGGTCAATCAGGGTGCAGAGTGGATTCACCTCGTCGACCTTGATGCGGCTTTTGGCACAGGATCCAATGCGGAGTTAATTGCTCACGTGGTTCATCAGGTGAGGGACTCCGTAAAAGTGGAATTGTCCGGAGGAATCCGTGACACCGACAGCCTCAAAGCGGCCCTTGCCACGGGTTGCACTCGGGTCAATCTTGGTACGGCTGCATTGGAAAATCCTGATTGGACGGCCCAAGTAATTGCAGAGCACGGTGAGCGGATTGCCGTCGGCCTCGACGTCAAGGGTCACACACTCGCTGCGCGGGGTTGGACCACCGAGGGTGGCGATCTGTGGGAGGCAATCGGTCGACTCGATGCTGCAGGGTGTGCACGCTACGTTGTCACGGATGTTCACAAGGACGGCATGATGCATGGTCCCAATATTCATCTGTTAAAGGAAGTTGCAGCAGCGACCAGGACACCAATAATTGCGTCCGGTGGAATTGCGCACCTGGAAGATCTGCATAAGTTGGCCGAAATCAAGGGTATTGAAGGTGCCATTGTTGGTAAGGCACTCTACGAGGGGGCCTTCTCGTTGGCAGAAGCAATTGTCGCTGTTGAGGCGCGCTACGACCCTTATCAATGGGGACCACCGCAACCATGATCGCGACTCCATGTGCACTCATGTGTTTGACGGCGTGAGGCCCGCGTAATGACTTTGGGTATACGCGTCATTGCATGCCTGGACGTTGATCAAGGACGCGTGGTTAAGGGTGTTAATTTCGAGGGTTTGCGCGATGCAGGCGACCCCTGTGAATTGGCGCTCAAGTACAGCAAAGAGGGTGTTGACGAGTTAGTTTTCCTTGATATCAGCGCTTCGCATTCTGATAGGTCCACGACTCTCGATGTTGTGCGTCGCACCGCTGACACCGTATTCATTCCACTGACGGTCGGTGGAGGGGTTCGTAGCGTCGATGACATTGACGCACTACTGCGCGCGGGCGCGGACAAAGTTTCGATCAACACAGCTGCAATTGCGCGGCCAGACTTGCTCAGGGAAGCTGCTGAGCGCTTTGGCTCCCAGTGCATCGTTTTGTCCATTGACGCACGTCGTGAACCCGGAATGCCCAGTGGCTTTGGTGTGACGACACATGGTGGGCGCCGCAGTGCCGGTCTTGATGCACTGGAGTGGGCGCAGACGGGCGCTGCACTCGGAGTCGGAGAAATTTTGCTCAATTCGATGGATGCAGACGGTATGCAAACGGGCTTCGATCTCGAGTTGATTGGGGCTGTTAGAACTATCGTGAACATTCCGGTAATCGCGAGTGGGGGAGCTGGACGCCTCGAGGATTTCGCTCCTGCGGTTCAGGCGGGGGCCAATGCGGTTCTAGCAGCAAGTGTTTTCCATTTCGGGCAGCTGACTTTCGAGTCAATCAAGAATGACCTGGCAGGACGCGGGATCCCCGTCCGCGCGGTGCAGGTCGCAGGAATGGATGGACCATGAAGAACAATGAGGGCATGGGCATGTCACAGGTTTCTGACTCTGAGTTAATCGAATCTGTAGCCTTCGATGCTCAGGGACTGGTCCCCGTGATCGCTCAAGATTCAACATCCGGACAAGTTCTCATGCTCGCATGGATGAACCGTCAGGCTCTTGTATTAACACTGGAAACCGGAAGGGGCACCTATTTTTCCCGGAGCAGAAATCGCATTTGGGTTAAGGGTGAGGAATCAGGCAATGTGCAGGAAGTCATTAGCTTGAGCCTGGATTGTGATGGCGATGCCATAGTCATGAGCGTTCAACAGCATGGCCCAGCCTGCCACACGGGTTCCATCACATGCTTTTCGCGAGTGCGCAATGTTGGGAGTGATCCTTCTTGATCGCCAACGGCCAACTCTCTATTGATCTTGATGAATTTCGGGTTAAAGCCCAAACAAGTCGAGTGATTCCGGTGGCGATGCGAATCATGGCCGATCATTTCAGCGCCGTGGGTCTGTTCAACGCCTTATGCGGGGAACGTCCTGGCACGTTTCTTCTAGAATCAGCGGAAGCGGGGGTTCAGTGGTCTCGTTATTCATTTATCGGCGTCCACAGTGCGGCGATGTTGACCGAAATTGATGGCCAGGCGCTCTGGGTCGGCCGAAAGCCAGAAGGGCTCCCTGATTCTGGGCTCGGCATTGAGGTTCTACGTCAGACGCTTGAATTGCTTCACACTGACAACACTTTCTCTGATTTGCCGCCGCTGACCGGTGGCATGGTGGGTTACTTGGCATATGACGTTATCCGCCACTGGGAGAATATTGGGGAGTCAACCTCGGACCAACTCAATATCCCTGACCTGGGATTTCTCCTGGCCACCGATATGGCGGTGGTCGACCATCTTTATGGCACAGTCACGCTCATTGCTAACGCGATCAATTATGACAACTCGGCTGATCGGGTAGACGATGCATATTCCGATGCAGTTGATCGTGTGTATTCAATGGCTAAACAAGTGTCATCGAATGCCCCAATGGCAGCAGCAGTTGTTCATTCGCCCCTGGAGACCAAAGTAGAGGGGGATTCAACCTTTATCCCCAAAGTTGAGATCATCAAGGAACATATTCGCGCAGGAGATGCATTCCAAGTCGTTTTGTCGCAGCGATTCAGCGTCCCTTGTCGGGCTCCAGGTCTTGATGTCTATCGAATTTTGCGCTCTACCAACCCGAGTCCCTACATGTACATCCTCCGAATGCCAGACCCATCCGATGTGAACAGAACCGCCTTCGAAATCGTCGGTTCATCTCCAGAGGCACTGGTAACTGTCAAGGCTGGACATTGCACCGTGCACCCGATTGCTGGAACTCGATGGAGATCTGAGGATCCTGATGTTGATCAAGCATTGGGCCAAGAAATGCTTGCTGACCGCAAGGAACGTGCAGAGCACCTGATGCTGGTCGATCTCGCTCGAAACGACTTGGGTCGAGTTTGTGAAGCTGGGAGCATTCAAGTGCACGACTTTATGCATGTAGAAAGATATTCACACGTCATGCACTTGGTGTCCACTGTGACAGGAACTCTCAAGTCTGACTTACATTCATTTGACGCACTTAGGGCAACTTTTCCAGCGGGCACCTTATCCGGCGCACCAAAGCCAAGAGCCATGCAAATCATTGAACAATTGGAATTGACACGCCGTGGTCTCTACGGTGGCTGCGTCGGATATCTGGACTTCGCTGGCAATCTCGATATGGCGATTGCAATTCGAACGGCATTGGTCAAAGATGGTGTCGCACATGTACAAGCGGGGGCTGGGGTGGTTGCTGATTCCGTCCCTGAAGCCGAAAATGACGAATGCATGAATAAGGCCAAGGCCGTCTTGCGGGCCGTAGCGAGTGCCGAGTCTTTGACGCATAATGTCGGGGGCCCTAGATAGTGTCTCGGGCCAGACAGTTTGTTGTCTTCATTTCCTTGCAGTGCACTGCGGCGTTCGGACTCCTGTGGGTCAGCGGTCAGGTATGGGAAAGTACTTTGGCAGAAGTCATCGCGGACAACATTGGAACCGAGTTGCAACGCACTGGCGGGGAACTGAATCCCTATCTCTCCGCCTGCGCCCTCATTTCGCTGGCCGTCGTCGTGGGAGTTGTAGCAACAGGGAAGTGGGCACGGCGTCTCGTCGCGGGAATCGGTGTCATCGCCTCGGTGGTGGCCGCGTGGAGTCTTCCTTCGATGCCAGAAGGGACCATACTGAACTGGCAGATCGCCAGTGGTTTATTAATCCTGGTCCTACTGCTGACCAACGGCGCTGCTCTCCTGATAAGTCCGGCCTGGCCTTCCATGGGTGCCCGATATCAGCGCACCGAATTCAAGGAGCCTGCTGTTGATGTATGGGGTTCTTTGGACCGAGGAGTCGACCCAACCATTGATGGTCAAGGATTTAAGTCTGGGGATTGATCGGTCCGTGATTGATCGGTCTGGGATTGATAGGTGCCAGTGGTGCCAAAACGCATCAGGGCGACGCTTGCAGGTATCACCCATGATTAGATAGGCCCATGACAAGCAGCAACCACATTTCCGCTGATCTCCCACACGATGACCATGGCTCAACTCCCGCAGCATGGAGTGCTGTCGTCATCATTACGTTGGCATTCGCGCTCGGCACATTAGCCATTATTTTGGGGAATTGGACACTTTTCTGGGTATCGGTTGGCCTAGTGGTTGTTGGTGGGGTTGTTGGCAAGGTTATGAGCATGATGGGTTTCGGCGGGAAGAGCGCTGATAGTTCAGTCCATTAGCCCCATGCACAGTCCCGGCTCCATACGAGTACTTGTGGCGGAGGACGAATCAGCAATCGCTGATCTCATTTCCCTCTATCTGGGCCGCGAGGGTTTCTCAGTTCAGATCGCGACCGATGGCCAAACAGCCCTCACAGCAGCCAACAATGAAAATTTTGATCTCATCGTGCTTGACGTCGGACTACCCGTAATGGATGGGACCGAAGTGTGTCGTCGCCTTCGGGCCGATGAAAACTGGACACCAATCGTTTTCTGTACGGCCCGAGACGACGAAATTGACCGCATTTTGGGGCTCGAACTTGGTGCAGATGATTACGTCACAAAACCATTCAGCCCCCGGGAACTTACAGCGCGAGTCAAATCCATTATCCGCCGAACGAAACGCCAAGGCGAACAATCAAAGATTTTGCGCATTGGTCAGGTGCGCATCGACACGGAAACCCGGCGCTGTTGGGTTCATGATCGCGCAATCTCGCTCACCGCAATTGAGTTCGATGTTTTGGCGTACCTATTTGCCAGCCCCGGTCGAGTTGTTACCAGAGAAGAGTTACTGGAAAATGTCTGGGGATATTCAGAAGCCCTGGGAACGCGAACGGTGGACGTTCACGTTGCGCAATTGCGAGCCAAACTCGGCCCGCATGCGCCGATTCGAACTGTTCGAGGCGTTGGCTACGCCGCCGAGGTTGCTGATCCGCAGGAAATCAACCCATGAGTGCTGTGTTGAATGGGCGATTTCGAAGACTGAGCATCGTAACTCCGACAGTTTTGCTCACAAGTCTTGTAGCTGCAATCGCAGTTTTTG
>Ga0181607_10002408_pt1 | contig 16516 bp, 17 predicted proteins | sample 041ome_9_FD_132420 | JGI IMG/M metagenome (GOLD analysis project Ga0181607, IMG submission 132420) | Coastal salt marsh microbial communities from the Groves Creek Marsh, Skidaway Island, Georgia - 041413US metaG (megahit assembly) | ecosystem: Environmental > Aquatic > Marine > Intertidal zone...
AAAGATTTTAACATCTAATATGGCTGGTCCAAATACCACGGTTTTACGGGCCATGTAGTATAAAAGTGAGAGGTCTTACACAGGAGGCAAAGCGCACATTTCAGAATATGAAAAATTATCTGCAAAAGAATTCGCACCAGAACCAACACCAGAACCAACACCAGAATCAACTGGTAATGAAGAAATAAAAAAAATAGCTGTCTCAGTTGTAGTTGCTGACGAGTCACAATAAATTAAAGTTCAAGCATTTTAAAACAACTAATACTTGTTTCTTGACATTTATCTAATAAACGCAAATTTTCAATTTCTGACTCTAAAATCCTATTTTTATCTAATGCATTATTGATATATCGTTGAGACATATAATCTACATTATTCAAATCTTCCTGAAGACTCTTATTCTGCATTTGAGAAATATTGTATAGTCTCATGTTTTTTTGAATTGCTGGAGCAAAAACTTTTAAATTTTTCTCGTATTCATCACGTTTTTCATTATAAACAATATTAGGATAATATGTAACATCTCCCCATTTACTGATAAGTTTTACAGTTTTAGGTGTTCCTGGATACATCATAGTCATCCACGTATCAAAGCTTGGAACTTCAGCCATAGTTTTTTTATTTATTTAAATGATTTAAACTTCAAAATCAATTTTACGTAAAGATATAAAATAATATTCTAGTTAATATAAAAGTAAAAAAATATGGAATTTACATCTACAAAAATAGGAAAGATACACCTGAATCATTGTCTTATGAATGCATCAGGTGTAAAATGTAAAACTGAAATAGACCTTAGTAATATATACAAAACAAAGGTGAGAACAGGTGTTGTAGTGTCAAAGAGCTGCACATTAGAATTTAGAAGAGGAAATGAGGGAACAACTTATTACCATTCAAAAGAAAGCGAAATGAGTATTAATAGTAGTGGTTTGCCTAATTTAGGATATGAATTTTATATGGAAATGGCAAAAAAATTAGAACAAAATGCAAGAGATAGAAAATTTAGATATTTATATGAAGTAAAAAAACCATTTATTATGTCTGTAAGTGGAATGTCACAAGCAGACAATATACATATATTAGAAAGTGTATTTGATAAACATAAATCACATTCTATAGATGGCGTTGAATTGAATCTTAGTTGTCCTAATATAATAGGAAAACCACAAATAGGATATGATTTTGAAGCATTTGATGAAATACTTAGAAAAACTTTTGAATTAGATGTGCCTAAATCAATAAATATGGGATTAAAATTACCACCTTATTTTGATATTAGTCATTATTCACAAGCTTTTGATATAATAAATAAATACCCAATTGATACATTAACTTGTATAAATAGTATTGGAAATGGTTTAGTAATTGATCCGATAAATGAATGTAGTGTAATTTCTCCAAAGAAGGGACTTGGTGGAATCGGTGGAAGTCCAATAAAAAGTGTAGCATTAGCAAATGTATTTCAATTTAGTAAAAATACACATTGTGATGTTATTGGGTGTGGAGGTATTGTTTCAGCAATGGATGTATTTGAACATATTCTTTGTGGTGCAAAAGCAGTTCAGTTGGGAACGATAGTAATGTTAGAAGGATTAGATGTATTTAAAAAGATTGAACGAGAATTATTATCAATTATGAGAAATAAGGGATATAAAAAAATAAGTGATTTCTGTGGAAAGTTAAAATATGTTGAACCAGAATTTAATAAATACTAATACAAGAATTTTGAAACTAATGTGTAAAATGCTGACCCTATACGATAAGCATTACCTATTGCTTCAAGAGTTTGAAGTTTATCCTTTTCAAGTGTTTTAACCATATAGTTATTTTCAAGTTTATAGCCATGTTTATTTCTATAATATCCCCTTACTCCTACACCAGCAATAACAGCAATTCTATAATAACTATTTTCTAGACAAATCTCTTCTGCCTTTTTCATTAATATACTTCCATAACCACGATGTTGATGACTTTCACTCTTATCAAATTTTGAATTGTGTGTTGAATTAACATGAGAATATACGTGGAGTTCTCTAATAAATGCATGTTCTGGCATTGCTGAATATTTTAGTGTGGAATCACCTAATGGAAGTCTCAACCTTAGAAAACCAAGAATATATTCGCTATTTACAAGTTCTATGAAGAATTCACGACCTTCACTACATTCTCTCTCATGAACATTAATTTTATTTTCACTTTCATCGAATTCATTGTTTCTAATTTCACGACAACGAATACAGATGCATTTCAATCCTCTAGAATGCATTTCTTTTTGAAGAAGTTCGCGCATATGTGGATTTTCACAACCAGAAATAGTGTTATGTTTTGGGATGTCTCTAAATAGTCGAGAAATCCTATAACTAACCAAATTTGGATGACATTTAAAATCGATTAAGACTTCACGTAGGTCTTCTTCTGGATATGGAACATATTTTCCGTCCCTATACCATTTTTCAAGAACAGAATATACTTCATCGGTGTCTCTTTCAGATGTAGTTGTGACCATTGTTGGATAAATTTTAAGGTCATCACAATCGAGATCTGGGTCTTCCATAACATTTGTAAGCATTTCTCTATCCATATCTGGAGAACTTCCTGGTAAATTTGGCATATAGTGACAGATAATTTTAAAACCTGAATCTTTCAACATTTTAATCCCTGTTTTAGCATCTTCAATAGTGCATTGACGATTAATCTTTTTAAGAATTCTGTTGTCTGTATGTTGAACACCCAACTGAACTCGTGTTACACCAAAAGAAAGCATACTTTCTATTTCAAGTCGATTAATACAATCAGGTCTAGTTTCAACGGTTAAACCTACAATACGAGTTACTCCAGGACAATTAGTATTAATAGTTTTTTCTTCTTCCAATGAAAGCATGTCTCGTCTAGTATCTTTTTTGTGATAAAATGTATTTACTGCATAATATACTTCATTAATAAATTTTTTACGATATTCCATAGGAAAACTTGACCAAGTTCCACCGAGAACAATAATTTCCAATTTGTTTGGGTCGTGTCCATTAATACTATAACTAGTCAGTCTGCTATCAATTTGTCCAACACATTCTTGGTCCCATTCTTCTGCTCGTCGAGCACTAGGACCTTCACGAACATAACTACGAGGCATTCCAGGTTGATTAGGACAATAATAGCAATCAAAATCGCAACCATTCATGCTTCTACCATTTAGCATAACAGCACATTGGAAAATACCACTAGTTGCCCTTGAATTTTTAGAAGTAGTATATTTAACTACTGTTTTAAATTCATCTACTTGCATATGATTCTCTGAAACCATCATACGCATAGTGTAATTAATACTTGACATTCTTGGAATTTTTCCAGTATTATACTGTTTAGCCAATTCTTTCAATTTACTATGAATATTAGGCTTACGACCACTATTACCTTTTTCAAAATGCTTTATATAAGCCAGTAGTTCCCACACGATAGCTCTCGGAATCTCACGAAGTTCATTATTCTCCTTAAATACAAGATGAGAACCTCCATAAACAATACGTTCTATATCTGTAGTCATTGTTATTATTTAATAATTTAGTTTTTAATTAAATCAATTTTACAGTGCTTGCAGAAATAACTAGTTTTTCTAAGCAATTTTTACATCTATAACTCTGGGCATATACTCTTTTTGAACGTTCATTTTTTTCTCCCTCTGCATCTCTTTCTATTGGACAACTAACGTTACGAACTTTTAATAGTTTATTACAATCAATACATCTATTCCTTGCAGCTTTAGTATTCTTTTCTAATAATGTATTTTTCTTGCGTATTTGTGAATAACAATTAGGACAAAGAAATCTTAAATTATCTAAATTATTGTTATTTAATTTATTATCTACACGGTCTAAAATTAGTGTTAATGGTTTTTTTCTCCAAATTGGCTCACATAGGCAATTTTTACATACATTTTTAACTAAATTTTTTTCAATAATGTAGGATGAAATTAAATAATCATTAATACCCAACTTTTTTTTTGAAAGGATATAATTATCGTATTCTTTTACCTTATCAGAATATTCTTCTTTTATTTTAAAAAATTCCATAGGATTTCACTTACAGTTAATTAAATATAAAAAAAACTTTTAAATTCAAAATTAAACTTTTTTTTTCTTCAAAAGACTTTTTGATTTTTTTGTTTTAGATTTCTTTTTAGATTTATTTGCTTTTAATGCCTTGCTTTTCTCTTCTTCAGTTCTCCTATCACGAAGTCTTATTTCAGTATAACCAGATTTTTTACTTGTATTTAATGTGCATAATAATGGATATTGTTCAGTTAAATATACAGCGGAATCATGTATTCTTTTGGCTGTTCTTTCAACCTGCATTCCTCCTGGTTCTTTATAACATCTGGTTAAGCATGTAACATTATTAAAACGTAACAAACCGCCATCTTTTAAATAATATTTTATACTACGTTCATAATCTTCTTTATCATCAATAGTTCTTATTTCAGCTTCTCTATTATTGATTACACCAGTCATAAAACCTATTATATAAACTAAGTTAGTTGAAACATAATCATTAATGTTATTTGTTCTAGCTTTCATAAAATAGGGATTATTAGCTGGATATACTCCCCAATTAGTAAAACCAGTCTTTTTTGATAATGCAAATCCTTGTGCTATTAATTTTTTTAAACTTTTTAATGGAACTTGTCGATTAGCTTTTTTATTTTTAAGATCTCCACTTGAGTTTTCAGTATCATAGACTTTATAGATATCATCGTCCATATAAAATATATGTTGTCCTTCTCTGAAATATTTAGGCATAAAATTTCTTATGTTTTTAATGCCAGGAACACCAACTATTATTTTATGATAATCTTTTGGGTCTAAGGCAGCTTCATATATCGCTTTTTGTTCAGTGTCTGCTACAAAAATGTAAATTCTTCTAGGTTCAATTCCATAATGTTTTAATACTTTCATTGTTTTATTTTTAAGTGTATCCGGTCTCTTATAAGATGGTATTGCTACTACATAGTCTTCTAATCCTGGCATGTATTATATAATAAATGAATATTTTTTATTAATTTAAATGTAAGTAATATGATGTTGCCCAAATAATGAAAAATGGAGCAACTTTTAAATCAAGATAAGAAGCTAATGCTATTATAAAGGCAATTATTCCTTGTCTTGTTGCATTTTTTATTCTTTTTGTTTTTTTATCATCTCCTTTAATAATTTTAAGTGTATAGATACTGATTAAGATTATTAAGAAAAGCATTACTAAGAAAGTTTCATTATGCATAAGTTTTGAGAATAACAATCTTCTATTTTTGTTATAAACTAATACTACTATAGTAATAGCTGTAAGTAAAGACATAATTGAAAGAAATTCAGTTCTAGATTTCATTTTAAATAAATGCCATATAATTATTTCATATTTTCTATTCTTTTTATAAGCATTTCCCAAAGACAATTATCCGAATAAGTTCCATTTAAATCAAGTTTGTATTTATTTTTAACTAGGTCTCTCCAAAAATGTATAGTATATGGTATTCTTGTCATACTAGAGAGAGCTAATCCATTTGGTTCATGAACCCCATATTTACTTTTAAAATAAATTCTACCATTTTTTACATTATAGTTTTCAATAAATGCATCTTTAGCATACCACCAATCAAGATGGCAGAAATCTTCTGGTTTATGAATATATTTTTGATATCCATATTCAAAAATCATATCTCTTAATATTCTCATATAGCGTAATTTATCACGATTAGTTCCTTTTCGCTGAACTTCCATACATCTTTCATAGAGGTCTTTATAAAATGGAGAACCCTTAGGAGATTTTAAAACACCAATATTAGCTACATATTTAAAATTACGGTTTCTATAAGCACCTTTTTGTATAGTTCTTTCACTTGAAAATACATATTCTCCCTTGAAATCGAATTTTTTTATAGCAATCATATCTAAATCTACCCAGTAACCTCCATTCATATATAACATTTTATAACGAAATATATCTGCAAAAGGAAGATAAGTTTCTTTTAATTTAAATATTTCCTCTTTACTCATAATTTTATTACCATCTTTAATTATAGTTCCCTTAGGAACATTTTTTACCTTATTATAGGTATATAAATGAAATTTGTATCCTAATTTTATAAAACTAAGAATAGAATAATATTCCATTCTTGATAGTTCATCACCAACCCATAAACTCTGCACTATCATTTTAATATAATAAATTATTTTAATTTTAGTATTTAAAGAACACACTAGAAGTCTATATTTAGACCATATGCAGGCTAATTATAACCCATATTATTTTAGTGGATTACTAAAAGAGAAGGAAAAAGAAAAGAAAAATGCTAGTTTAAATACTAATTCAAATTTAAATTCAAATTCAGCAAGAAAACCTTTATTAACAGGTAGCGATAAAAAATCATATTATACGTTTAAAAACGAAGCTTATGATGGACCAACAAATCTTTTAAGTAGAAGTAGTATAACTAGTAGTGGTAGTAGTAGTAGCAGTATTACCAAAAACGACACATTAGATTAGAAATGTCTAATACTCATTTTAAAATTATTCATGTGTTTTTCTAGGGATGTATCCCAACTAAATCTATCTTTTGGCATTACGTCTCCTAAAACTTCTTTTAAGAGATTAAAATTTATAGGATATTTTGTTTTATCACGAATAATACATAAATATGTGAGTCTCATATTCTCATCTGGATATGCATAAAAATTAATTTCATCTATAATAAATCTTTTTTCTACAGATGGGATTAATCGATTAATTTTACCAGGAGAGCTTTCCTCTAAAACCATTTTTCGTCTTTCTATGTATAAACTATTTGGTTTTTGTCGTATTTTACATATTTTTATAATACTACTATCATCCTTGTATTCTTGTATGTTGTCGAGGTCCCATTCAATTATTTTATTTGAATCTGTCATTTTTAATAAACTTAAAATAAATAATCAATATCAATTTTGAAAATGAATTAAACAAATGAAGCTTTTTTAATAAAATGAATACTGACAATGATTACGTTTATAAATTTTACAAGGATAAAACTCACGTTGAATGGTTTCTTTTCACGTATTTAACAGATTATCCTATTGACCAAGCTTATAAATACCATTTAACACCGAATGTTCTAACAACATTTAGTTTTATATCACAACTATTATCAATATACTATCTAAAACATTCATGGTTAGTTGCATATAGTTTTTTTTATCTATTTGGATACTATTTTGATTGTATTGATGGACCAATGGCGAGAAGATATGATATGGTAACTACTTTTGGAGATTTTTATGACCATTTTACTGATGTATTTTGTTTCTTATGGTCTCTTATTATTTACATAAAAAAAATGTATCTCTTAGAATATTATTATATTAGTGGATTCTACCTTTTTATGTTTCTTGGATTATTAGGTCACGTGGGTTGTCAAGAGAAACGATTCAATGCATCTAATGATTATAAGGATGTTTCACTCACATTATACGTTCCAATGAAACTTATTTCGGATCCAGAAAAGCAAATGAAAGTATTTAAATATTTTAGTTTTACAATTTTTGTCTTGTTTCATGTTTCTGTATCATTTCTAATCGGCTAAATCATAATTATTTTCATCTACACTAGTGATAGTGCTATTAGGATTTTCATATGCTAAATCATATAGTGCATTTTCAATTGGTTCTTCATACAATTCTTCATTAACTCCATTACCTTCAGAAGCTAATTCATAGGCAGTATTTAATACTACTGGTTCTTCATATCTTAAATTTTGCATTACAGCTCTATTAAAATGTCTCTTGTTCTTTCTTCTTATAATCAATGCTAATATAATAGCAAAAAACAAGACACCAATTATTGGTGCAACTATATTTTTACCAACATTCATTTTTCCACGCTGTTCATCAACATTAGGAATAATAATTGTAGCACTTGTAGAACTTCCTGTTGAACTAATGGTAGAAGTAGAAGTAGAAGTAGAAGAATATTTTGATATTTTCTTTTTGCTAGAATTAGTAGAAGTTGAAGTAGAAGTTGAAGTTGAAGTAGAAGTAGAAGAATATTTTTTAGTAGTAGTAGTAGTACTAGAAGTATCGTATTCAGAATTGTATTTTTTTGAAGTTTTCTTTTTTTTACTACTTAATGAATATCCTGTATCGTCATAAGAAAGACTGCTGGAAGAAGTAGTGGTTGGATACTGACAACCATTATTCCAAATACATTCATCGTGCAAATCACAAGTCACTTTAAAAATAATGTCATTGCAATTATGACCTAGACAATTTAAAAGCAATATACCTAAAATCATTTTTATAAATTACAACTTAATCATTTAAGTAAAAAATTGATTTAAAGTTTGTAACTTAAATATTATATAAAAAATCATGTCTGCCTATCGTAATCTTAATCTCGGAGCGAAACTAGTAAATGGTGTTCCACATAGTTTTTCAAGGTCAAGTTTTTTCCAACCTATTATTGATATTTACAATAACAAAGGTGGTGTAACAAATGAATCATTGAATTGTCGTCTTCCTGCAAGATGTAGTATCTTTGACCTTTCTCACTATAATATTTTAAAAGTATCTGGAAAAGATAAATTATCTAGTCTTCAAAAAACTTTTACAACAAATGTTTATAATTGTGGATGGAACAGGGTTCAAGATTCACTTATTCTTAACGATGATGGTAAAATAGTAGATAAGGTTCTCCTTGTAAATAATAATGAGTTTGTTTCAATTATTACTAGTCCTGGTAAAGAAGATTATGTATCTGAAACACTTAAATCAATGGGTCAAAATGTAAGTGTTGATAATATTTCTAACCAATATGATATTTTTGCAATTCAAGGTTGTTACTCTAGAGCAGCTATGAATAAAATATTCTATTTCTTGCGACTTAATTTTAGGAACCTAATTCATGAGCCACATACTTGTGCAGTAGATACAGAAAAAATTATAATTAACAAAGATATTACTGGAACTTCAGGATATATATTGTGCATTCCAAAATGTGAAACAGAAAATCTCTTTAGTAAAATTCTTCTTCAACCAAATATTTATATGTCTGGTGATGAGGCACTTGATTTGAATAGAGTTGAAGCAAGACGTCTTGGTGATACAGAATTATCAGAGGGACTAACTCCTGCTGAAGCAAATCAGTTGCATCTTGTAGATATAAATAAGGGTAAATTTGTAGGTTATGATAAAATTATAAATGTAAATAATTCTTTTGTAAAACCAGATAGAGTATTGAAATCTGTTACAGCAGCAGAATATGATACAAACTTTAAAAAATTGTATGATTCAAATAATAATGAGATAGGCGAAGTCTCTAGAATGTGTTATTCACCTTATCTTAAGTGTTATAAGGGTTTTGGATATTTCACTAATTCAAGTTTAAATTTTTGTAAGTCTAAAAATAATCAAAAAATAGAACTTATGGATTTATACTAATAAAAAATTGTTATGTTATAATATATGGCTAATAACGTAAATTTACAAGATGATTTAGAAAATAGAGTAGAAGGAATATTATACAAGAACTTTAAAAGAGGATTAATTTTCTTTTTTGTGTTTCTTATATTCTCAATAAATTTATTCTCAGTTTCATTAGCTCTTCAATGCAATGCTGGTAAAAGTATATTTTATAGAATTTCATCAGCCTTATTTGCATTTATGTTTGGATTCTTATACATTATAATGAACTATCTTATGTTCAGAGTAAATTTAAAAAATAATCCATGTCAAATTTGTTCCGATTTACCTTTCCCAATTTTGGGCAAGGATCTCGATTATATGTAAATTAATGTAGGAAGAACCTTTTTCCAGTAAATATCATAGTGCAATTATATTCGTTACATGCATCTATTACAGATTCATCGGCAACACTACCTCCTGGTTGAACAAAACTATTTATATTATATCTAATAGCAGTATCTATATTATCTCTGAATGGCATAAAAGCATCAGAACTTAATATTAATGGTCTATTTTCATTATCTAAAAATTCTTTTTTATCATTTTCCGTAAATTCTTCTGGAATTTCGTTGAATGCAGTAATCCAATTATTTCTTTCAATTTCACCATTAAAGTCATTTCTTATATAGTTATAAGCACTATTAATTTTATCTTGGCGTTTAGTATCTTCTTTGAATAAATTGTATAATTTCAATACTTTAGGATGATGTCTAAGTCTCCATAAATTTGCTTTTTCTCCAGCTATTTTTATGCAATCAACACGATTTTGTTGTCCTGCACCTATTCCAATACAAACACCATTAGAAGAAATAGCTATACTATTACTTGGTGTATATTTTAATGTTATTGTAGCAAGAATCATATCATGTTTTTGACTTTCATTAATACTATTAACCTTAGTAACTATATTATCACCTGAAATATTTTCTAATGATAGACATTCCCTATTTGTTTCTTGTCTTAGACATAATCCACCCAATTCTCTATATTCAGTATCATTTATTATGCTATTCTCATTGCATTTGAGTATAATATAAGCGCCTTTCTTTTTTGCCTTTAAAATTTCAATGGCTTCATTTGTATAATCTCTAGCTATAATACCATCACTTACTTCTCGAGAAATTAATCGTGCGCATTCGGAGTCTATAGTTCCGCTAATAGCAATAAAATCACCAAAACTTGATAATGGGTCGCAATTTCTAGCTTTAATAAAAGCTCGTGCAGCATTTGAATAATTATTAATATCGTTTTCTCTATAAAATTTAACCTCACTGTCAGAAACTTCAGTGTCTAATGCTACACCAGCAGGTGCAGTATGTTTAAAACTAGCAGCGGCTATCCTTTTAGTAGAAACTGTAAGTTCATAGACTAAATTCCAAGATTGAATGGCGTCTATAACATTAATATAACCAGGATTACCATTTAGTATTTGAAATGGAAGTTTATTATAATTTACTGTAAATATTCCAGCCTGTCCCTGATAAGGATTACAGCCATATTTAAGACTATTTTCCTGTGAATATCTTCTATAAGAAATATCTTTACAGAAATAGTTAGTGATTACAGAATCATACCAGGTAACATGGTCAAATCCCTTAATTGCCATAGATTTCCAAAATCCGGTATGGTCAAAATTAAGTGTAGCTTCATAGTAATCAAAAGGACAAGTTAAAAGCCTTGTGTTTTTATAATTTTTAGCAGCTGCTCTAATTAGACTAACACCACCTATATCTATATTTTCAATAGCGGTTTCTTCAGTTACGTCTTCAGAATTTATACAGGTTTCAAAAGGATATAAATTAGCTACTACTAAATCAATCTTTTCTATTCCTGTAGTATCAAATCTTGAATCATATAAAATTCCTCCATAAATTTTAGGATGTAGAGTTTTAACACGTCCATTTAATATTTCAGGCGCACCGGTCCAATCTGAGACTTGAACGAGAGAATCTCTAGCTCTTTCAAAATTATCATATATATATTTAAATGTTCCACCAGTGCTTAGAATAGTATAATCTTTTACATATAAATAATCTACTAGAATTTCTAGATTACTTTTATCAGAAACACTTATAAGTGCATATTTAGTCATTTAATTTTTTAATTGTTAATCGTAAAAATGCCTTAAATACAGAAAAAAATATAGTATATATTAAATGAAGCAGAAGGTTTTCTTAGGTATAATTTCAGCAGTAACTTTAACAATAATAGTAGGTTTTATTGTTTCTTTCGTCTTAACATTAAAAGCTGATAGAGACGCAAGAATGAATACAAAGTTTCCACCATTCAAAAATAAGTGTCCTGATTATTGGGAAGTAGGTGAAGATGAAAATTGCATAAACACTTATGGTGTAGGATTATGTAAAACAAAAGGAGATAAAAAAATGAGTTTTACTGACCCATTATTCTCTGGAAAAAAAGGAGATTATTATAAATGTGCATGGGCAAAACAATGTCAAGTTCCTTGGGAAGGAATAGATAGTTTATGTTAATATTTAATAAAATTGATATAAAAATATGTTTTTAATTATCAAAAAATCATGAATCAACTATGGTTTGAAAAGTATAGACCCAAGTGTCTCAATGAGCTCCTTCTTTCAAGTAGTGACCTTAAGACTGCACGAGAATGGATAAAAAACTTTCGAGAAAAACGTGAGAAAACTCCAGTATGTTTATTCTTATATGGAGAACCTGGAACAGGTAAAACTTCCTTAGCAAAAATACTACTAGAAGAAAATGGGTATGACTGTTGTGAGTTTAATGCAAGTGAAATGCGTAATCAAAAGGGTGTTCGTGAAACATTAGCAGAAATAAATGGCAATCATAATGTATTGGATTTTATGAAATCAAAAAAGAAAGCTATGGGAATAGTTATGGATGAGATAGATGGAATGAATAGTAGTGATAAGGGAGGTCTTACTGAACTTATGTCAGTAATGTTTTCAAAGAAAAATAAGAAGGTTCCAACTGGTTCTCCATTTATATGCATTTCTAATTCTATTGATAAGAAGATTCGGCAGTTGAAAGACAAGAGTGTATCTATTAAGATTGGAAAACCAAATAAAATGTTGATGATAAAATTAATTGAGAGGATATTAAACAACGAGAATATAGAAATAGATTACATTGAAATAGGAAAGATTATAGTTCATTCTCAAGGAGACTATAGAAGATTAGTAAATATTCTTGAATTTCTATTTTACAACAAAAAAACGGAAGAAGAAGTTTTAGAAGTTTGGGAAAATTTAGATAAGCTTCTCGAAAATTTTTCAAAGAAATCAGAAAGTTCAACAGGTTATGATAGTGTTAGTATGTTTTTGAATTCTACTGTCGCTGACAACGATAAGTATTATGATGAATACTATGAGAATCCAAGTCTAGTATCACTTCTTATGTTTGAAAATATACCAAATACTATTGTTAAAAATAGAAAGGGAACTAATCGTGAAAAACTTCGATGTATTCGTGATGTATTTAGACTATATTCTAGTACAGATAAATATGAAAATGCTTTCTATACACTTCAAAAGTGGGACCTTCAAAATTATATTTGTTCAGAAAGAATAGTTCAAGCGGTTAAATATATAAATTCTCTAGAAAAGTATTCAGTTAATCGTGATAGTAGTCTTAATTATTCAAAGATGTTAAATAGAATATCACAAGAACATACACATTACAAAATTGTAGATTTCTATAATATTCATTTCATTAACTATCATACAAAATGTATATATCATAAATTAGCTGAATATATAGTTTATTGTCTCTTGTATAGGTTTGATAATACTATTAACTTCTTAAAAAACAATAAAATTTCGTATGAAGATTTTGAGAAAAAAATATGTAAAAAAGTAAAGGTTTCTGAATATATTGGTAGTGCTATGAGAAAGGAAATCAAGCAAGGTTTAATATTCTAATTTAAAAATCTGTCTAATAATTATATGAATTTGGTTAAAGATATATATCTTGAATTTTTCAAAAACCATAGACGATTTTACTATCTTTTTTTATTGAATATAATAAATACACCATTAAAACAGGTAGGGATTCCACATTATTATGGTAAAATAATAGAATGTTTAAAGCAACCTGATATAAAAGCTGCTACAAAAATGTTATTTGTTCTTTTAATAGTTTGGGTTACCGTTCAAGGCTTAAATGTAGTTCAAAAATGGGCTGAATTACATACTTGGCCTCGTTTTGCTGCATTTGCTGAAGAACAAATGTTAAATAATGTTATTGATAGATACAATACTCATTTTCAAGAGTTAAAAACAGGTGAAATTATAACTAAATTAATAAAACTACCATGGATTTTAGATCATATTCAAGAATATATTCAAGAATTTTTTACGGATAATATTTTGGTAATTGGTTCAAACATATTGTATCTTTCTTATCATTCCAAATATTTAGGAATGGTATATGGTGTTGGTATATTAGCTTTCATAATTATTGGTATTAAGTTTGTAAAAGAATGTGGTAAATTTAAGGCTGAAGCAGAACAAAATTATGATGAGTGTCATAGTAAAGTAGAAGACATATTAACAAATTTAATTAGTGTTTATACTAGCAAACAAACTGAATCAGAAAAAAAAATAGTAAGAAGTGGAAATCAAAAGATTGTATTTGGTCAAATAAGAAGGCAACTATGCAATTTAAAATACAAAATAATTTTTAGTATTATAAATATTTTAATTTTTATTGGATTAAATTTTATAACATTAAAACTTTACACTAACAAACAAATATCATTAGGAGCACTTTCTGCTGTATTCATATTGAATTTTAATATCTTAACTTCACTTCTTATGTTTTACAGAAATGCTAATAATTTTGCATCAATAAGAGGGAATTGGGTATATATAAATAAGTTTTTGAATACATTACCAGATTATCAACCACCTAATTTGAATACAATTAAAAATCCAAATGATGGAATATTTATAGAATTCAAAGATATAAATTATACTATTCCAAATACCGATAAAAAATTATATAAAAATATGAATTTAGTAATACCTGAAAATCAAAGTTTAGTTATAATGGGAACTATTGGAAGTGGAAAATCTACATTTGCTAAATTATTGGTTGGATTACAGACACCAGATAGTGGAGACATACTATTGAATAATATATCAAGTAAAAAGTTGAGTATTGATAGTGTAAGAGAGAATGTGATTTATATTCCACAATCACCAGTTCTTTTTGATAGAACATTATGGGAAAATATAAGTTATGGTTACTCTAATGAAAGGAAATCTGTTACATTAGCAAAAATTTATAAATTACTAGATGAAATGAAAATGAATGATATAAAAGAAATATTTGAAGAAAGAATGGATGAACCAGTAGGTAAAAAGGGAAGTTTCTTATCAGGTGGTCAGAGACAAATTGTTTGGATATTAAGAGCATTACTTGGAAAAGCAAAAGTTATTATTTTAGATGAACCAACAAGTGCTCTTGATAGTAAAAGTAAAGAACAAATACAAAATATGATTCATTATGTAACTAAAAATAGAACATTAATAATTATTACTCATGACTCTGATTTACTTGAAAATATGGATAGATTAATTGTATTCAATGAAGGACAAATAGTAAAAGATAAAAGTTTAAAATAATTAAAATAATCTCTTTTTACTTTTTATATTTTTTCTACCTTCTCTAAAAACTTTTTTAGAATGTCGTGTTTTTAATGCACCACCAGTAGCAGTAGCTGCTCTATTAATGAAATTACATGGTCCTGGATTCTCATTACTAAAAACTAAAATATGTTCATATTTCCATCCAAGTTGTGTTATAGCAAAAATATCATGTTTGAGTCTATTTACAAGAATTTCGTTTGCTAAAGGATTTGGATATTTTGTTAAAGTTCCCCTCATATTTTTAACTAAACCCCTTCTATCAATTTCAGCTTCTCCTATAGAATCTATTTTGTACCAAGTTTCTCCTCTATGTAACCATGCTACCCAGTGAGCAACACCTATTCTTTCAATTAATCCTACTAGTTGTTTTGCATTACCATCATCATTTTTAAAAGTATCTGGTAAATATTCTCCAAATTTTTGAGAAATTTCTGTTATATCATTTATATTTTCAACTTTTATAAAATCTGTCCATTCAATAGCATAAAAATAAGGATTTAAATCTATACTATCATTAATTGTGTTAATAATATCTGTTGCTAACATCATTTCACCAGGTCTTCTTTCACCTGAACCTCTAGCACAACTAGTAGGATTTACCAGACAGTCTAGTTTATCGATTTGGAGTAAATTATTTATTGCATGAAGACCACATTGTGTGTTGTGTTGACATATAGGTATAAAAACACCATCAACTACTTCTGGGTTATTACTTTGAATATCATCTCTCTTAGTTCTAACATTAAACCTAAATTTTGTTACTAAGTCTTTTTCTGTAACTATAGTTCTTTCAGCTTCAATCATTCTGTGATATCTTTCCATCATAGGTTCAAACTCTGCTTCTAATCGTCTTTCTTCTTCAAGCGCAGCTCTTGCACGTCTTTTTGCTAGTATTTCTTGTGTAAAAAGGTGATAATGTTCTTCTAAAATTTCTACACGTGTATATTGTCTCTCTCCGATTATTAAATTATCACCTTCTATATGTCCATTTATATCTTGTAAAAAATCATTAATTACTTTTAATCTTTCAGCTTTATATTCAATTCTATCATTATAATCTCTAGCTATTTCACGTCTCTTATCTTCGGGACAATATGGATCATTTTCAGTGTTATTATTAAGATACAAATATAGCATTGCTTGTTTTATAGTATTTAATGATTCAAAAGGAAGTAAATCTTCTGGTCCTGTAGGAGGTAATGGTGGTGGTGTTTGAGGTCTTGTAGCAGGTCGTGGAGGTCGGGGTGGTCTAGTTGTTGATTTTGGTTCTGTCCCTTCCCCTTTCACTTTCCCTTTCCCTTTAGGACTAGTTGTTGGTTCTGGTTCTGGTTCTGGTTCTGGTTCTGGTTCCGGTTCTGGTGGTAGTGGTCTTCTTTCAGGAAG
>Ga0181607_10002411_pt1 | contig 16507 bp, 15 predicted proteins | sample 041ome_9_FD_132420 | JGI IMG/M metagenome (GOLD analysis project Ga0181607, IMG submission 132420) | Coastal salt marsh microbial communities from the Groves Creek Marsh, Skidaway Island, Georgia - 041413US metaG (megahit assembly) | ecosystem: Environmental > Aquatic > Marine > Intertidal zone...
CCAACCAACGCCACCCCCGCTTCGGCGATATCCGCTCCATTATGCTGAAGCACGTGGGCATCGATCGCATTATTGAGAATCTCATTGAACGGCTCGGCCATGTGCAGCGCGTGTACGTGTGCGGAGATCTGGCTCAGGGCACCGTGGGTAACCTCATCGATTTACTCATTTTTGGCAATGTGGACCGCACGTATCTCGGCGAGCTCGTGGAGAAGGCTGAGCGCCTGCTGGACCGCAAAATTCGATACGTACTCTACGACCCCGACGAATTGTTGGAGGAGGTTCATGGCGATGGGCCCGCCCTCCTTATCTGGGAAGCCGCCGACGTCCCCGAATCAACGACTCCCGAACCATGAGCACCCCCCGGGAATGGCTCGCGGTGTACACCAAATCCCGCACCGAAAAAAAAGTAGCAGATCGCCTGCTCCAGCCCGAAAACATTGAGGCTTATTGCCCGGTTCGGCGGGTGCTGAAACAGTGGTCCGACCGCAAAAAGTGGGTGGATGAGTCCCTGTTTAACTCGTACGTGTTTGTACATGTAGATGCCCATGTGCGCAGCCGCGTGCTCTTCGATCCCGGAGTTATCCAATACGTGTATTGGTTGGTGAAACCGGCCATTATGCGCGATGAAGAAATTGAGGCCATTCGTCGGTTTCTCGATGAACATCCCAGCGCAGAAGCCCGCAAACTGAACCTGGCCCCCGGCACACCGGTATCCATTAAAGCAGGCCCCATGAAAGGTCGGGAAGGGGTAGTGCGCCGCAAGGAGAAAAACCACGTGCTCGTAGAGATTCCCTCCATCGGGTTTGAGTTGGTGGCGCGAATTAACAAAGACTACCTGTAGCGTGCGTCCGCGCCTGCTCTATATTAGCCCGAAAGCGGCCACTTTTGTGCGCAACGACCTCCGTATGCTCAGCGATTCCTTTGAGGTACGCGCTCAAATTTATCCCTGGGCCACCAAATGGAAAACTCCGTTTTTGCTTTTGCGGCAGGCAGCCGTATTTAAAATGTTCCTCGCGTCCCGCATGCTCAGCGCCTTGCTCGGCCGGAAATTGGCCCAACAACTTGGCTTGTGGCACCCCGAGTATGTGATCATCTCTTTTCCCGGATTTTGGTCGGTGTGGCCGGTATTTTTTAAGCACTTAATCGGGTGCCGCGTGCACATCATCCTAAATGGAACCGATTCCTGTGCCTTTCCCGAACTTGGCTATGGCGATTTGCGGAAGCCCCACCTGAAACGAATTATTGGCTATTCCCTGCGAGGGGCAGACGGGTTGATGCCTGTGAGCAAGTCCCTCCTCTACCACGAAAGTACCTATTACGCCTCGTCTACTTTTCCCTCCCAAGGAGTCCGCGCTCATTTTCCAAAACTTTCTACGCCCGCCTGTGTAATCCCCAACGGCATCGATCCCGATTTTTGGAACATCCGCCCCGATTTTCCGCGCACGCCCAACCGCGTGATTACCGTACTCGGGCCGGGCCAGACCTTTTTGAAGGGAGTAGAGCTCATGGTGGCTGCAGCTTCCAACGCCCCGCATTTGGAGTTTTACATCGCTGGAATTGATGAACTGCCCTCCCATTCGCAGAGCCCCCATTTGGCTGAAAATCCCACGCTTGCCCATTTACCTTCCCTGCCTTCCAATGTTTATTTTTTAGGTCGATGCACCCCCTTAGAACTTCGCCAGCATTATCGTTCCAGCCAATATTATTTTCAACTTTCTTATTTTGAGGGGTTTGGTGTAGCCTTGGTGGAAGCTATGGCCTGCGGATGTATTCCAGTTGTGAGCACGGCGTGCTCTCTGCCCGAAACCAGTGGAGCCCGACCAGAGCATTTGCTGCAACAACCTGACCTCGAGACGGTTAATAAATTATTAACCGATTTACCGACTTCTACTGCCGATCTCGACCGAACGTTAAATGTTAAAGTTTCTGCTTTTGCTCATGAAAACTATACTTTTGCCCAACGAAAAGAAGCAATCGAAAAATTTATCGTTCGGCAGGAATGCAGAAATCCCAGCGTCACATCGCCAAGTTAAAATATTTCTATCTCGATAAATATATCGTATCACCCCTGACCACCCGTCCCCGCTATTTTATGTCCTACGACTTTGAGCGCAAGCTGTTGTGGTACCGCGTGTACAAGGCGGGAACGCGCACCATCGATCATTTGCTGCGCGAACAAAATGAATCGGCCTACTTTTACGGATCGGCGGTATCCAAGGCGGACCCGTTGTTTACGGACTTTTTCAAATTTGCCTTTGTGCGCAATCCCGTGGAGCGGTACCTGAGTGTGTGGCGTGATAAAGTGTTGCGCAGCAATTACTTTAAACTGGATTCCAAGACCCACAGGGCCCTGAAGGAATTACCTGCATTCATCGATTATACGCGGCGCGAGGACCTCTTGGAAAACGACGAACACCTCTACCCGCAGCACCACCTCATCGACCTCACCGACGTGGACTTCGTGGGGCGGTTTGAGCAGTTTGAGAGCGACCTTCAAACGCTCTCGGAAATGGCGGGATTACCCGAGCCGGAGCCCATACATTTAAACAGCACGGCCACGGTTAAGAAGTCCGATGCGTATAACGTTACCGATGCCGACCGACGGGAAATTGCGACCCTGTATTCGCAGGATATTCGTATCTTTTACCCGCAATTAATTTCTCTTCTTAATGACTAAACCCGACGCACCGATTCCCATCTTAGTTACAGGAGGGCTCGGATTCATCGGATCACATACCGCCGTGGCATTGTACGAGGCGGGCTTTTGGCCGGTGTTGCTAGATAACTTGAGTAATTCTCGGCGCGAGGTGCTCCAGGGCATTGCCTCCATTACGGGCAAAACGTTTCCCTTTATTGAGGGCGACCTTCGCGATGCAGGCGTGGTTCGCTCCATTTTTGAAGCGCACCCCGATATTGCTGGGGTCATTCACTTTGCCGCCTTCAAAGCCGTTGGCGAATCGGTGGAAAAGCCGCTGGACTACTACGAGAACAACCTCATCACCCTCATTCACATGCTGCGCGAATTGCACAACCGAGGAAAGGGCAACTTGGTATTTAGCAGTTCGTGTACGGTCTATGGGCAGGCCGATGCGCTCCCCGTGGCGGAAGATGCACCCGTAAAACCCGCGGAATCGCCCTACGGCAACACCAAGCAAATTGGTGAGGAAATTATTCGCGATACCGTAGCCGCCACGGGCATGAACGTAATTGCCCTGCGGTATTTTAATCCCATTGGCGCTCACCCATCAGCCTCCATTGGCGAACTGCCCCTGGGCGTGCCCCAAAATTTGGTCCCATTTATTACGCAATCGGTAGCCGGACTGCGGGGTGAACTGGCCGTATATGGCAACGATTACCCCACCCGCGACGGTACAGCCATTCGCGATTACATTCATGTGATGGACCTCGCCGAAGCGCATGTAGCTGCACTGCACCGCATGTTTCGAGCAGAGTCCGATCGCCCTGAACCCTATGAGGTATTTAATATTGGTACCGGCAAAGGGAGTACGGTGTTGGAGGTAATCCGCACCTTCGAAGTGGCTACGGGGCTCAAAGTGCCGCACCGCATGGCAGAACGTCGGGCTGGCGATGTTACTGCCGCCTGGGCCGAAACTTCACGGGCCGAGAAGGTACTCGGCTGGAAAGCGCAGCGCTCCTTGGCCGAAGCTCTGTTGGATGCTTGGCGTTGGCAAGTGGAGCAGGAAACCGCATAAAAAAACCATCAACATGACCCTCAATCCAAACACCCGAATTTATATTGCCGGCCATCGCGGCATGGTGGGCTCTGCCATATGGCGTGCCCTCGAAGCTAAGGGCTATACGCAGCTTATCAGCCGGACCAGTTCCGAGCTCGATTTGCGCAATCAAGCCGATGTAGAGGCCTTCTTTTCCGCCGAACGGCCGGAAGTAGTGATCGATGCCGCCGCGCGCGTGGGGGGGGTTTTGGCCAATGATACCGAGCCCTATCCCTTTCTCATGCAGAATCTGCAGATTCAAAACAACCTCATCGACGCCTCCGTACGGCACGATGTGGGGAAGTTCATCTTTCTGGGGAGCTCGTGCATCTACCCGAAATTTGCGCCCCAGCCAATGTTGGAGGAGCACCTGCTCACCGGGCCGCTCGAACCTACCAATCAATGGTATGCCGTGGGTAAAATTGCGGGGGTAAAAGCTTGCGAGGCCATCCGCCGCCAGTATGGCAAGGATTTTCTCGGGTTGATGCCCACCAATCTCTACGGAATAAACGATAATTTCGATTTGCATTCCTCCCACGTATTGCCCGCCTTGTTGCGCAAATTCCACGAGGCCCGCGTGTCGGGTGGAGAGGAAGTGGTGGTTTGGGGAACCGGATCGCCCCTCCGCGAGTTTCTGCACGTAGACGATCTCGCCCAAGCCGTGGTATTTGCCATGGAAAATGCCCTGGACGAATCGCTTTACAATGTGGGAAGCGGTGATGAAGTAAGTATTAAGCAATTAGCTGAGCTCATCGCGGAAATCACCGGTTTTGAGGGCACACTCACCTTCGATACCTCCAAGCCCGACGGCACACCCCGTAAGTTGATGGATTCCGGCAAAATGAACCGCGCCGGCTGGTCCGCCCGCATTTCGCTGCGTGAAGGGATTGAGCGAACGTATAAGTGGTGGCTCAATCAGCAGTAAAATCGTTAATAAGAGCTCTAGAATAACAGTTTTATTTTAAGTGCTGATTTTCAATGATTTATTGGCGTGATGTGGTGCGTTTATGACCCGGCCGAAAGTTGTACTTTTACTTTTGTGTTAAAAACATAGTGGCCATGGGGCAAAAGACCGCACTTATTACAGGCATCACGGGGCAAGACGGATCGTATTTAGCGGAGTTATTACTGGAAAAAGGGTATGTAGTGCACGGCATAAAGCGGCGCGCGTCCTCGTTCAATACCGACCGGATCGATCATTTGTACAGCGATCCACATCAAACCGAGACCCGATTCTTTTTGCACTATGGCGACCTCACCGATTCGCTGAATATCACCCGACTTTTGCAGGAAACCCAGCCCGACGAAATTTACCATCTGGGCGCCATGAGTCATGTGAAGGTGAGTTTCGATATGCCCGAATATACGGCCAACGCCGATGGACTGGGGACCTTACGCCTCCTCGAAGCCGTGCGTTTGCTCGGCATGGGCGATCCCGTGCGGTTTTATCAGGCTTCTACCTCGGAATTATACGGCCTGGCGCAGGAATTTCCGCAAAATGAAGACACTCCGTTTCATCCCCGAAGCCCGTACGGTGTAGCGAAACTGTTTGCCTACTGGACCACCGTGAACTACCGCGAAGCGTATGGCATTTACGGGTGCAACGGCATCTTGTTCAATCACGAATCGCCCCGACGCGGAGAGACGTTCGTGTCCCGAAAAATAAGCATGGCCGTGGCAGCGATTGCGCGTGGGCGGCAGAACCGGCTGTATTTGGGCAACCTGGATGCGCTGCGGGACTGGGGGCATGCGAAGGATTACGTGGAGGCCATGTGGCTGATGCTCCAGCAAGCTGAGCCGAAGGATCTCGTTGTGGCCACCGGCATCGAAACCACCGTACGAAACTTGGCCAAAATGGCTTTTTCCGAAATAGGCATCTCGCTGGAGTTTCGGGGTGATGCATCCCGCGAACAGGGGTTCATTGCCGCTCTAAACACCCCCATTTTTGAGGAGCGCGTGGGCAGGCCTCCGCACGCTCAACTTGTTCCCGGCGCACAGGTGATTGCCGTAGATCCCAACTATTACCGGCCCGCAGAGGTTCCGCGGTTGTGTGGCGATGATCCACGAGCCCGCAACATACTGGGTTGGTCCCCTAAATACAACGTCCCCACGATGATCGGCGAAATGGTTCAGGCCGATTTAAAAGCACTTGTGTAATGGCCTCTTTTACCTATGTCATCACGGACTTGTGGTCACTTGACGACCATGTCAAAGCCTATTTTGAGGAGATCATCCAAACCTACTGGCCCGATGCCCGGCGCGATGAGAAAAATCCAGACATCTGCATTTACCTGCCCTTTGGAGACGATCATGTGCAGTATCCCAATGCCACAAAGATTGCTTATTCGCTGGAGGTGAATTGGCCTGACCTCAACTACGCAGATTATGCAATGGGGTTTACTTATTTGGATTACCCGTCGCGCTACATGCGCCTCCCTTATTACGCGCTCATTGACGGCTATGAGGATGTTCGCACCGATCCCGCGAAATCGTATTTGGGTTTGAGCGATGCGCAATTACTCGACCGCAAATTCTGCAACTTTATTTATTCCAATCGGCACGACATGCCCTTGCGCGATCGTTTTTTTAAGCGCCTATCGGAATACAAAAGGGTTGATTCAGGAGGAAGGCATCTCAATAATATTGGAGGTCCAGTAGGCAATAAGTTGATGTGGCTGCGCAATTACAAGTTCACTATAGCCATAGAAAACTGCGCTTCGGATGGGTATGTTACGGAAAAAATGATCGACCCTATGATCGCAGGGAGTATGCCCATTTATCATGGGAATCCTACAGTTGATCGCGATTTTAATATGGATTCTGTTATTTGGGTGCGCGATGAGTCGGACATCGAACGCGCCGTTGAGGAAGTGGTGCGTTTAGACCGCGATGATGCCGCCTATTTAGAAAAATTTCGCATTCCCTGGATGACATCGGAACAACAAGCGCACGATTGGTACGCAGAAGTCGTTGCATTTTTAGAGCGCATTATTCAACTACCTCCCGAGCAGCGTAAACAACGCCCTGATAATAATCACATGAGATCCCTGCAGAAAACGGCTCTGCGTAAATATCTAATCCTAAATCTCATAAACCCTATCTATCTCGCCTTGCGGAAATGGCTCAAAATCAGAGGAAAGTGGCCCACATAAGAGGGGTAAGGAATTCTTCATCGCGGCTCAGATGTAGCCTTGTAGCGCTACATTTGATACACGTATTCAGGCGCGAAGCGTTTGATGGCGCGGTACATGGTTGCCCGGGAAGTTTCCCGCTGGGATAGCTGGCCTTAATGGCCATAAAGACCAATTAAATAAGGACGAAAGCGAGAAATATTTTCGACTGCACCAGGAGTTTATTTACCTCCCCAAGATATGGTTTTTAATGAGAGCATCGCCCCATGAAAGCGCCCTGATTGCGTGCCTAAAATTAGTTACAAATTGAAATTTTGAGACGAATATGAAATTTTATGCGACACTTCTGCAAGCAAAAAAAGTTGACTTTTTATTTATCGTTTATAATTTTGTGGAAAACAAACCACCCTATGAATTACCCCATCCTAATTGCAGCAGTTCTCGCCGCATTCGTTTTGCGAAAAACAAATAATCGTCCTTCGCCCAACTAAAACCACCCCAGCTTAATTAACCACAAAAACCACTCAATTATGGATCAATCGTTACTCGTTGCCATTATTTTAGCTGTTGCCGCCGCCTTTGGCGTTTTTCGGCTGATGAGCTCAGGGAAGCAGAACAAATAGGATCAAGCCTGATTTTCAGAGGGATGAGGGTACTCTGTATGCATTACACGTATTACGTAGTCTCCCCCCACTTGTAGCCCCCGCTGGCTAATCCCGCGAGGTCGAGCAAACGATCGCTCACCGTGCGAGCCAGATCTTCCAAGTTGGAAGGCCGAGAGTAGAAACTCGGAGTACATGGGGCAATGATAGCGCCTGCTTCGGTAAGGGCCGTCATGTTGCGCAAATGAATGAGATGATACGGGGTTTCCCGCAGGGCCAATATGAGTTTTCGGCGCTCCTTGAGCATTACGTCTGCTGTGCGCGTAATTAAATCGTCCGATAGTCCCGCTGCCATTCGCCCCAACGTACCCATGGAACAGGGCACCGCCATGAGGGTATCATAACCCGCACTCCCCGAGGCAAACGGGGCAAAAAAATCGTCCTTGGCATAAATCTTAAACGGGTAATCGTTGTAGGCCGTATTGCCGAGTTCGTACTCCCAAACGTCGCGAGCGTTTTTAGACATCACCACACCTACTTCCAGCGAACCGGGATGCACCTTCTGCAGCTGGGCCAAGCGGTCGAGACAGGCTTTGGCGTAAATGGAGCCGCTGGCTCCGGTAATGGCAATGGCAATTTTGCGCACGTTTTCCGTTTTTATAGTTTCACCTCGTTCACTTCCACTACTTCAAAGGAATCGTTCTTGTACAGATAGGCTACCACATGCAAATGCTCCGGACGCCAATCGCCACCAACCGAAATAGATTCCGAATAGTCAACAGATTCGCCAGCCAAAATGTTTCCGTTCCACACTTCACTTCCCCATGTGCCATTCATGTGTCCGCGCAGGACGTGGTTGTGCACATAATCTTCTATGGTCTCCGTTCCTCCCTGGGGAAGTTGGCTCACCTGAGGCTGTACAATGCTGTCTTCAGTAACGGCCAAAACTACCGAATATGCTCCAGAAAGCTCTGATAGTGCCGTGAGCGTTGCAGTGGCCGAAAGCTGCCCACCGGAGATGCTGGCTGTTAATTCCAGCGCCACACTGGGCGGCGTTTGCAAAGCCTCACTTACCTCGGGCGGCCAGGCCTGGAAATTGAGAATGTGATTGCCATCCAAATACCCCAATCGGTTAATCATCCCCGCCGGGTACGCCGTAAAGCCAAAAAATCCATTGAGCTCATCGCCCGCCTCGGTGCGAAAATCGTATTCATAACCCGGGCTGGGCGACGAAAAAAAGCCAGCATGAACGCCAATTACCACCACCTGATCTCCGTACACATCCATCAGAGCTTCGGCTTCGGCCGCCGCGGCAGGGCAGTTTGGGCATTTGTGGCCAGTATAATCTTCTACCAGCACACGGTGTATGACGGTTCCCGTGGTGTCGGTACCTCCACCCGTTTGAATGGGGTCGTCAATGTAGTCGCACCCGGGAATGAGTGCGAGAGTCCAGATAGACATCAAAAATATACTTGCAAACTTTTCTACTTTATATCTCATGCGAATATTCCTTTAAAACGAACTGCTCAAGGTTACAAACAAACCATTGGATGCCGGCACATTTCGGCACACCCCACCCACACAGAAAATTCCCTGCTGTTGCTTCCCGTAATTCATTTGGATTTTCGTTGTTCCCTGCGTGTATCCCGCACTTACCACGTAGTAGTGAATGCGCTTATTGGCCTCCGGGTGTCCGTAGTTAAAGGCGTCTTGAACGGCCACAAACCAATGTGGAGCGATGGTGTATTCCATCAACGCCAATACCCAATCTCCGCGATCTTCCTTCACGAGCTCACCCGACGCATCGCGCTTGCTGTTTAGAAACATTCCTTGAAGCTCCGTGCGCAGCGTATGGCGCGGCTTTAGGTTAAACTGCATCTCAATGATGGGCGCATGCATCCGCACAAACCCGTCCTTACCCTCTATTACCGCCTTGTTGTATTCCAAATTGATGTAAGTGGCAATCATCTTCACTTTTTTACTGAGCTTTTTGGTCACCTCTACATTGATGTCGCGGTAGTATCGCTGATCGCCCATGCCCCAAAAATCGAGCGCATACCCATCTGTGCCGGGCTCAAAAAGTGCGGTTGTATCGTTCAGTGCAGACCATGCAGGCGCATTAATCAAACTGAAATTCAGCGCCACTTGGGTGCCGTATTTCCCCCCAAACCAAGTGTTGCGGGGTGCATTAAAAGTTATTTCCGCTTGATATCCCACCTCGCCATTCGGTTGTGTGGCATAAGGGTATAGCGCAGGCAACGTGTAGGTGTGTATTTTGTTGATGGCGGGCAGATAGTTCATCAATAGATCGTTTACCGTTGCGGTCCGATCGGAGCGGTAGTTCATATTGTCCACTCGCTTGTGGGTGAGCAAAACCCCTAATCCCTTGCGCGAATAGGTGGCGGTGAGCAAGAGTGATTGCCCATCGCGGTAAATGTAATTGTTCACCGTACTGGGATCGTTGATTTTGTGGCCGTACTCCGCATAGAAATTCACGCCGCCTTTGGCCACATTCAGGCGACCGGCCCACGCCCCCACATTTTCGGGCAAATTATACCGCGGATCCCGATCGGCCTCGTACTTACTCACAAAACTCCCTCCCACGGTAATCCGGGATTGATCGAACAGACGCGCCGAAATTCGCGGAAAAGCCTCATCTAAAGGGACTTCTGCATCTATCCCACGTACAATTCCATCGCTCTTACCAAAGTAAAAACGCTGTTGTCCCACAACCCCTTTTATTAAAATTCCCCGAGCCAAATGCGCCTTCACGCGCAGGCCGTCCATGGCGTTGTCGAAGCCGAGATTCCGCTCCTCATAAGTCCGAAATATGAGTCCGCTCCCAAACTGCTCGTAAAAACTACCCGCTGTAACATCCAACAGATCGCCTTCGTGCCGCACAAACCGATACGGAATGCCGCTCCCTTTATAGCGCTCATCGAACCCGAGCAACACATTTTGATACGTCTCATATCTCGCCCCCGCCGAAAACTTGCCGCGGGTATAAATAAGATTCAAAAACCCATTGAGCAAGAACTTCTCATCCACAGTAGGGGCGCCAATGAGGGTGTCTTCTTGATACAACTGAAAGTCGGTCTGAAAATTCCCATGGAGCGTTCCCGCATCCTGCACAGACTGAGCAAATAAAAAATGGCCACCCAGCAATAGAGCGACCAATAAGGGGGATAATTTCATAAAAAATGGTCTTATTCGTGGTCTACGGGAAGTCCGTTAGCTACTTTTTCCACTACTTGGTACAGCTCGTATTCATCGCCAGGTACGTATCCCGCATGTTGCCAAACAATCTCCCGATTGGAATTGAGCACAAACGTGTGGGGGGGATTGCCCACATTCATGGCGCGTTTAAAATCGCTGTTGGGATCGAGAAAAACCTCGTATTCCCACGAACGCCCGTTCACAAAAGGCTGAACCCTTAAGCTGTTCCTTGAATCGTCGATGGAAATCGCATAGAGCTTCACATTGAGCTCCTCTTGCCAATCGAAATACATATCGTGAATGGCATTGAGCTCTTTGATGCAGGGCTTGCACCACGTAGCCCAAAAACTAATGATAATGGGTCCCTCTGCATTAAAGATGGCCTCGGACGAGGTCTCCTCGCCATCGATGGTTTGCAGGTTTACCAAAGGCAATGCCGCACCGCCTTCTCCTTGCGCAAACGCGCCGGAGAAGAACAGGACAGCTGAAATAAATGCGATGAAATACTTCATTTATTTAGTGAATCAATGAAATACGCTCCGTGGCCGTTTTACCGTTCACAGTTACATTTAACATGTAAATTCCATCGTTGTATTTGCTCAAATCTACCCGATAGGCGTGAGTACCCGGAGTTTGCGCTTCATTACTCGCGTAAACCACTGCACCACGCGCATCGCGAACCTCAATGGACACGTCGCTTTGCTGTGCCACACTCAATTCAATTTGTGTAGCATCGCTGGTGGGATTTGGGAAAACTCGGTAATCGAACCCAAGGTTCTCTTCCACGCCCACACTGTTTACCACGTGATACTTGCTGTACTGGCTGCTGAAAATTCCGTTGAACACCCAAATAATAGTATTGGAACCGTCGCGCAACATTACATTACCCGCACCATATCCGGAGTTTATACCATCGCCATACGAGTCGTAAATTTTGAACTCAAAACATCCCGTAATCGGATAATCGATGGTGTACGTGTGCAACTGTGTACCCGCCCCACCGAGATCGGCGTAAGGACCTCCGCTCGCAATTACAGTTCCGTTTTCGTCTAAGAACTCCCATGTAGTCTCCGAACCATATCCATCTTGACGTACCTGAAGTGTGCTGCTGCCGCTGGTTTCGTCGTCGGTGTTGTTAAACTGCACCCCGCTGAACGTGTTGTCCGTAGCGTATTGATCGGTGCTTCCGTTCACATTCACCACCTCGAAATCTACTGTGGTAGACAATCCTGCGAAGGTGAATTCGGGCAGTTGGATGTTCTCTGTGGCCAAAGGCGCAATGCTTCCAGTCCAGCTGTACGTGAGCGGTGTACCGTCCACGGTGTAGTTCACATCAAAAGAAGTAATGTTATCGCTACCTTGATTAATCACGGTAATCTCGGGCGATGCCTTTCCGCCGCAAATTTCTTCCGGTGCATTTACGCCGTAAAGAGTGGCGTTCGTGGTATACTGGAAGATGGTGTTGATGGGTCCCGAAGTTCCCGTTTCGATATGCTGATTCGCCTCCGTAATAAAAGCAACCAACTCAATTTGGCCGAGGTCTACCGATACACCGTTTACATCGGCAGGCACTGTGTATACATACTGGCGAGAAACCGTGGTTCCTGCTGTGGTCGTTGTGATGTCATCACCCCACTGACCGGTAACCAAGTCGCGCAACATGTGTTGATGGCGGTATAAGCCGTTTTCATTAACCATGGTAGGATTGTACGTGCTTCCCCCAGTTTGTGGACCGAGTACTTCATTTTGAAGCAAGGCCACATTCAACTTGTTCAATGCGGGACCAGCACTGGTGTAATGCACTTCCACATCGATGGTTAATTGGCGTGTAGCTACATCCAAATTGGCTTGCATGGCCATATTTGCGTAGGAAGTAGCAGCGCGGACCACACCCCCAGCGCTCGCCCAGTTGCCGCGGCTCATTACGGTAGCTGTTCCCGAAGTCCAACCCTGGCTCGCGAACCGTTGGCGGTTGATGGTTCCCGAGGGATATCCCGTAAGGCCAGTTTGGTTCGCAATAGCTGATCCCCATGGCGTGCGGAAATCGGGATCTCCTCCACTTGGCGTGGCAAAACCTCCAGTGTGAATGTTAATTAAAAATACATCTCCGGGATTTGCTGCAGCCATCTGGTTGGCCAACTTGTGACCATCTGGGCAGTACACGCAATACATTCCCGTAAATTCTTCGAGGACCACGTTGCGGTTCTCTGGTGATGTGCTTACCGGCAACTGTGCAAATGCCGCTGCGGTAGCCATTGAAAACAAAGAGAATAAGATTCTTTTCATAATTGAATAACCGGTTTAATAACCCAAAGTTAATCTTTTTATCTGCGTTCCGCCAATCCTTTAACATATGTATCCCCATTTAAGGGCAATTGGCATGCACCATGCTCGCACACAAACACTTGCGTTTTTACCTCGCTGTGCCTGTAGCGAAGCAGAGGCCGCTCGCTTGGCGTGGAACTCCACGCACAAAGTTCCAACGGACGGTAATGCGTAGCTATGTTCCGATAGACGTTTTCGGCATCGGGGCCCGTAATGGCCACTTCCTGAAAACCCGCCGTTTGATAGTGATACAATCGCCCCCATTCTGCATAACTGGAGAGGTGCCGATCCATTTGACTATCCATATTCCACAGCATTTGCAGCGCCGTTTTTTCGAATGCCGGGCGATCGAGGTAGCGCGACAGCGCGAATAAATTGTGCGCCATGACGGCATTGCTCGATGGAATTACATTATCCTCCGTCTCCAAAGGTCTACTCACCAATTTCTCCGCCCTCGCACTGTTGTAATAAAACAGTTCCATCTCCTCGTCGAAAAAATGATCGAACGTATATAAGGTGAGTTGCACGGCATAATCCAACCCGTCCTCATCTCTGGTAATTTCGTACACGTCCAAGGCGGCGCGAATGATCCACGCATAGTCATCCAGATAGGCCGGACCTCCTCCAGGGGTGCGCAGCAAGGCTCCTTCCTCGTTGGTGTGTTCCGTGCGCAGATAGTTCAGGAGGGCCACAGCGCGAGCGCGCAAGGCATCAGGGTTTCGGGTTGATGGGTTCTGGCTTAGTTCCTCTCGGGTTGATGTTTCTTCAGTGGAGGGTTCGGCGGCAGTGGCCTTGTACACCGCGCAAAACCCGCTCACGAGCATGGCATTCCACGACGTGATGATCTTTTGGTCTAGACCGGGGCGTACGCGTTGGGAGCGCGCGGCTTTCAGCGCCCGAATCCAGGAGGCGCGGAGAGCGCGTAGGGCGGAGAGGGAAAGGCTGCGCTTGCTGCAAAAATCGGCATCGGAAGAGGTGCGCAGAAGGATGTACGAACCTTCCCAAAGCCCGTCTGGACCCACGGAATAGTAGTCGGCAAAGAGAGGCCATTCATCGGCGGGGATGATGGCACGGAGCTCCTCTTCGGAAAAAATGTAGAACTTACCTTCTTCTCCTTCGCTGTCCGCGTCGAGGGCGCTGGCATATCCACCCGATGGCTGGCGAAACACGTCCTCTAAAAAATCCAGCGATTGATCCATGGTTTCGAGGTAATTGGATTCGCGAAAATAGGAGTAGCCCTCCGCGTAGAGCTGGAGCAGTTGAGCGTTGTCGTAAAGCATCTTTTCGAAGTGAGGCACCTTCCAGTAGGGATCGGTAGAATAGCGGGTCCATCCCCCACCCACCTGGTCGTAAATGCCGCCCCAAATCATCCGATCGAGGGTGGTTTTTACCTGATTAAGGACGGCGGAATCGTCCTCCACCACAGCGTATTGAAGGAGAAATCGGTAGGCTGCGGGCACGGGGAATTTGGGAGCTCGGTTAGGGCCTCCGTGTTCGTAATCAAGGCTGCGAGCCCAAGTGGTAACCCGCTCGTGAAGAGAATCTGAATGGAAATGTTGATCCGCCTTATTCGGGGGTACCAAATCCAGTTGTTGAACACCGCGCGCGAGGTTTTGGGCATAATCGAGTACGCGGTCGCGATCGTTTGCGTAGAGATCGGCCAATTGTTCCAGATGACGCATCCAATCGTCTTTTGGGAAATACGTCCCGCCCCAGATGGGTCGGCCATCGGGTAGTGCCACCACATTCATGGGCCATCCACCTCTACCCGTCATGAGTTGAACCGCGTTCATGTAAACCTGATCAATGTCGGGCCGTTCCTCCCTATCCACCTTAATGGACACAAAATGCGCATTCATCAACCCGGCTACCGCTGTATCTTCAAAACTCTCGTGCTCCATTACATGGCACCAATGGCATGAACTGTATCCCACCGAAATAATGAGCAATTTATCCTCGGCAACCGCACGCTGCAACGCCTCATCGCCCCAGGGGAACCAGGCCACAGGATTGGCGGCATGCTGCTGCAAATAGAGACTGTGAGATTCCGCCAAACGATACGCGGCAGGCTTCGATTCAGGCATTTTAACTTTAGATTTACACCCACTTAACAGAACAATAACAATGCCGAAAACAAGGGGATGAGTTAGTTTCATTTCTTCGCTGTGTATACAAACGTATGGAAAATATCTACCTCGTTGCTGTGGTTGTTTTGTTCGCACTAGCCGTGTTCGATTTGGTGGTGGGCGTGAGCAACGATGCGGTAAATTTCTTGAATTCGGCCATCGGCAGTCGGGTGGCAAGGCGCCAAGTAATTTTATTGGTGGCCACAGCCGGAATTCTTATTGGCTCGGTGTTTTCCAGTGGGATGATGGAGGTGGCCCGCAAAGGGGTTTTCTTTCCCGAAATGTTCGCATTTGACGATCTTATTATGGTGTTTTTAGCGGTGATGGTGGCCGATATCCTGCTGCTGGACCTGTTTAACACCTTCGGCATGCCCACTAGCACCACGGTTTCCATTGTATTTGAACTCTTTGGGGCGGCGATGGTGATGGCGCTCTTTAAAATTGGAGGGTCCGATGCGTCTATTGGGGCATTGGGGCAATATATTAACGGAGCCAATGCGGCCAAGATCATTGGAGGGATTTTCCTTTCCGTGCTAGTGGCCTTCACCGTAGGTATGGCAGTGCAGTATCTGGCTCGGCTCATCTTTAGCTTTAACTTGAGCCGGCGCGCAAAATGGGCGGGGCCAATCTGGGGCGGATTCGCAATGAGTGTACTCACCTTTTTCCTGTTCTTTAAGGGCATCAAGGGGGCTTCGTTTGTAACTCCGGAATTCATTGCCTACGTGGGAGATCATGCGGTGGAGGTGGTAGCCGGGTCCTTTTTAATTTTTGGCGGGCTCTTTGCCGTGCTGGCCCAATTTGGGGTGAGCGTGCTCCGCATTGTGGTGTTGTTTGGCACGTTTTCGCTGGCCATGGCGTTTGCGGGTAACGATCTGGTGAATTTTATTGGAGTTTCGGTGGCGGGCTTACAGGCTTATCAATTTTGGGTGGTGAGCGGCATCCCCCCTGAGCTCTTTACCATGGAGGCGCTATCCCAAGCTGTGCGCACGGAGAGTTACTTACTTATTATTGCGGGTTTAGTGATGTCTGCTACCCTGTGGATGTCCAAAAAAGCGCGCTCTGTAACCGAGACCGAAGTGAAATTGGCGCGGCAATCCGAGGGCGACGAACGTTTTGTTCCGGGCGCAATGGCTCGCGGAATCGTTCGGGGTTTTAGGGGAGTGGGTTATGGGCTCGGGTTGATGATTCCCAAGGCGGTTCAATCCCGCGTGGAACAAAGTTTTGAACCCGTGCAGGAATCCGATGCCCCCGCATTCGACCTCGTACGTGCTAGCGTAAACTTAACGGCTGCATCAGCGCTCATCGCTTTTGCCACCTCCTTAAAAATGCCCCTGAGCACCACCTACGTCTCTTTTATGGTGGCCATGGGA
>Ga0181607_10002418_pt1 | contig 16465 bp, 17 predicted proteins | sample 041ome_9_FD_132420 | JGI IMG/M metagenome (GOLD analysis project Ga0181607, IMG submission 132420) | Coastal salt marsh microbial communities from the Groves Creek Marsh, Skidaway Island, Georgia - 041413US metaG (megahit assembly) | ecosystem: Environmental > Aquatic > Marine > Intertidal zone...
CAAAGCTGTCCACTTCGCAAGCACGGTGCAACCCACTAGATTGCTCCGCAGACCTCATCAAAACGGCACAGCAACATGAAAATCGCGACCTGGAACGTCAACTCCATCAAGGCCCGCTTGCCCAACGTGCTCGAATGGCTCGACGCGGCGCAGCCCGATGTCGCCCTGTTGCAGGAAATCAAGACCGTCGACGAGACCTTTCCGGCGATGGAGATAGAGGAACGTGGCTACAACTGCGCCATCCACGGACAGAAGAGCTACAACGGGGTCGCCATCCTGTCCAAACATCCGCTCGAAGACGTGATGACCGGTCTGCCCGGTAATGAAGACGATGATCAGGCGCGCTATATCGAAGCCTGGGTCGATGCTGGCGGCAATGATGGCGTGCGGGTTGCGTCCATCTATCTTCCCAACGGCAACCCAACCCCCGGTGACAAATACGACTACAAACTTCGCTGGATGGATCATCTTGCCGATCGGGCAAGAGCTCTTCTCGAATCCGAAGAGCCAGTCGTTTTGGGCGGTGACTACAACGTTATTCCAGCTGACGAAGACTGCTACGACCCGGCGGCCTGGGCAAGCGATGCGCTGTTTCTGCCTCAGACCCGCGCCAAGTTCCGCACTCTGCTCAACCTCGGTTACACCGAAGCCTGGCGCACGCTCCACACGGAGAAGAACATCTATTCATTCTGGGACTATCAGGGCGGTGCCTGGCAAAAAGACAACGGCATCCGGATCGACCATTTTCTGCTATCACCGCAAGCCTCCGACAAACTCTCCAAATGTGAGATCGACAGCGGCCCGCGCGGAAAGACGAAAGCATCAGACCACACGCCGGTCTGGTGCGAGTTGGCCGCCTGACGCTATAGTTTCCCGGTCTCAAAGGAGAATTCCATGTCTCTCGCCGTTGAAACCGAATTTGCCAAATCTGTCCGCGGTGTGCCGCGCCGTGCCCTGCCCGTCATTGATGTCGGCAAAGCCCGTATGGGAGACGCTGCCGCCATCGAAGAGGTCGCGGCCCGATGGCGTGAAGTCTGGGAAAGTCTTGGATTTCTGTGCATCGTCAATCACGGGCTTGAGCCAGAATTGATTGACGGCATGCGGGATGCGGCAAAGCAATTCCATGATCTGCCGCTGGAAACCAAGCTCCAGGTCAAAGTTACCCACGACCAGAAGGGTTACGTCCCCGCGCGTGGCGGTCTGACGACCCATTCGAAGTTTCACAACAGCAAGAAGCTCAACACGGTTGAATGCCTTGTGTTGGCGACTGATTTTCCCGAAGACGACCCGAATCTGGCTGAGGGCAAACGCTTTTACGGCCCGACGCCATGGTTGCCAGATGATGTCGTTCCGGGATTTCGGGCGACTGCCGAAAATTATATGGCGCGGATCACCGAACTGGGAAAATCACTGCTGCCTGTCTGGGCTCGCTCACTCGATCTCGATGCCGGGTTCTTCGATGAGTTCTTTGAAGAGAGCTACACTTACTTTCGGGTCGCCAAATATCCGCCCAAAAGTGACCTCGAAGATGGTGAACTTGGCTCCAACGCCCATTGCGACACGGGATTCATGACCTTTCTGCCGCCCGCCAATGAAGAAGGCATCCAGATTCTGGGCGAAGACGACCAGTGGTTCTGGCCGGACCTGCCCGAAGGTGCGATCATGGTGAATATGGGCTACTTCTTCGAGCGCTGGACCAACAACCGCTTCCGCGCCACACCACATCGTGTGATCCCGCCGACCGAACACGACCGCTATTCGTTTGCGTGCTTCGTCAACCCCAACTTCAGAACATCGGGTGCGGCCTTGCCGACCTGTACGAGCGCGGCCAACCCACCGCAATATCCCGAGATGACCTATTGGGAGTATTTCGACTGGTACATGAAGAATTCATACACCCACTACGGCAAGCTGAAAGTGAGTGGCAAGAATGACGTCTCCGCTTAGTGCACCGGCTCCTGGCCGTACAAAACTGATCTGGCGATATCTGCTGAGTTTCTATCTTGGTAAACGTGGGTTTCGGCAATCCTTTCTTGCCTATGGCATAGGGTTCTGGATTTTTGCATTCGGGGTCGGCTTCATGCTTGCGGGCGGAGAAACGCCATCAACGACCCTTTTCGTCATCCAGAATATCTTCATTCACACCGGCCTGTTCATTCTTGTGATGATGACCTACCCGGTCCTCCGCTGTGCGTTTGATGCCACGGACATGACCCGTCCGAAGATCCGGCTGCTGCGAATTGTCGGCCCTTTGATCGTCACGCTTCTGGCGCCCTTCTATCTCATGCTGATGGTTGCAAGTTTCATGCGATACGCCCTTGCCCCGGCACTGCTCTAGCCACGCTGGCACGCCAACGACCTATCGCCCTATAGTGCAGTGGAAACTTCAGGAGATCAGCGGATGTCACTCGCAGTTGAAACCGAATTCGGCCGTCAGTCCCGCGAGTTGCCGCGCAGAAGCCTTCGGGTTCTTGATGTCGGTCCGGCCCTGACAGGGGACCCGGACGCAATCGAAGCACTCGCTCTCGAGTGGCGCGTTATCTGGGAAGGCGTCGGCTTCATGAGCATCATCAATCATGGTGTTTCAAAAACAGTCACCCAACGCATGACTGACGCCGCAAAGGCGTTCCACGATCTTCCTCATGATGTGAAAATGTCGATCCCGGTGACACGCGATCAAAAGGGCTACATCCCGACCAAGGCCGGCATCACCACCCATTCCGAATTCCATGAGAGCCGTAAACCTGACACCGTGGAGTGTCTGGTTCTGGCCACCGACTATCCGGCAAACCACCCCGATGTGGTCGCAGGCAAGCAATTCTATGGCCTGATGCCCTGGTTGCCTGATGCTGCCTTGCCCGGCTTCCGAGCCGCTGCAGAAGAGTACATGACAACGATCACAGACCTTGGAAGGAAGCTCCTGCCGGTCTGGGCGCGCTCCCTGGAGCTCGATGCCGACTTCTTCGATTCAAAGTTCGAGAACGCCTACACCTATTTCCGGATGGCAAAGTATCCGCCCAAGCCTGATCTGGATGACGGGGAGCTGGGGCTTCAGGCCCATGTGGACACAGGGTTCATGACCTTCCTGCCGCCCGCCGACGAGGAAGGCATTCAAATCCTCGACACCGATGGACAGTGGTTCTGGCCCGAGGTGCGTGAGGACGCACTGATCGTCAATATGGGGCAGTTCCTCGAACGTTGGACCAACAAGCGGTTCCGGGCGACACCGCACCGTGTGGTGCCGCCAAAAATCAACGACCGGTATTCCTTGGCCTGCTTCGTCAATCCGGGCTTTGAAGCGATCAGCGAGTGCCTGCCGACCTGCACCGGACCGGACAATCCGCCACAATTTCCGACCCAGACCTACTGGGAATTTTTCAACTGGTACATGACCAACACCTTTGGCCATTACGGCAAGGTAAAACTCGGGGACAACAAACCGGCCAATCCCTAAGCCGACCCCAAATTCAGGAGAGTAGACCCATGGCATTTTTCGAACTTCGCCAATACAAGATCAAACGCGGGAAAATGGCCGAATGGCTAAAGTTGTTTGATGAGGAAGTTGTCCCCTTCCAGACCGCCAAAGGCATGGTGATCTGCGGGTCGTTCCATGGCGAAACCGATGATTCCGTCTTTGTCTGGATGCGCCGCTTCAACACCGAAAAAGAACGCGTGCGTCTCTACAAGGCCGTCTATGAAGACCCACATTGGGTGAACGAAATTTCCCCGCTCGTGGGCAAGCTGATGGACCGGAAGAAAATCCAGGTCCAGCGGATCGTTCCCAACAAGAAGTCCGTCGTTCAGTAGACAGTTCCCGCATTACTCCGCGCGCCGGCATGGCGCGCGGTCCGCTGAGCAAAGAACAATCACACCCAGACAGACCAAAAGAACGAGCGGAATCAGCATCCGTTTGTCGAGAATAAACTCGGACAGGTGACGCGCCTCGTCCGAGGATTGGGCCACGCCTGTGTCCAGCATGGTGAACAACTCGTCCAGGCCTGCCTCTATCCCAATCTCGAACTGCCCAGCCCGAAACGCCGGCAGGATAACGCGCTGCACCATCTGACTGGAGCAGACATCGATCATGGAACCCCGCACCGGCGGCCCGAATTCAATCCGGACCTGCCGTTCGTTGTCGGCGATCAGAAACAGGGCACCGGCCTCGCCCGGCCAGTCATGGATACTCCAGTGCTGCCCCAGCTCGAAGGCATATTGTTCGATGGATTTACCGTTGAGCGACCCGACCGAGACGACAACCACACGCTGATCGGCTTCACGCACCCGGGCTTCAAGCTTCCGCGCAATTCGGAGTTCTTCGCCGACGGTCAGGAGATCGGCATTGTCGACGACGTGCCCCAAGTGCCCCAGGAAGTCGGATTGGGCTTGAACGGGGCCACCCAATATCAAAAACATTAGTCCGAACCATAACCCCTGCTTCATTTGCTACCAGCTCCCGGAAGCGCCGCCACCGCCAAAGCTGCCACCGCCGCCTTTAAAACCGCCAGTTCGCCCCAGGCTTGCCACGGTGAGAATTTTTTCAAGTGTCGAATCCCGATCATCAGCCAATGACTTGCCGTCATGCCTGGAAATCTCGTCTTCGAAACTTCCGCCAGCTTTGAGATGACGGTCTAAACGCAGGACATGCCGAACCATCAGAACAATCGCCAACACGATAACAAGAAGCGAATGGATCAACATGATCAGAGGGACGCTCCACTTCAGGCCCTCCGGTTTCTTTTCTACGCTGCGATGGCTCTTTTGCGGATCAAGTGTCTTCAAAATCAGGTCAACGCCGCGTGTAATGCCCAAGGTGTAATTCTTCTTCTGCCGAAACCGCGGGAGAATGGCTTGCTGAATGATTTTGTGGGCGCGCGCATCTGTCAGGACCCCCTCCAGCCCATAACCGACCTCGATACGCACCCAGCGTTCGTGCGGGGCGACAATCAGGAGAACACCGTTGTCCTCTCCGGCCTGGCCAATGCCCCAGTGCCGCCCCAGTCCGACGCCGTATTCTTCGATGGTGCGTCCCTGCAAGCTGTTTAGCGTGACCACCACGAGCTGGTTCCCGGTCGCAACTTCATGGGCCTGAAGTTGCTGCGTCAGAAATGCCTCCGTGTTTGCAGACAAAATATTGGCTTGATCAACAACCCGACCGCTCAGCGTGGGATAACGGCTGCGTTCCTGAATGTTCTGAAGTCGTCCGTCTCGAAGGGAAAATGTTTCACCGCCGTGCCGAAAAGTAATTGCGTCATCTGCATAGGATGTTGAATTGGGAATTCCCAACAAACAGAACAGGCACAGAAAAACGCCAATACGCATTTCGAGGCCCCGACAGATCAGGCTAAATCTCGATCAACCTGTCTGAAAAACGGTTCGGCGCGCCATCACGGTTCGGAAAGTGTTGCGCCATCACCTCTGCGCAGCCATCGATGGCGCGGGTAAAGCCATCCGCGACTTCGCCTTCACGGACATCCTCGACAAATTTTTCTACGATTTTGTCCCAGACGCCCTCGTCCTCAAGTTTCTGCTGCAGCCCGACATCAGCGATCACCTCGACATAGCGTTCGCCCATGGCGACGAAGAACAGCACTGCGTTCCGGTCTTCGGTCTCGGTCATGCCGAGGTCGAGAAACATGTGTCGTGCCAGGCGTGAAGCTCTGCTGTGCCGAATGGATTTCGGCACCAGCGCGAAACGAATTTCCGGAATACGGAAAATCAGAGCAAGACACGCAAAGACGATCACCTGCCCCACATAGAATTCAATCGTGGTGAGCCCCAGAGAGCCCTCAAAGAACAGAGCAACACCTGAAATTAAAAGTGTCGCAACTGCGGCAAACAATGTCGGAATAAACAGATAGGGTTCTGCTGAGTCCGCGATGACCGTCACGAATTCCGCACTGGTCCGGCTTTCGGCGGCCTTGATCTTGTCACGCAGCGTATCGCGTTGCTCTGCTGTCATTACAGTCATGTCACCAACTCCCCGACGACCCGCCGCCGCCAAAGCTTCCCCCGCCCCCAGAGAAACCGCCACTGCTGCTGCCCGAAAATCCGCCGCCCGAAGACCATCCCCGGGAGCTGCGTGAATAGCGCCGTGAAGAGCGCCCGAACGAGAGGAAACTCATGATAATCAGGATGAAGATAAAAAAGATGATGACGGGCGGAAGCGCAAATTTCTGTTTCTCAGGCGCCACCCCCGAAACCGTATCAGCTTCCTGCTCCAGCGCGGCCAGAATTCCGCGGACGCCATCGACAATGCCCTTCACCCGGTTGCCAGTACGAAACGCGGGAATTATTTCATTCTGGATGATGACGCTGGCCCGGGCATCGGTCAGCAGGCCTTCAAGTCCGTAGCCGACCTCGATGCGAACCTGTCGTTCATTGGGCGCCACAAGCAGCAGGACACCGTTGTCCCGGTCTTCCTGTCCAATCCCCCAAAAACGACCAAGTTCAACCGTGTATTCCTCGATGGTCCGGTCCTGCAGACTCTGGACAGTAACGACAACCACCTGATTGCCAGTCGCCTCCTCATGAACACGGAGCATTCCTGAAATTTCGGCTTCTTTGGCTGGCGTCAGCAGATTGGCTTCATCAACGACGCGCCCGGTCAGTTCCGGGAATTGAATCTGCGCCAGAGCCGAAACGGCCAGCAACGTCGCCACGAAAAACGTAACCGCTGCCGTCCAGCGTGATCTCCAAGAAGGCACTTACGACCCCGAGTTGAAGTTGACCACCGGTGCCTGATCAGCGTTGTCTGTGGTCGCCGTGAAGGTTGGTTTGATTTCGGCTTCGGGGTAAAGCCATGCCGCGATCCATTTGCCGGGAATGGTGCGCAATTCGGTGTTGTAGTCGCGCACGGCGGCGATGTAATCGCGACGTGCCACGGCAATGCGGTTCTCGGTCCCCTCAAGCTGGGATTGCAAGGTCAGAAAGTTCTGGTTCGATTTCAGATCAGGATAGCGTTCCACCACCACCAGAAGTCGGGAAAGCGCGGACGACAATGCCCCCTGGTTCTGTTCGAACATCTTCAAAGCATCAGGATTTTGAAGGATATTCGCGGGGATTTGCATCTGGCCGACCTTGGCCCGGGCTTCCACCACATTTTGCAGAACCTCGCGCTCCTGGGTTGCAAAACCCTGCACCGTGGCCACCAGATTGGGGACCAGATCGGCGCGGCGCTGATACTGATTCTCCACCTGCGACCACGCGGCATTTACCTGTTCATCGAACTTCGGCACCGCATTGATATCGCAGGCCGTCAGCACAAAGGCGAAACCAACAAGCAACAACGGACTGCGCAATTTTCCAAATATCAGACTGATCATTCTGTGTTCTCCCGAACAACAGCAGGTTTACATATCGCCGCCGAATCCGCCGCCCATATCCATGCCACCTTCTCCACCGGCGCCCGAGACATCACCACCATCACCAGCATGAACAGCCGGAGAATCAGCCGCCATGGCGCCCCCCATCATGAAACCGGTCCAGAAGGTAAGCTCCGCACCTCGCCCATGTTGTTGCCCACGCAAGGCCAGCATCTCGTTCTCGACCGCAACGTTCCGATTGGCTGGCATCCGATGTACCATCGTGTGCACCTGATAGCGATGCCACAGGTTCTTGATCCGCCATGCGGTAAACCCGATCACGGCAAGGACCGAGAGGATCGGCAACATGAAACCAACCTCAAACCGGCTGAACACCAAGGCGACAAGCAAAAGCAAACCCACTCCCTCGAGCAAACGTCGCAGCATGATGGTCTCCCTTGCCTGTCGTTGATGGGTCTTAGCGGCTAGAGGTCCGCATAGACGTGGGTTTCAGCCTTGGCACCCGGATGGGTCGTCGCACCATAGCGCGCATCACCGACCGTCTGGGTGTATTTCCAGATGGTTCCGGACTGGTAGTTTGTCTCAAGCGGTTTCCATTTGGCGCGGCGGGCTTCGAGTTCGGCGTCTGACAGTTCCACCTCAAGCGTCCCCTTCTCACCATCAATGGTGATCATATCGCCATTTTCGAGCAAACCGATCGGGCCGCCAACAGCAGCTTCCGGGCCGACATGACCGATACAGAACCCGCGCGTACCGCCCGAGAAACGCCCGTCGGTGATGAGCGCGACCTTGTCGCCCATACCCTGACCATAAAGCGCGCCTGTCGTCGACAGCATTTCCCGCATGCCCGGACCGCCCTTGGGGCCTTCGTTGCGGATGACGAGCACATCGCCTTCGGAGTATTTGCGATCCAGAACCGCCTGCAGGCAGTCTTCCTCGCGCTCAAACACAAGCGCGGGACCGGTAAACGTGATTTTCTCAAGACCGGCGATCTTCACAATCGCGCCCTGCGGCGCCAGATTGCCCATCAGGCCGACAACGCCACCTGTGGTCGACAGCGGGTTGGTGATCGGACGGATGACGTCCTGGTCTTCCGGGAATTCCACATCGGCATAATTTTCGGCCAATGTCTTGCCCGTTACGGTCATGCAATCACCGTGCATGTAACCGCCCTTGAGCAATTCCTTGATGACCACCCCGACACCGCCAACTTCGAACATATCCTTGGCGACATAACGCCCGCCCGGCTTCAGATCGGCGATGTAGGGCGTCTTGCGAAAGATTTCGCAGACATCCATGAGATCGAATTCGATTCCGGCTTCCGACGCCATGGCAGGCAAATGCAGCCCGGCATTGGTCGAGCCACCGGTCGCGGCCACGATGGCGGCGGCGTTCTCGAAGGATTTGCGGGTCACGATATCGCGCGGGCGCAGCTGGGTTTTCACCAGCTCCATCACCGCCTTGCCACTGGCAACGGCATATTCGTCGCGGTTCTCGTACACGGCGGGCGCGCCAGCGGAATGCGGCAGCGCCAGACCAATGGCCTCAGACACACAAGCCATGGTGTTGGCCGTGAACTGACCGCCACAAGCACCGGCGGACGGGCAGGCAATACATTCGAGTTCCAGCAGGTCTTCGTCCGACATGGTCCCGGCTGCGTTCGCACCGACAGCCTCAAACACGTCGATGATGGTGACGTCTTTGCCCTTGAAGTGACCCGGCAGGATCGAGCCGCCATACATGAAGACAGACGGCACGTTGAGGCGCAGCATCGCCATCATCAGTCCCGGCAGAGACTTGTCACAGCCAGCCAGACCAACAATCGCGTCATAGGAATGGCCGCGGACGGTCAACTCAGTGGAATCTGCAATGACTTCCCGGCTGACCAGCGAAGAGCGCATGCCGTCATGGCCCATGGCGATGCCGTCGGTCACGGTGATCGTCGTGAACTCACGCGGCGTGCCGCCAGCTTCACGCACACCCGCTTTGGCGGCCTGTGCCTGACGTGACAGCGCGATATTGCACGGCGCGGCCTCGTTCCAGGTTGTAACGACGCCGACGAAGGGCTGTTTGATCTCTTCGTCGGTCATGCCCATGGCGTAGTAGAACGCGCGATGAGGTGCGCTCGTATTGCCGATCGAAACATGCCGGCTCGGCAGTTTCGATTTGTCCCATTCTCCGCCAGGTGTATTTCCGTCCATTTCGTCTTCCTTCCCCGATTTCGGGTTTCTGCATGCGTGATTGTTACCGTCGAGCATACGCCTGCGACAAACCACTGACCAGATTGATGAAGACGCAAATGTTACAGCACAGGTCCGCGTCTCAGTATCCTTCGAGACGGCGCTCTGCGCCTCCTCAGGATGAGGACGGTGAATACTGCATAATCCTCATCCTGAGGAGCGAGCAAAGCGAGCATCTCGAAGGATGCTGGGACAGGCTGAACACCTATTCTGCGGCGTGCTTGCCGATGGTCCAGCCCTTGTCGCCAAGCACCCGCTCACCGATTTCCCGCATATCGTCTTCCAATTCGGTCGCCATGCTGTCGTTCCAGCGGTTCAGAAACCCGTAGAACGCCACGACGGCATTGATTTCCACGATCTCGGCATCGGTGAAGTGCTCGCGCAGTCGGGTGATGTGCTCCTCGGTGACAAGATTTGGCACGGACGCCGCGCATTGGGCGAATTCCAGCGCCGCGCGCTCGGCGTCCGAGAAAATCGGGTTGGTCTCGTATTCCCAGACCACGGCCACCTTGGCTTCATCGGTGTCGTATCCCGGCCGCATGGCATTGGAGGCCGTGTGGGACATACAGTACTGACACCCGGCGGTTTTACTGGCGATATTCCCGACCAGGGCTTTCAGCCCCAGACTGACATTGCCGTATTCCTGAAATGTGGCCGCAGCCAGTTCGACGAAGGCTTTGAAGATCGGCGGACGGTGCGCCATCGTCAGCTGCGCATTGGTCACAAACCCCATCCGGTCATCAGAGCGCTCGAAGTAGTCCTCGAGCTCCGGCAGGTCTTCGCGTTTGAGAGCGGGGATATGGGGCATGGTCCGGTCTCCGGTTAAATTGGAAGACCAAAGCCTATCAGGCTGCGCTCAAGCGCTCCAAGGCACTTTGGAGCTTCTCCTTTGCAGCATGTGCATCCCTGCGACGCTCGTGCTGCTCCTCAACCACTGCATCGGGCGCCTTGGCGAGGAAAGCCTCGTTTGCCAGCTTTTTATCGTAACCGGTGATTTCCTTGGCCAGCTTGTCGATCTCTTTCGACAGGCGCGCGTGTTCGGCATCCAGATCGATGATATCGGCAAGCGGTAGGGCGAGAGTGGCTTCGCCCAACACGGTCTGCACCGCGCCGGCGGGAAGCTCGGCATCAATCAGAATTTCTTCGATACGCGCCATGCTTTTGATCTGACCTTCATTGGCCGTAAGACGTGCCTTTGTCTGATCGGATGCGCCGCGCAGGATCGCGGGAATGCGTGCACCGGCGGGCACGTTCAGTTCACTGCGCACCGTGCGGACTTCCGAAATGAAACGCACCGCCCAGTCGAGCTCGGCCTTGGCGTCCTCATTGATCGGGGCAATATCATCGGCTGGCCATTCGGCGTGGATCAGCATGCTCTTGCCGTCACCAAAGGAACTCCAGAGCTCTTCGGTGATGAAAGGCATGATCGGATGCAAGATTTTTAGGATCTGCTGCAGCACCCAGCCTGCCGTGGCGCGGGTTTCAGCCTTCGCGGCTTCGTCGTCGCCTTGCAGGATCGGTTTGGCGAATTCGACATACCAGTCACAGAAGGTATGCCAGGTGAACTGGTAGATGCCCGCAGCAGCCTGATCGAAACGATATTCTTCGAGCGCCTTGTTCACGGTTGTGGTCGCTTCAGCGACACCACCGGTAATCCACTTGTTCAGCGTGAGTTCGACACCCGCGGGATCAAAATCAGCCGGCGCGCTGCATTCGTTGATCTGACAGAAGCGCGCAACATTCCAGAGCTTGGTCCCGAAGTTCCGATAGCCCTGCACGCGTGATGTCGCCAGCTTGATGTCCCGGCCCATGGCGGCCATGGCCGTCAGGGTGAAACGCAGCGCATCGGCCCCGTACTCGTCGACGATCTCGAGCGGGTCCATAACGTTGCCCTTGGACTTGGACATCTTGGCGCCTTTCTCGTCCCGGACGAGCGCGTGGATATAGACATCGGCAAACGGCACCTGTGGCTTGCCGTCCTCGTCTTCCATGAAATGCAGGCCCATCATCATCATCCGGGCGACCCAGAAGAAGATGATGTCAAAACCGGTCACGAGAACGCTAGTCGGGTAGTAGCGATCGACTTCGGGCGCTTCGTCGGGCCAGCCAAGGGTGGAGAACGGCCAAAGCGCTGACGAAAACCATGTGTCGAGCACATCGGGGTCCCGGTTCAGCACTTCGTCCTTGCCGTAATGGGCATGCGCGGCCACAGCGGCTTCTTCCTCGCTTTCGGCCACGAAGACTTCGCCATCGGGTCCGTACCAGGCGGGGATCTGATGTCCCCACCAGAGCTGCCGTGAAATGCACCAGGGCTGAATGTTGCGCAGCCATTCGAAATAGGTTTTCGACCAGTTCTCGGGCACGAAACGGGTTTCGCCGCTTTCGACCGCCTTGATCGCGGGCTGCGCAAGGGTCTCGGCATCGACATACCACTGATCCGTCAGCCATGGCTCGATCACCACGTCGGAGCGATCCCCGAACGGAATCATATGTTTGTGGGGCTCGATCTCGGCAAGCAAACCACGTGCTTCCATATCGGCAACAATGGCCTTGCGTGCCTCAAAGCGATCGAGCCCGTTGTACTTGGCAATCGCGGCATCAGGATCGGCCCATTTGCTGGCGCTGGTGTCTGCACGAAACTCATCTGTGTCGATCACCACATTGGCTGACGCATCGAGTACATTGATCATGCCCAGGTCGCCGCGTTTACCAACTTCAAAATCATTGAAGTCATGGGCTGGCGTGATCTTCACCGCACCGGATCCCTGCTCGGGGTCGGCGTAGTCATCCGCGACGATTTTCAGACGTCTACCGGCAATCGGCAGGATCGCGTATTTGCCAATGATATCCGTATAGCGCTCGTCTTCGGGATGCACGGCCACGCCGGTATCCCCCAGCATGGTTTCCGGACGTGTGGTCGCGACCGTGATGAAACGGTCTTCTTCGCCTTCGATGGGATAGCGGAAATACCAGAGGTTTCCGTCGGTCTCTTTCTGCACCACTTCGAGATCGGAAATTGCGGTGTGCAGCTTCGGGTCCCAGTTGACCAGACGCTTATCCTTGTAGATCAGCCCCTGCTTGTGGAGCGCCACGAACACTTTCAGCACGGCCTTGGACAGGCCTTCATCCATGGTGAAACGTTCGCGCGACCAGTCACAGGACGCACCCAGACGTTTGAGCTGGTTCAGGATCGTCCCACCGGATTCTCCTTTCCACTCCCAGACTTTCTCCAGAAAATCTTCACGGCCAATCAGGTTCTCGTCGCGATCTTCGAGACGACGTCCGCGGTCCAACTTGATGCCCTGTTCACCCAACTGGCGCTCGACCACCATCTGGGTGGCGATGCCGGCATGGTCGAGGCCCGGCTGCCAGAGGACGTCATATCCCTGCATGCGGCGCCAGCGGATCAGCAGGTCCTGCAATGTGTTGTTGAGGGCGTGCCCCATATGCAGGCTGCCGGTCACGTTCGGCGGCGGAATGACGATCGTGTAGGTCGCGTTTTCGGTGCGGCCACATGCGAATGCACCGGTCTCTTCCCAGTGCTCGTAAAGCCGCCCTTCGATATCTGCCGGAGCGTATGTTTTTTCGAGTGTCGTCATCACTTTGAACCGAGATTCGCGTTGTGCAGACACAATTGACTGCGCCGCCGCACGGTTTAGCGAAGCGCACGCCCGGCGGCTAGACCTTTACCGCTTTGCAATCAGGAAAACCTGAGATCCGTCGCCCTATTTTTTTGCGCGATCAGCGATCCGTTCGACTTCTTCGCGCACGATGCGCTCAACCATGTCAGGCAAATTCGTGTCGAGCCATTCCTTGAGAATGGGGCGAAGTAATTCCTTCGTCAGTTCTTCAAGAGTCTTTTCACCATTCCCCACGAGCGCCGTTGCAGCGAGAGCCGCCGTCAATCCTGACATCGTGGCAACGCTGACTTCCTCGACCTCATCGGACACCAATTTGTCATCGTCGACATCGTCATCAATGACTTCGATTTCCGGCTCTTCTTCGGCAACTGGCTCGGGTTCCGGATCGGGCTCAGGTTCCGGCTCGGGTTCTGGCTCGGGTTCTGGTTCGGGCTCGGGCTCGGGTTCCGGCTCAGATACTTCCTCGATCTCGTCATCGAGTGCATCTGTCAGCTCAAGAATGTCGTCATCACCATCGTCCATGAGGGGCTCGGAGACGGCTTCCGGTTCGGTCTCGACGTTATCTGCGTCAGCCTCAACAGGTTCCGGTGCATCCTCACCATCAGCGATCTCTTCGCCATCTTCCGAAATGATTCGGCGGATGGACGCGAGTATCTCTTCCATCGAGGGTTCTTGTTGATCGGTGTTAGAATCGCTCATGGCGCCTATGACCGCAGAAAATGGTTAATGTTAACTAAACCGACCGTAGAAAACGGATCGAGTCAATGCGAGGGGAAAATTGGCGAAACGGTACTATTGCAAGACCTTAGCGACTTTCATTGGTTCCGGTCGTAAAGGATGTCTCCACCGAAAAGTTGATCTTCAACTTCGTCGAAGTTGCGCGTCGGATCATACAGATCAACCGACAACCCAAGATCAACAGCCGTCAGGCGACCTGTTGATGAAAGCACCTGATACCCGGCCACAATGAGGTCGCGCTGGGCACGCACCAGGCTTACCCTCGCATCGAGCAATTCCTGCTCCGCATCAAGAACATCAAGAACGGTGCGGGAACCGACCTGAGCTTCCTGCTGAACACCGTCGAAGGCAATCTGCTGTGCGTCCACGCTGGCCTGCAGCGAGGTAATTCGAGCACGTGCTGAAACCAAGTCCGCCCAACTCGAGCGCGCCTGTTCCTGTGCCTCACGAATTTGCTCCGAGAAATCCAGCATTTGTTGATTGGCATTGTGCTTGGCTTCACGGATACGGGAATAAACCTCCCCGGACTGATAGAGCGGCACCGTCAGATTCAGCGTTACCGATTTTTCATCAGCCACCACATCGGAACCCAGGACGTCCTTACTCCTCTGAACCTCACCATCCAGTGTCAGAGTTGGCAGAAGCTCACCTGACGTAAGATCTATTGCATCCCGCGCGGCACGTTCTGTGAAATCGGCCGCGACAACACTAGGATTGTTGGTGCGCGCCAGTTCGACCGCCTCCTCTTCGTTGGCCGGCAGTCCCGGCGGCAACTCAGGCGCATCCAGAGCCCCCGGTGCACGCCCGACAACCCCAACATAACTGGCAATCGACGTGTCGAGCGTTCCCTTTGCAGCGGTTTCATCGGCCACCGCCGTCGCGAGACGGCTGTCGGCCTGCGCGGTGTCGGTACGCGTCAACTCGCCAACTTCAAAACGATCACGCGTTGCACTCTGCTGTTGGGTCAGAACCCGAACATTGTTTTGGCGCAAGTCAAGAATAGCGCGGTCACGCTTGACGTTCATGAAGGCTGTAACTGCCTCAAGCAGAACAGACTGCTCGCTCGTAATCAGATTTGCTCGACCAGCGGCGACCTGATTGCGTGACTGATCGGTCTGGGCAATCGTCCGGAGACCGCGGAACAGATTCTGAGAAACCGACAGCCCTATCGTCTGCGGCTGATCTGTATTGTCCAGAGTTACACCGGTCGAAAATTCACGCTCCCGTTTCCGAAATCCATAAGAGCCGTCCACTTGCACATTCGGACGCCAGTTTGCCAATGCCTGCGGAACTGACTCATCCGTGCCGCGCAACCCGGCGCGCGAAGCCGCCAGCTCCGGGTTTGTGTCGTATGTCAGCGAAAGTGCTTCCTGAAGACTTTCTGCGTGGACTTCGACCGCAGAGAATCCGAAAACAGCCATCAGAGCAATGGCGCTGGCGCCATATTTAAAAGTCATAGGAATTGATCTCTCACAAACATTTAAGACATTGAGTCCCATAGGATTTCTCCGCTTGGTGCTCACCGGGCAAACCTGCCCGAGTGCTCGGCCAAATGCAAACTCAGAATACGAAAGCGGCTTCCTTCGCAAACCCCGGCAACGCAGGCGTACCGGCATCAAATAATGGCCGCAGCGACAGGCCATCACCGCTTCGTGTCATCAGATTGGCGCGGCCGAGAATTCCGTCTTCCTGCCCCCCGATGACCGCCACCATCCGACCATTCGGCGCCAGCTGGCGAACAATATCGTCGGGCACCTCGTCAATCGCGCCACAAATAAAAATCACGTCATAGGGCGCCTGTTCCGCAAAACCGCGCGCCAGAGGGCCTTCGACCACAGCCACATTGTCGATCCCCAGATGGTTGATCACCATTGAGGATTGCTCCGCAAGCGCCGTGGAACTCTACACGGCCACCACAGGACCAGCCAGCCGCCCGATCAAGGCCGCGTCGTAACCCGTCGCAGAGCCAATCACGAGAACAGAATCTGCTTCCGTCAACTCAAGTGACTGAACCAATCGGGCAAGAACCACGGGCTCCATGAGGTGACGCCCCTCGGACACCTCGATATCTTCATCAATGTAGGCAATCCCCTGACGTGATTTGTCGACAAACATCTCCCGGGGGAGTGTCGACATCACGTCCAGAAGGCGTGAATCTGTGACCTTGGTGGGACGCAACTGCCCATCGACCATATTTTGGCGTGCCGTATCGAATTCGCTCATCGATCAACCGTCCTGCGGGTTTGCGGAATCAATGTCTGACTTATAGGCCAGCGCCCATAACAAAGACAATCACATCAGAAACCTTTCCAGGGGGTTTCAATCCGTTCGATTATCTGGGATATGAAGCGCCGTCGCATCGACCCGCATCCGGATGGCCCGGTGGCAGAGTGGTGATGCAGAGGACTGCAAATCCTTGTATGCCGGTTCGATTCCGGCCCGGGCCTCCAATGCCGGCGCTATCAGCGCAGGTCAAACCAAGGCGTTTCAGCGACAACCCAGCGATCGATAGTGGAAACCGCTA
>Ga0181607_10002426_pt1 | contig 16442 bp, 11 predicted proteins | sample 041ome_9_FD_132420 | JGI IMG/M metagenome (GOLD analysis project Ga0181607, IMG submission 132420) | Coastal salt marsh microbial communities from the Groves Creek Marsh, Skidaway Island, Georgia - 041413US metaG (megahit assembly) | ecosystem: Environmental > Aquatic > Marine > Intertidal zone...
GGGGATGGTTCTCCTGTTTCTGCTGCAGACTTTACAATTGAGGATATGCTTCGTTGTGAAATTTGCGAATGCTTTCCCGACCACGGCATTCATGGTGAAGAAAGAGCAGATCTTCAGTTTAACACCCCCTTTAAATGGATAATCGACCCAATTGACGGAACATTCTCTTACCTCCATGGAGTTCCCTTGTATGGCTGTTTAATAGGATTTTCGATAAATGAGGAAGTGAAGTATGGTTTCATGAGAATGCCGGCTTTAGCCAACGAATATCTTTCAGGTGATGGCACTCAAGCAAGACTCAATGGTAAGCCTGTTCGAGTGAAGCAAAACGCAGATTTTAAGTCTAGCCTAATTTTGACCACCGATATGCAAACATTGGAAAAGTCCGAGTATCGTAATCTCTGGAATTATTGCCTGGAAAAGGGTGCCAAAAGTAGAACATGGGGTGACTGTTTTGGGTATTATCTGTTATGTACTGGCAGGGCTGACATGATGGTCGATGTTGGACTGAAACAGCATGATATCCTCCCACTTTATCCTATATTAGGTGGTTCTGGTGCAACATGGGAAAGTCGAACGCACAATAACCTCACAGACATAATTGTCACTACTGAGTCATTCAAGAAACTTGTCTAGAATTGGAGCGGGCGAAGGGATTCGAACCCTCGACATCCACCTTGGCAAGGTGGTGCTCTACCAACTGAGCTACGCCCGCACTGCGATTCAACTTGCTAATATATGGCACTGGTGTCTGCAAGACAAAAAAGAGAATCATCTGGGTAGTTCAACCCAATCTGTTTTTCTTGACAGCTTGAATACAAAATCTATTTTAGTTCCTTTTAACCAAATTAACCCCCATGATTTCCGCCCATGTAGCTCAGTCGGTAGAGCGCGTCCTTGGTAAGGACGAGGTCGGCGGTTCAAATCCGCTCGTGGGCTCCACTAATCAAATAATCTAACAAGTCAAAACGATGGCAAAAGAACAGTTCCAACGCACCAAACCTCACGTCAATGTAGGTACCATTGGTCATGTCGACCATGGCAAGACAACCCTCACCACAGCGATCCTTCACGCACAAGCCAGAAAAGGTCTTGCGGAAGTGAAAACTTACGCTGATATTGCCAAAGGTGGAACAGTTCGTGACGCCTCAAAGATTGTTACCATCGCTGTCTCCCATGTCGAGTATGAATCTGACAATCGGCATTATGCTCATGTAGACTGCCCAGGCCACGCTGACTTCGTCAAGAATATGATTACTGGAGCTGCACAGATGGATGGTGCTATCCTCGTAGTTGATGCAACTACCGGACCAATGCCCCAAACCCGCGAACACATTCTTCTCGCTCGTCAAGTTGATGTCCCAAATTTAGTTGTTTTTCTTAACAAATGCGATCTTATGTCCGGAGATGACGAAGAACTATTGGATTTGGTTGATATGGAAATTCGTGATTTGCTTAGCAAGTACGAGTTTGATGGCGACAACGCCCAAATCATTCGTGGGTCTGCAACTAAAGCTCTCGAAAATGATGAAAGTGAGTTGGGTCTTGGAGCGATTCAAAAACTCATGGAGGTAATCGATAGCGAGATTGCAGAACCTGTTCGCGATATTGACAAACCATTGCTCATGTCTGTGGAGGATGTATTCTCCATTACTGGTCGAGGTACTGTGGCAACTGGCAGAATCGAGCGAGGCTTAATCAAAGTCGGAGACGAAGTTGAGATTGTAGGTCTGGGCGAGTCACGCAAGACAACCTGCACTGGTGTCGAAATGTTCCGCAAAGAACTCGGTCAAGGTCAAGCAGGTGATAATGTCGGTATCCTCCTTCGTGGTGTTGAGAAAGAAGATATTCAGCGTGGTCACGTATTAGCCAAGCCAGGAAGTATTCAACCACATACCAAAGCGAAGGCACAAATTTATGTTCTTAATAAAGACGAAGGAGGAAGACATACCCCTTTCTTTAAGGGATACAGACCTCAATTCTTTTTTGGTACAGCAGATGTAACTGGTATTGTTGAATTACCCGAAGGCGTAGAAATGGTCATGCCCGGGGATAACCTCGCCGTTGGTATTGAACTTCAAAAGGCCATCGCCATGGAACCTGGTCAGCGCTTTGCGATTCGTGAAGGAGGAAAGACTATCGGGGCTGGTAACATCTCCGAAATCCTTTAATAACCACTTAAAATCTGACAATTTGGTAGAGTTGGGAGAATAGCTCAATTGGTAGAGCACCGGTCTCCAAAACCGTAGGCTGTGGGTTCGAGTCCCTCTTCTCCCGCCACCAAATTGTCATAAAAATTTTAAATTCATTGAATCCTTTTTCCAAAGCCAGAACTTTTTATAAGGAAACAACATCCGAGCTCTCAAAAGCTTCTTGGCCCACCTTTTCTGAGTTAAGGGGCTCCACCGGAGTTGTAGTCGTCGGAGTTTTTATCCTCGGTTTATTTATATCTGTCGCGGACTTTTCTCTGTCCAACTGGATTGAATACATCACACAAGTACTTCGCAGTAACTGATATACTAGGCACATCATGACATCTCCAGCAAGTGAACACAAGTGGTATGCCCTTCAGTGTCTTTCCAACCATGAAGACAAGGTAAGAAAGTATCTTTTCAAATACAAAGAAGATGATGAGGATTTTTCTCAATGCTTGAAAGAAGTTCTCGTTCCCGTTGAAACCGTTTCAGAAGTCAAAAACGGTAAAAAAAAGCAAAGAGACAGAAAGTTTTACCCTGGTTATGTATTTGTAGAAATGAAGCTCTTCGACATGCAGGGCTCGCTCTTGAAGGATCCTTGGTATAAAATTAAAGAAACCGATGGTGTTATAAACTTCATCGGAAGGGAAAACCCCACTCCATTGGCTGAGGATGAAATTGGTAGAATACTTCGACAGGTTGAAGATGCTTCAGGCAAAGAAGTTCCCAAGGTAAACTTTTCTACAGGAGAGATTGTCAAGATACTTGATGGTCCATTCCTTAATCTGACTGGAGAGATTGAGGAAATTGACCCCGTTAAAGGTACTCTAAAGGTATCTGTTTCCATTTTTGGTCGCTTCACACCCGTCGAGTTAGAGTTTTGGCAAGTCGAGAAAGCCGATGATGAATAACCCCCTTTAAGATGTCTAAAAAAATTACTGGTCAGATCAAACTTCAGCTCCCTGCTGGTGCAGCGAACCCAGCACCACCCGTTGGTCCTGCTCTTGGCGCCCAAGGCGTCAACATCATGGGCTTCTGTAAAGAGTTTAACGCAAAAACTAAAGATCAGGCAGGGCTCATTCTCCCTGTTGTGATTACAGTGTATGCTGACCGGTCCTTTAGTTTTATTCTAAAGTCCCCACCCGCATCTGTGTTATTGAAAAAAGCAGCTGGCCTTGCGAAGGGATCTGGTGTGCCGAACAGAGATAAAGTGGGCAAAGTAACCAAGGCACAAGTCCTAGAAATCGTAAAAACAAAAGAAAATGACCTCAATGCATCCAGCGAGGAAGCCGCCTGTAGGATTATTGAAGGCACCGCTCGGAGTATGGGTATTGAAGTAGCTTAGTTAACTATGAAAACTCGAAGCAAGCGTTACAGGGAGACCGTGGAAAGCATTAAAGATTCAAGCGACACGCAATTGGAAGATGCGGTTCGCTCTATTGAATTATTTGGGAAAGTAAAGTTTGATGAAACGGTTGAAGTTTCGGTTACATTGGGAGTAGATCCGAAGCAGAGCTCTAACGCCGTTAGGGGTACGGTTAACTTGCCACATGGAAGCGGTAAAGAGGTGAAAGTCCTTGTCTTTACAGAAAATGCAGAGGAGGCAATTTCCCGAGGAGCGGACTATGCGGGCCTTGAGGATATGGTTTCTAAAGTGAAAGATGGATGGACTGACTTTGATGTCGCATTGTCCACAACTTCCGCAATGAAAGAGGTTCGCTCTGTTGCGAGAATTTTGGGTCCGAGGGGATTGATGCCCACGCCCAAAGCAGGCACGGTAACAGATAACCTCGAGGAAGCGATCAAGGAAGTCAAAGCTGGTCGCGTTGAATTTAAAATGGATAAAACGGGTGCACTGGCCGTTGTGGTAGGGAAGAGATCCTTCAGCTCGGAGCAGCTTATTGACAATGCCCAAGCCGCCATTTCTGCTGTTTGTGCCGCTAAGCCAGACGGATTCAAGGGTCGGTTTATCAAATCAGCCCACATTAGCAGTTCAATGAGTCCCAGCGTCCGCCTCGATCTTAACAATATCAATTAATTTCATCATGAGACCTGAAAAGAAATATCTCGTAGAAGAAGCGACAAAATATTTGGAGCGCACCAATTATTTTTTCCTCACGGATTATCACGGAATCAATGCGGAACAAACTCATGAGCTGAGGCAAAAACTTGCTCAGAGAGGAGCTGAGTTTCATGTGGTTAAGAATTCTTCGCTAAGACTCGCGACTCGCGAGAGAAACCTCGAGGAACTTAGCGAGGTTCTTCAAGGTCATACAGCCATAGTGATTGGCGGTGATGATGCATCTGGAGTAGCCAAAGAGCTTCAGGACTATTTCAAGAAGAACGACAAGTTTTTCGTTAAAGCTGGAGCAATCGCTGACAAAGCCCTTACCGCCGAGGAAGTCAAAACTTTAGCCAAACTCCCAAGTCTTGAAATCCTTCGTAGTCAGTTCCTCTCACTCTTGAGCACTCCAGCAACCCAGATGGTCTCTGTACTGAGTGCTCCTTCAAGAAGTTTCGTGCAAGTGCTTCAGGCCAAGGCAGACAAATAAAACTTTTCGGATCATTGATACCGAACTAACCAAACAATAATCGTTATCCACCACTTAGAAGAAATTAGGAGTATTGTAACACTCTTAAAATCCTTCGGGTACTAATCATATTCAAGTAAGGAGGAATACCAGTATGTCAGATATAACAAAAGAACAAGTAGTCGATTGGCTCAGTGCTCAATCGGTAATCGAAGTAGCAGGTCTCGTAAAAGACCTTGAAGAAAAATGGGGCGTAAGTGCAGCAGCACCTGCCGCAGTTGCTGTAGCAGCACCTGCTGGCGGAGGTGATGCTGGTGATTCCGGCGCAGAAGCAAAGACTGAGTTTGATGTCGTCCTCGTAGAGTTCGGTGGCAATAAAATTGCTGTCATTAAAGAAGTCCGTGGTCTTACTGGCCTTGGCTTAAAAGAAGCGAAAGAGCTTGTTGAGGGTGCACCTAAGCCCGTTAAAGAAGGTGTTTCTAAGGAAGAGGCAGAGGAGGTTCTCAAGAAACTTGAGGCAGCCGGTGCTAAGGCCGAAATCAAGTAAAAGTGCAAGTTATTTGCCTTTAAATTTATTGGATTAGCCGTCCGACCAAATAGTCGGCGGCTTTTCCGTTTTTCGATATTCCCTCTAAATCCAAATATAAAATCAGCCATGGAATCTCCGGACAGAAAAAATTTCGGTAAACTTCAGGAAGTCATAGATCCACCTAACTTGATCCAGAATCAAATTGATTCCTTCCATAATTACTTGCAACGCGATGTTCCCCCTACTCATCGGAAGCATGATGGCCTAGAAGCTGTTTTTAGAGAAACTTTCCCCATTCTAAGCTATGACGAAAAATCAAGGTTGGAATATGTTAGCTATTCAATTGGCGAGTCTAAGCTTTCCGAAATGGAGTGCATTGACCAAAAGAGCACCTATGCTGCACCCTTGCATGTAAAACTCCGTCTCCGATTAGAAGTAGAGGGTCAAAACAAGCCTTTTTACAGTGAAGAGGAAATCTTCATGGGCGAATTGCCAATTATCACTGAAAGAGGCTCATTTATAATTAATGGAGCAGAGCGTGTTGTAATCAGTCAACTGCATCGTTCTCCTGGAATTAGTTTTGAGGAATCTGTCCATACGAGTGGAAAAACTTTACATGGATTTCGAATTATACCTGATCGTGGGACTTGGATAGAAGCTCAGTTTGATCAGCATGACCTCCTCTATATCTACCTGGATCGTCGTCGTCGTCGTCGAAAATTTTTGATCACAACATTCCTTAGGGCCCTTATGGACTGGGATCCAGATCAAAGTAAAGATAGTGATCAGAAAATATTAGAGCTTTTTTATTCGATCGAAAATTTAGCTATAAACGATCTCATCAAAAAGGAAAATGTATCGAACTATGTACTTGTTGAGCCTATGTTCGATCGGGCAAAGGGTGTTGTTCTCGCCAAGGCCTTTGAGCCACTCACAAAAACATATCTCCGAGCATTTCAGAAATCGGGTGAATCTTCCTTGCGTGCCATAGACACAAGTGTCGATGATGGGGCGATTATCCGCTGTCTGAAAAAGGACACCAGCAAAAATAAGGAAGAAGCCCTCAAAGAAATTTACAAAAAGCTACGACCTGGTGAGCCCCCACACAAGGCAAACGCAGAATCTTTGCTAAACCGACTCTTCCTGGATCCTAAAAGATATGATTTAGCCAAGGTCGGACGCCACATGCTTAATCTAAAGCTTAATCTTGAATCCCCACTGGACATTCGAATCACTACGGTAGAGGATTTGGTAGCTGCTACCCGAAAACTTACCGATTTAAAGAGAGGAAAGACCGACGAGCAGAAGGCTCGCGAGGATGCGGGCTCGATCTTCGATATGGGTATCGATGACATCGACCACCTTGGTAACCGCCGTGTTCGTACGGTTGGAGAACTTCTTGCCAATGTTTGTCGGAGTGGACTTGCTCGCACTGAAAGGGTGGTTCGGGAAAGGATGACTCTTTATGATCAGGGAGTGGAAAGTTTGTCTCCCGGAAAGCTTATTAACCCCAAGGCTCTTACTACAGTTGTGAGGGACTTTTTTGCGAGAAGTCAGCTGAGCCAATTCATGGACCAAATCAATCCTTTGGCCGAGATGACCCACAAACGAAGGCTATCCGCATTGGGTCCCGGTGGATTGAACCGTGAGCGTGCAGGCTTCGAAGTCAGGGATGTTCACCCCACTCATTACGGAAGGATCTGTCCAATCGAAACACCTGAAGGGCCGAATATTGGATTGATTAATACTCTTTCCACTTATGCTAAAATAGACGAGTTCGGTTTTCTTCAATCCCCCTACCACCCCGTCAAGGGGGGCGTGGTTGACAAAAACCCAAAAAATGTAACTTACCTCAATGCTTTTGAAGAGGAGCGCTATCGTATCGCACAGGCAAATAGTGAGCTAGATTTAAAGAACGGAAAATTTGTGGGACGTCCCACCTGTCGTTATCGAGATCAGGTTCAGGAGTATGATGCTAAGGATGTTGACTTTATGGATGTTTCACCAAAGCAGGTGGTCTCGGTTGCAGCCGGTCTTATCCCCTTTTTAGAGCACGATGATGCCAACCGTGCTCTTATGGGAGCAAATATGCAACGCCAGGCAGTGCCCCTTCTCCAAACAGAAGCGCCTCTTGTGGGAACCGGTATTGAGTCAAAAGTTGCTGAAGATTCTCGCACGGTTACGGTATCCGAATCTGAGGGCATTGTTGCCCTATCCGATGGCAACCGTGTTGTTATATCGGATGATGGATCCTTACCCCCGCGTTTTTACAAAGAGCCCAAGAGCGATCACAAGCGCGGTATCTACTGCTACGAGCTCAGAAAGTTTCTCCGTTCTAATGCTGGGACTTGTTTTAATCAAAAGCCAATTGTACGCAAGGGTGACAAGGTGAAGGTGGGTCAACCGCTTGCTGATGGTGCCTGTACGGAGAACGGAGAGCTCGCAATCGGCCGAAATATCCTCGTGGCCTTTATGCCATGGAAAGGTTATAATTTTGAAGATGCTATCCTAATTTCAGAGAAACTAATTAAAGAAGATGTTTACACATCTATTCATATTGAAGAATTTGAGGTTAACGCTCGGGATACTAAACTAGGGCCTGAGGAAATTACCCGGGATATCCCAAATGCAGGTGAGGAAGCTCTCCGCAATTTGGATCATCTTGGCATTGTTCGAATTGGTGCGGAGGTAAAACCGGGTGACATTTTGGTCGGCAAGATCACTCCCAAAAGCGAGACAGACTTGGCTCCAGAAGAAAAACTTCTCCGGGCTATTTTTGGAGAAAAAGCTGCTGATGTTAAGGACAGTTCATTGCGCGTACCTTCGGGAACACAAGGTATTGTTATGGACATAAAAGTTTCCAGTCGCACGGACGCAGAACAAGAAAAGCTTTCTCCATCTGATTTACGTCGGCAAATGAAGCAAATTAAAGAAGACTTCCGCAACCAAACGGAAGACCTTCGTGCACAACTTACCGAGTCGCTCTCCAATATTTTATTGGGAGAGAAAATTCCGCTTAATGTTACAAATTCTGAGACTGGTGATATTATAATTCCAGCCAACAGGAAGATTACAAAAACTCTGCTTCGCAGACTTTCCTCCGTTCATCGATACATTGACATTCCACCTTCTCCGGTGCGTATTAAAGTGTTCGAGATCATCGAAAGCTATGAGTCCAAATTTCAAGATTTGGAAGATGATCGGGATCGTAAGGTTGAGGCAATGGAGCATGGGGATCCAATCGATCAAGGTGCAATCAAAAATGTCCGTGTATTCGTTGCGAAGAAACAAAAAATGCGTGTGGGCGATAAAATGGCTGGTCGGCACGGAAACAAAGGCGTGGTTGCTAAAATTGTTCCTGAGGAGGATATGCCTTTCCTTCCTGATGGGACTCCCATCGAAATATGCCTCAACCCACTTGGGGTTCCTAGTCGAATGAATGTGGGTCAGGTTTTAGAGACTCACCTAGGCTGGGCTTGCAAAAAACTCGGCCTCAAAGTGGCGACTCCAATCTTCGACGGTATTCCTGAAAAAAATATCCAGCAGTACCTTAAAGAAGCGGGCTTGCCGGAGACGGGTAAATCGCAACTCTACGATGGCTGTACGGGTGAACCGTTCTATCAAAGGATTGTGGTGGGCTATATGTACATGCTCAAACTCAATCACCTTGTTTCTAGTAAGATACATGCCCGTGCGGTGGGTCCATACAGTCTTATCACCCAACAACCCCTCGGCGGAAAAGCTCAGTATGGGGGTCAGCGTTTTGGTGAAATGGAAGTTTGGGCACTCGAAGCTTATGGTGCCGCCTACACCTTGCAGGAAATTCTTACGGTCAAATCGGATGATGTGATAGGAAGGACCAAAATTTATGAATCTTTGGTCAAGGGAGATAATTCGCTACAGGCAGGGACGCCACAGTCGTTCAATGTTTTGATGAAAGAAATGCAAAGCCTTTGCCTAGATATAAGGGTTAAGGGCGAGGATTCACTCTAAGGAAATTCTCCTGCTCTTAATCCCCCCTACCTTGTTCTCACTGACACCAATTACACTTTACAAAATTTATTATGAGCGTTGAAGCACTAAACGAAGCCCTCGGAATCGAAGTTGGCCCCATGGATCGGGTCTCAATCACTGTAGCATCTCCTGACATTATCAGATCTTGGTCAAAAGGAGAAGTCAAGAACCCCGAAACTATCAATTATCGGACATTCAAGCCAGAACCAGGTGGCTTGTTTTGCCAGAAAATCTTTGGGCCTGTCCGCGATTATGAATGTGCTTGCGGAAAATATAAGAGAATTAAGTACAAAGGAGTGGTTTGTGACCGTTGCGGTGTTGAGGTGACTGTCTCTCGAGTGCGTCGTGATCGCATGGGGCACATAGAGTTGGCAGTCCCAGTCTCCCACATCTGGTTCCTTAAAAGTATGCCAAGTAGGCTTGGCTTACTGATGAATATGACCGCCAAAAGTTTGGAGCGAGTCCTTTACTACGAACAATACTTGGTTACTGATCCTGGGAATACTCCCCTAGAGGAAAGACAACTTCTTTCCGATAAGGAATATCGCGAAGCGATCGACGAGTTTGGAGATGAATTTGAGGCTAAGATGGGGGCAGAAGCGGTTCGTGATGTCTTGAGCCGCATTGATTTACAGGATGAACTCGATGATTTGTACGACCAAATACATGAGACTAAATCTAAGCAGATTAAAAAGAAATTAGCTTCCCGACTTAGGGTCGTTAAGGGATTTCTGCAGTCGGATGCATCCCCCGAATGGATGGTGCTCGAAGCGATACCTGTTATCCCTCCCGACTTACGTCCACTTGTACCTCTCGAGGGTGGGCGCTTTGCGACCAGTGATCTCAATGACTTGTATCGTCGAGTGATTAACCGAAACAACAGGCTCAAAAATCTACTGCAATTAAAAACACCTGATGTCATCATCCATAACGAAAAGAGGATGCTTCAGGAGGCAGTTGATGCATTATTCGACAATGGTAGGCACGGTCGTGCCATTACTGGATCTGGGAATCGTGCACTCAAATCTTTAAGTGACATGCTCAAGGGTAAGCAGGGCCGCTTTAGACAAAACTTACTCGGGAAGCGGGTGGATTACTCTGGACGCTCCGTCATTGTTATTGGACCTGAGCTCAAGCTACATCAGTGCGGATTGCCCAAGAAAATGGCATTGATTCTCTTCGAGCCTTTCATCATCCGCCGACTCAAGGAGTTGGGCTTCGTACACACCGTTCGGGGTGCTCGCAAGATGATCGAGAGTCGGTCTCCTGAGGTATGGGATATTTTAGAGGAGGTCACCAAGGGACACCCTGTTCTTTTAAACCGTGCTCCTACTCTGCATAGGCTTTCAATCCAGGCATTCGAACCTGTTTTAATCGAAGGTAATGCAATCAGGGTACACCCTTTGGTTTGTACGCCTTACAATGCAGACTTTGATGGAGATCAAATGGCAGTGCATGTTCCGCTCTCCGTAGAAGCGATCATGGAGGCAAAGCTCCTAATGATGGCAACGCACAATATCTTTTCTCCGTCTAGTGGTAAGCCCATACTTACCCCTTCTCAGGATATTGTACTTGGGTCTTATTTCCTCACCATGAACCCGAAAGAGGAAATGCCTGCAGCAAATGTTCGTGTTCCTCTGATCGGCTCCATTGAGGAGGCCATTAGTGCACTTCAGGAAAATGTCCTTCAACTCCACAATTGGATCGATCTAAAAAATCCCGACAAAGGTAGGGAAACTCAATTTGGCCTTCTTAACAAAAGCGTCATCCGGACTACACTTGGCCGGGTTCTTTTTAATACGATTTGGCCCGAGGAAATAGGCTTCTTTAACGAACCTGCCCTTAAGGGAGATCTGGGAAATCTGATCTTAGAAACATTTCGCTTGCGAGGAAAAGAAGAAACCATCAACGCGTTGGATCGCTTGAAGGAAATGGGTTTCGATATGGCAACAAAAGCCGGTATTTCTATCGGAATTTTCGACATGATTATTCCGGATGCAAAGAAGGCTAGGATTGTTACCGCCCGCAAGGAAATTGATAAAATTGAAGACCAGTTTAAAAAAGGTATCATTACCCGGGGCGAAAGGCATAATAAGATTATTGATGTCTGGACTGCTGCAACAGATGATATTGCGAAGGAAGTCTTTAAATCCCTGGACGAAAATCTGGGCAAGGACACCATCAACCCAGTTTATCTAATGATGGATTCTGGTGCCCGTGGTAATCGCCAGCAAGTCAGGCAACTCTGCGGAATGAGAGGATTGATGGCAAAGCCTTCGGGGGAAATTATTGAACAACCGATTCTTTCTTCCTTTCGGGAGGGGTTGTCTGTTTTGGAATATTTCATGTCCACGCATGGTGCTCGCAAGGGTCTTGCAGATACGGCACTTAAAACAGCAGATGCTGGCTACCTTACCAGAAAACTCTGTGATGTCGCAATGGACTGCGTTATCGTGCAAAAGGATGACGACAGGAGAGACGGTGTAGTCAAAAAAGCGATCATGGAGGGGGATAATGAAATCGTGCCCCTTAGAGATCGAATCATCGGTCGTTATTCTGCTGAAGATATCGCGAACCCTTCCAACCCGAGCGAGAAATTAATTACTGCTGGTGAGCTAATCACCGAAGAAATCGCAACCGAAATGGACGCTTTGGGAATTACCAGGGTGCGGGTTATGTCTCCACTATCTAGTCGAATAAAAAATGGGATGACCTCGCTTGAATACGGGATCGATCCATCGACAAATAGTTTGGTAAAGCAAGGGTCTTCAGTTGGCATCATCGCTGCCCAATCTATCGGTGAACCTGGAACTCAGCTAACAATGCGAACTTTCCACATTGGGGGTATTGCTAGTGCTGGTCGTGAGGAACCTGTGGTCAACATCAGAAAGTCGGGAACTTTGAAATTCATTGGACTTCGATTGGTCACCCTAGCAAATGGCCAGCAGGTGACACTAAATAAGACTGGTTCTATCCAAGTGCTAGATCCAGACGGAAGAATTATAGATGACTACCCAATACCTGCAGGTGCCCTTCTTCATTTCAAAGACGGTGAATTGGTGGATGAGGCGTCCTTGCTCGCTCAATGGGATCCGTACAACATTCCAATTCTGTCGGAAAAGAAAGGCATTGTCGGCTTTGAAGATATGCTTCCAGGAGTTACTACCAAAGTAGAAAAAGACGCGTCTGGCGGAAAGTCTATGGTAGTTATTGAGCATAAGGAAGACCTTAATCCTCAAATTATCGTCAAAGATAGCTCCGGAAAGGCGATCGCCACTTACTCTGTGCCAACCGGAGCCCAGGTGTCAGTTGATGAAGGAACAAGGATTGATGCCGGTTCTATTATCGCAAAAACCCCACGTCAGGCATCTAAAACCCAAGACATTACAGGTGGCCTTCCTCGGGTTGCTGAGTTATTTGAGGCCCGCCGCCCCAAGGAGAGTAATGTTGGTCAAATGGCAAAAATAGATGGGGTTGTTTCCGAAGCAGGAACCTTGCGCTCAAAGAAAAGGTTATTGGTTACCAACGACGGCACTGGTCAGGTTGAAGAGCACCTTATTCCCCATGGAAAGCATGTTCTCGTCCAGGCCGGTGATTATGTGCACAAGGGTCAATTAATTACAGAAGGCGCAAAGGACCCTCATGAAATCCTAGAGATTCTTGGGCCATCCGCTGTGCAAGAATATTTAATCGAAGAAATCCAAAAGGTTTACCGACTTCAGGGAGTTACGATCAATGACAAGCATCTAGAGGTTATCATTTCCAGAATGTTATTCAAAGTTCGCATTACCGATCCTGGTGATGCAGAATTCTTCTGGGGAGATCAGATAGACCGATTCGCCTTTCTTAATGCCAATGAAGAGATTGCCGAAAAAGGAGGAAAGCCTGCAGAAGCCGAGCCAATCCTACTCGGAATTACAAAAGCATCGCTAGAAACAGAAAGCTTTATATCAGCAGCGTCCTTCCAGGAAACCACCCGCGTACTTACCAATGCGGCAACTTTAGGCAAAGTAGATGAACTTAAGGGATTCAAAGAAAACGTTATCATGGGGCACTTAATTCCCGCAGGTACAGGCCTGCCGAAATGGCGTCGCTTGCGAATCGATACTTTGGGTGTAAGCCAGGAACAACCGCTATCTGCATAATTCGAAACACAGACCATCTTTTATTCTTGAACTAATCTCGTAACTCTATACTTTTGCCCCTTTTACCTCAAAAATCACCTATGCCTACTATCAATCAATTAGTCAGAAATAGCAGACAATTGCAGAAGACAAAAACAAAGTCTCCTGCTCTGAAGGCATGCCCTTTTCGAAGAGGCGTTTGCGTACAAGTTACTACCCGTACCCCCAAGAAGCCTAATTCAGCTGTACGCAAAGTCGCTAAGGTTCGCCTGACCACCGGCTATGAGGTTATTGCGTATATTCCCGACGAAGGCCACAACCTCCAGGAGCACAGCATTGTTTTGCTTCGAGGAGGTAGGGTGAAGGATTTGAACGGTGTTCGTTACCACATCGTCCGAGGGACCTTGGATTGCCAAGGAGTCGAAAAACGCAGGAGAAGTCGTTCGAAATACGGCGTAAAAAAACCTAAGGCCTAATATGTCACGACGCAGACAAGCTGTTAAACGATCGGTTGCACCCGATCCTCTTCACGGAAGCACTTTGATTAGCAATCTCATCAACATAGTAATGTTGAGTGGGAAAAAGTCAGTGGCTCAGCGCATCGTTTATGGTGCTATCGAAAAGATGGCCGAAAAGCTCGAGAAAGGTAACCCAGTTGATTTAGTTCTAGGTGCACTTGAAAATATTCGTCCTAAAATTGAGGTTAAAAGTCGTCGTGTAGGCGGTGCAACCTATCAGGTTCCAATAGAGGTTCCTTTTGAGCGCCAGCAAAGTCTTGCATTTCGTTGGGTGGTAAAGGCAGCTCTTTCAAGAAAAGGAACTCCTATGTCTCAGGCACTTGCTAATGAATTGATTGATGCCTACAATAATACTGGTTCCGTAGTTAAAAAACGTGAGGAAACACACAAAATGGCCCAAGCTAATCGTGCTTTTGCTCATTTGCGTTGGTAATTCGTTATATGAGCTCATCCCCCCTAAAATCCTCTGCTAATTCGGACTCTCGAGAAACTGTTCTTGAGCATACTCGCAATATTGGCATTGCTGCGCATATTGACGCAGGAAAAACCACTTGTACGGAACGTGTTCTTTTCTATTCTGGTGTGGTTCACAAAATTGGCGAAGTCCATGAAGGCAATGCTACCACAGATTGGATGGAGCAGGAGAGAGAGCGTGGTATAACCATTACTTCCGCTGCTATATCCTGTGGGTGGACAACCGATGAAGGTCCAAACGCGGGACTTCCGCACCGAATCAACATCATAGACACTCCTGGGCATGTCGATTTTACCGCAGAAGTTGAGCGATCGTTGCGTGTTTTGGATGGTGCTGTAGCCGTATTCACATCCGTTGAGGGTGTTCAGCCACAGTCCGAAACAGTTTGGCGGCAGATGGACAAATACAATGTTCCTCGTCTCGGATTCATCAATAAGATGGATCGCATGGGGTCTGATTTCCTTGCTGCGGTCGAGACAATGAAAGAAAAGCTTGGTGCTAATGCACACCCCCTTTTCCTTTCCATTGGAGCAGAGGAGGACTTTAAAGGCCTGATTGATTTGGTCAAGATGGTTGCTTACATCTATGACGAGTCTGATCCGTCTGGTGTTCGCTTTGATACGGTTGAAATTCCAGGCGACTCACTAGAACAAGCAGCTCAGTATCGTGAATCTCTCATCGAAGCTGTTTGTGACTTTGATGATGACCTTGCTGCCAAATACCTTGAAGGGGAGGATATTACTTCCGATGAATTGAAGCTCGGAATCCGCAAAGCGACCCTTTCGATAAAATTTGTTGGGGTAATTCCCGGAAGTGCATTCAAGAATAAAGGTGTCCAAATGCTGATGGACGCAGTTGTTGACTATCTTCCATCCCCGCTTGATTTACCTCCGATGAGAGGTTACGATTCGGATGAAAACGAAGTCAGTATAAGTCCTGATGACAGTGCAAAACCCGCAGGCCTTGCCTTCAAGTTAATGACTGACCCCTATGTCGGCAAACTGGTTTTTTGTCGTGTTTATCAGGGTACTCTCAGAAAAGGCACAGCTCTTTATAATCCGAGAACCCGCAAGAGTGAGCGCGTATCCCGTCTAATGATTATGAAGGCCGATAGTCGTGAGGACATTGAGGTCGCATACTCAGGAGATATTTGCGCTCTTATTGGGGTTAAGGATGTGGTAACAGGTGATACACTTTGCGAAAAAGACCTTGATATAAGATTAGAACCTCCTAGTTTTCCGGAGCCGGTCATTTCGATGTCTATTGAACCAGCCACCAAGGCGGATCAAGAGAAGATGTCATTGGGATTACAGCGTTTAGCCGAAGAAGACCCAACTTTTTCATTGTCCACCAACGAAGAAACAGGACAGACCATCATCGCAGGGATGGGTGAGCTTCATCTTGAAATTATACGTGATCGATTGTTTCGTGAGTTTAAGGTTGAAGCTAAAGCAGGAAAGCCCCAAATTGCCTACCGCGAGACTATTGGTTCCTCTTCCGAAGGCGTTGGGAAGTTTGTTCGCCAGTCAGGTGGTCGCGGCCAGTATGGTCACGCTGTTCTTAAACTTGAACCGCTCGAGAAGGGCAAAGGTGTAGAATTAGAAAACAAAATTGTTGGCGGTGCCATACCTAAAGAGTTTATTAAGCCTACTCTAGATGGAGTCAGAGAAGCAGCACTTGGTGGTGTCGTTGCAGGCTACCCAGTTATCGATTTTAAAGTGACTTTAATTGATGGGTCATTCCACGATGTAGACTCATCTGAAATGGCATTCAAAATGGCAGGCATTTTTGCTTTCAAAGATGCGATGCAAAAGGCCTCCCCTGCTCTATTGGAACCAATCATGAAGGTAGAGGTCTCCACTCCTGAGGACTATCAGGGAGAATTGATGGGTGATTTGAATCGTCGTCGCGGTCAAATACAGGGAATGTCAACTCGTGGAACAGTCTGTGTGATTGATGCCTTCGTTCCCTTGGAGAATATGTTTGGCTATTCTACAGATATGCGCTCCCTTTCCTCTGGTCGTGCAGATTACTCAATGACTCCCTCTCACTTCGA